>Ga0181612_160612_pt1 | contig 23558 bp, 11 predicted proteins | sample HoacroProtozoa21_FD_119630 | JGI IMG/M metagenome (GOLD analysis project Ga0181612, IMG submission 119630) | Hoatzin crop microbial communities from Cojedes, Venezuel. Combined Assembly of Gp0051906, Gp0051904, Gp0051908
AAACTTTTGTCTTTAAGCTGAAAAACTAAGTGTAAGTATCTAAAGATTGTGGGGAGCTGATTAAAAATGGAGAATGACATTCCCTTTACCCTTCAGTATCTCAGAGGTCTTACTCAGAAAGGTGAAGGAGGAAGAGGTGCTTCAGCCAATGTTACTGCCACTTCTAAAAGCAAGGGCCAAAGATGACAAAGCAGTGCCTCAATATTCTAATGGATCCTAATTGCAGTTATGCCTGTCATGATACAGCTGCCGTGTTTCTGTAACATTTGCATACACTCTGTATGTGTTCATGTCCAGGAAATATGAAATCCAGCATGTATTTTACGTTCTGTTCATCTAGAAATGACTCATTTCTACATTTCTTCCCAATTTTTTGTGTGGAAAAAAGGGATGTGAGAAGGGAAGCCTAGACATATGGTAACCTTCGCTCTCAGAGACACTGTATTCCAGTGAGACTAAGATTGGCTGTGTGCAGGTTTTTTCACTCCTAGTGTAAAAGTAATATTATTTTTTAGCCACTGATGTTAATAATCCAATAACACCTTGTCCATCACCCACCTTTATTTCTATTTTTCTTTTTTTTTTCTTTTAGTCAAATCCCTAACCAACACATTTTGAATAATGTATAAGCCAAATTGCACAAATATCCATACGTATTTCACTAGAACCCCTAAATGCATAGATTGGTTAAGTGTTTGGTTTTGTTTTTTAATCACAGCCAATCTCAAAGGTGAAATGACCTCTTTAATTCAGAGCAACTCATTGTGAGTGTTAAGGGGGAATGTTTATGTGGTTTAAGTAAATTAGTGAGAATTGGAAGTCTCTAGATAATCCTCATTTTCCTCATTCCAAAATGAGTTATCCAAGAACGCTTTCCAAAAATTCATTATGGTTTTAATCCATTTCAGTCCTACCAGACCTGCACATTTCTTTGATGACTTGTTGTTTACATTAACTGACAAAGTAAAATAATTCTTCAGGTAGTCATTGAAACCCTTTTCACAGAATCAGAATGTACAGTCAATATATACATAACATGGATCTGTAGGAACAGGATCCTGAGAAAATGTTATTGTGATGGCACTTTCTTTTTTAAACAAGTGCAGAGAAGGAAGCACTTCACAATTCTGCTTCTTCATACATTTATATAGTAATCTAGTGGTCATTTCACTCTCCCACGGATTTGAACAACCCAGGTTAAACTCTCTCCTCTGCATTTGAAAACTTGCATCTTCTGTATTCCAGAAGACTATGCAAGCTACTAGAGTATTCTGAGTTGATACAGGAATATAAAGATATTTTCAAGTTCCTACACTGAATTCTGAAGTAATTAGGACAGGAATAAAGAGCCCAAGTTGAAGCATGACACCCTAGTTGAATAATTAGAAGAACTCAGCTCCCAGCTCCATCAAAGCCAAGGTGAGATTTCTGAAGGGCTCTTTAATATGAGTACATAAAGTGTTTTGGAGTAGAGATTGGCTTCTAGGATGTTCCTATCAGAACTTCCACTCCTTTATAAAATGAAATTACTCCCAATACTGAGCTTTTTTTTTCTTTACTGGAGCTAGCTCCCTGTAATTATTCCCAGTTCACCCAGAATAATCCCAAACACCATACAGGAAACTAGCACACTACTGTATGGTTCAATAGCCCACTCAGAAGACACAAAAAAATAATCAGTCATGAAGTATTATTATATTAATTCAAGGCAACTTCCAAAAGATAGTGAAGGTACTTTTCCTAGGCTCTCTCTGTCGCCAGCACCTGAAGACAGGTTCCTCCACAGCATTTCAGACCAAGAGATTGACTTCAGTGTTCCTCTCATGAAGAGCCTTCCTGCTTATACAGACTACAGGGTGACACAAGCTTTCTTTGGCTAACGCTTTCTTTTTATACTGCTCCCTCGACACCCTAGTCCTTTTTTGGATTTATCTTCTGTCCAGTTTTGCAGGGTTACTAATGCACAAAACATGCTTCCCTACAGGCGAAGGCTGTTCCAGAAGTAAGAAAGTAGAGAAGTCTTACTCAGTCCAGCTTTGGACTGCTCATTCAGGTCATTGTATTTCCTCGCCATGCCAGCTTCCAACATGCCTGTGCTTAGTGAACATACTGCAGCTTCATGCATAGATCAATCATTTGCAAGCTGATTAGAAAGGGTTCTGGGGCAAGGCAAAGCATGTCCCAGTGAAAACAGAGATTTTTTTCCCTGCACCACCCACACATTTGGCAAGGGTATATAGGTTGTTTTCTTATTTCACTCTCAGTCCAAATAAGTTAAAACACTTAATTACAAGACACTATATGTAACTAGGGAAATTAATCTAAACCAGAGAACTCTGATATTGCCAAGAAGAATGGAAACAGTCAAGCTATGTGTACGTAAAGAGTGCACTCATTTTATTGTGCTGCTTCTCAACCTGTGAGGTGTCCTTTTCTCAGTGAGCTGGATGGAAATACGAATGAAGCATGTGCTATGATGAGGCACAAAGGACATGCTAACTGGTTGTGAGTGAAGCATAGGATAAATTAGTTGTGATATATTGTTTAGCAGTGTTTAAATTTTAGGTGAAGCTGAGATTTTCTCGTTCCACCGTGGTCCTGTACACCGGAATTATATCCAGTAACTGCATAAAAGTATTATTTTTGATTATATGAAAAATACGATAGCTTTTGGAAGGTCTTTCTGCCTAATGCAATTGATTCAGACTTCAAGAAATGTTGCCCTTTGGTGCTACGCAGGGATTTTCACAAAAAATGAGTAAAAATTATAGCAGGTTTACCCATCTTAAGTTCAATGCACCTCATTTTCTCTAAACCTGGAAGATATAATCATCCCCATGTCAGTCTAGCATAAAGGTGCTGTAGCCACAAGGTAAAGAACTATGAATGGGCCTTCATATGCAGAAATCATAAGAGTTTGTCCTTGCTGATAAACAGCAGGAGAAAGAAGGCAAAAGTTTATATCAAATATGAACTCTTAACAAACTTACATCTAAGCACTAGTTTGAGGGTTTGGTTTTAATCTTCTTGTAAAGTTCATAACTGGACCAAAGCACAGAGTTAGGGGCAAGATGATTTCCTGTCCTAAATGGTTTTATGATCTATAGTATCAGAAATAAATCTTAAAATGTAGTACATCTACATCCTACATTGTCAGATTCCTGCTCCAACATAAACAGATGCGTTGTCTTTTTTCAGTCATAATTTAAAGGTATAGTTTGCCTTATTGCTTGATCACATTTCCAGATGCCAATAGCGGTCTTAGGAATAGTGCTGTAAAAGAGTAAAGTTTTTTGCATTGATGTGCATTAGAGGTTATCTGCTTTTTCACCCATGTAACAGAAACTTCCTTCTGATCATATAAATCCTTTGAATGCCTTAACTAGTAGCAGCTCCCAAAAAGCAGAAAAGGTGCAAAAATGAAGCTAACCAGTACAGACTAAGCACACTCTCATTTCTTTGGTGCTCTGAGCTGTGATAACTCCTTAACCTTGTTCACATGCAGAATAACAAGTCTTCTTCTCTATTATTGCTCTGTGATTGCGAGAAAATCTTGCAATATTTGTGTGGATTTTTTCTTAGATGTATAACTTTTATGAACTATACATATCTGCTGTTTTCCAAGCAGTGACATCATTTAATGGAAGAAAGACCACAGTATAACTGCCTTAGCAATAGTGGGTGGTACTCTGTTCTTGTACAAAAAAAAAGTTGAGTCCCAGATGGCTCAGTGAAAAATAATTCTGGAAAAATTCAGAAGTTTGTGTTCTTCTTCAGTGACAAATATTGGAAATTTCCTCAAAGGTGAATCCTTTCATTTCTGAAAGTCAAGTTAGACTCATAGAATCATAGAATGATTCTGAAAATCATAGAATGTTTCAAAGGTGAATTCTTTTGCTTCTGAAAGCCCAGTTCTGCCTCTTTGTCTCATACTGCTGCACAATTTACCATTAAGCTCCACTAAGGCCAAGGTGAGGTTTCGCATTACAGTTGAGTTGACAGGTTGTGCCACCAAAACAGCATTCCTGCTCCAAACCAAGGCCCTTGTCTGCGTGCTTGTTCTTCCCTAGCACTAGCTCTGGTCCCAGCTGATCGCACGGTGAGCTGACCCACGAAGCACAGTCAGCATAAAGTGATCCCCCCTCCACTTACGTTTTTTTTTCTTTTTCTTTTTTTGATTAGCTCAGTTAGGTTTAACCCTTGAAATTGGTTCTTCTGCTAATGCCAGGGAGACAGAGGGATGGTTTTACCAGAAATGGGGAAGCAGCAGAGTGGGGGGAGGCAGGATGGATACCTCTTAGAAAAGCACATGTGAAATTCCACCCTGAAAATCAGAATAAGGAACTGCTCATGGTAATGAAAAACAGGGCCTCTGACTCCTGTTGTTAATCTTACAACAGGCTTGATTGTGAACCCTTCTCTGGGGCTATATTCAGGAATCTGAACACTCTGAAAGGACACACAGATGGGCACAGGGCTTCCACATCGTTAGTGCAGAGGGACCCAACACAAAGAACTGGCAGAATGGTCCCTTTTGGCAAACACACTGTTACTGAAGCTCTCCAGCCGTGCTGCGCATGTGTTGTCGGCTTAAGGCAGATAGTCCCAGATTTGGGATCCACTGGCTGTGTGGCTGCCCTCCACTCGGGCAGGGGGATGAGGCTGGGGGCTGAAACACTTGGCAATTCCTGATGACAGAGGTCCCATTGGTTGGATGGCAAGCAACAGAATCTGCTATTAAAATACTCCTTCTTTCATTTAATAATAACTCTCTGTATGTCAGAGATTTCATGATTTAATGGCTAAAATATCCTATATATGTATAAAATATCCCATATATGTATAATAACGTTCTTATTCTCAGTGTTTTTGCAGAGTTTATGTCTCCTATTTTTAGTAGAAAGGAGGAGTTTCATCCTTATTTACTGAGCATTGCCATTTGAAAGAAGAATGAACACTGCTGAATATTGCTGCACGGTACTGTCAGATTTAGTATGCCCACAATATACTTCTTTTATTCTTTTTATTATTCTTCCTCATGTTGCTGAAGCGCTTTAAAGTCCCGGTAAAAGTGATACTCGACTATGCTGACTGCTGTACAAACAAGAAAGTCCCTGTTCATAAGGAATCTTCTGTAAAAACTTCTGTCTCTGCGTGTTACAATTTATTCTCGCGCCTACAGAGATTCAAGTCACTGGCACTTCTACTCTTGTATTAATATCTCAAGTCTTGCTTGAATATTTATTGAGTTACATTTGATTCTTTGTGCAGAAGCTGCTTTTTTTGCAAATATTCAAGGTAGTTTCATGTATTAATATAAATCTCTATAATGTGTATTGATTACACCCTGTTTGAGGAAGTGACCGGGATACAGTAGTTAGAAAGCAGAAATCGTGTGGAATCAGAAAAAAAAAAGACTTATTTTGCAACTGTTCTGATGCAGACAAAGACAAACCAGGAAGCACAGATTTTTCTAAAGAAAGCATGCTGTTGTTAGGCAATCTTCTGCTTTGTTTCTGAAGCACGTATCTACTTACAAACCCACAATTCTCTCTAGAGAACAGATTAGAAAGATGTTTTCCTTAACTGTTTCTTGTGTGCGAAAAAGCTCAGAGACAGATGCACAAAATCTGACAAAACAGAAAAGAGTAAAATGTTTCTATAAGGCATCTATATATGATAAATACGAAATATCCTCAGTGGCCATAGTCTATAGTCGCAGTACTCTCTGGTAAGTCCTGGTTTACTCTGGGCTTTGTTGTATTTTGAGAAATCATCTGCATGTGATACATAGATGAAAGTGAGTGGGAAACCTGTTCCCATGCAGTATTTAAGGTACTTTTTATAGTAGCGTTTCAAGTTCTGTAGAGCTCCATGATTTTCTCTTGATTAACTTTCTTCACAATGTCAAAATATTTATAGCATGTATTTTTAAGGGTGTAATATGCATCCAATAAACAGTAAAATTTCTTTCAAAGGATACTTGCAGTAATCATTTTTCATGCATTTTCCGATATGTGTAAATCAGTCTAAAAGAATTATTGTTCGTATAACTGTTTCTCCTCCACTCTATATTCCATTAAGGTTTTGTCCTCAGAATTAGTCATATTTGTTTTCAGGAATGCCACAGAACCTGCAACTTTCAGTTTCCTTTCAGACATGTAAAAGAAACACATGTTAAAGCAATTAGCAAAATTATGATATTCATATTTCCCTGAAAGTTGGTTCCTGCAGTTTCTCAGTACAAGAGCCCAGGCTGACCAAAACAATGAGCACAAATCAAGCTCCTCACTACAAACTCTGAAGAAAGTCACATGGAAATGTCATAGAAAAAATGGCACATTTTTCCAGAGTAATTATTTTCATCCTCCTTCCCCATCTCTTTCTCATTCAACGTCTGATTTCTCTCTGGGCACTTGGATTTGAAACTCTCTGATACCAAAAGATCTCTAGTTGACTTAGCAGAGCTCTGAATGGGCTGGGCTGCTGTAAGGTGGGAGCTAATGAAGACTGTGGTTTGTTTTCCCCTAGTGCCCTCTTAATAAAGTTTGCCAAGTTGCATAAAACCCAGCAGCTCTTTTATCACAGGGAAGTGAGCCTGCGTAGAGTGCCACTGCCAGAATTATCTACCAAAGTTCAGGTCAGGCTGGCCAGTGTTGAAACAGGATTTACCTCCTAGTGTGTGATGAGAGATGAGAATTCAATGCTTTGTTTTGCTTTGCTTTTTCTGGTTTCCTTGTGCTAAAAAAAAAAAAAAAAAGTTTAAGGCTTTTCACTGAATAAATTGTATTCTGAATGTGTGTTGGGGGATGAGGGGGGAGAGATGAACTAATCATAAGTACATTCAATTTTACATCCTTGAAGTAAGAAAGTAGTGAGGAGGAATACTGAGCGCTAGTTTCTTGTTTTAGAATACAAAATTACTATTCAGTAAAAAGATTGTATTTCAGACAAATTGAAACAAGATTTTAACATAGATTTCTTTTCTAGAGTCCTAAAGAATGCATATCGAGCAACGATCTTTCCGTCTTTGGAGCACGTCTAAAATACATTTTTTCCTTGAGGTGGTGCAGCTACTCCTTGAAGAATGACACTTAGCTACAACACTCAGATGTTTTTACACATGAAGGAGGCCATGAAAACACCCTGGGATACATGCATTTTAAAACAGTCTTTAAAGAAAAAAATTTTTCTTTTTCATGTCATACCTGAAAATGGTCATTTCCTTGTTATAATTGTATATGCACTTCCTATTATTCGTGCGGAGAGTCCAAAAAGGATCAATTTTCTATGACTCTGGAGAGCCTTTATAAATAGAAGCTGGCATAATTTGTGCTTTTTAGAAATTAATCGAACAATTCGTCAAACATTTGTGTACTAGAAGTCTACAATGGCACATGAAACAAAGGGTGTATAGGACAGATGTAGAGGGCACAAGGACCACAACACTCAGACAAGTGACTGCTGTGCCACCAAGGAGTGATCTGTTGCAAGTGAGAAGTTGAGGGCAATCAACATCTGATCCTGCCACGCATTTCCTTTAGGGTTTTGACGTGCCATTTAAGGTGCCACTGTTCAGTCACTTTTACTTGAGATACTTTACCTTGGGATCTCTTGGATGGCTACCTAAGACTTACCAGACAGAAAGGAATGTGCACTCTTGGATTGCAAGCGTGCAGCAAATCTGACATATCCAGGCAGAGCTGGGCCTATCTAAGCCAGATAGGAGGAGCACAAATCATGTGATGCTTTGCAGAAGAACTGGCTTCTCTTGTGGGTGCTCTACAGTTACCCTCGGCACATTTGATTCCTTCCACACAGAGAGCACAGAACCTCTTGAAGAGCCCTGTTCCTTGATCCTGCTCTGGCACCAGGACTGCAGCGGGGACATACGGCATTTCCCGCTCCCCGGCATCTTCTGCTGCCCTGGACATGCCAAAGTCATGGATGAATATTCAGGAACATCAAATGCCATCCATATAATGTTCAGTAATGGAAAGGGAGGACATGTCTGAGGAAACCCAGACTGTGAGAATAATCTTAACCTTAGAGCAATGTGTCAGAGAGATCAACAGCATCTTGCACCAGGCGAATGAACCCAAGATGGGTGGAAACAAGCAGTCTGGGAATCAGTTGTCAACAAGGATTCTCATTATGTTTAAAGCTGTGAAAATAACTTCTGAATCTTTCTGCACATTTTCAGACAAAGAATAGACAGGTTGTGATTCTTTTTCTTTCCTAGCTATGAATTCATATATTAAAATTCCCCCGTGACTACTAAAATGCTGGCATGTCAAGTTTTGAAAGAGGTGTTCCCCATCCCATGGAACATTTTTTTGTTTTTAATTGAAAGAAAAATAAACTTTCCAAAATACATCTGTATGTAATATTCTTGATAAAGAGTAACTGAGGGAAAGCATCTGCTACATTCTTTCAAATCCAGGATATGTAACAAAAGAAATTATTAGAAGAGTTAGGTTTGCTTATTTTCTTATCTTCCAGAATAAAAGTATTTTTTCCTTCTGCCCACTATCAACATACAAAATAATATTTATACTTGAAAGTGTGATCACAGGAAATATTAGTCAAGGATAAACAGTGCTTCATGGGTGAGAGAAATTACAATGTTTTTTTTCTATCACAGACACCAGAACAGCCTCCTCTATGTAGATTATGCCATCTTCAAGCTAGTGTCTTTATCTACCTTTCCAGTGCCTGTGTTGTTCATTTTTTTGCTGGTAATATTGCCGTCACGCTCTTCTATTTCTCCAAGCCAGTGGAAAAATGTTCCATGTGCTTTTGTACTGAGTACTTAGAGTATTGAAAAAATAATTCAAAAAGAATTTTAATAATCAGGATGATTCTGGAGGACAAATGCTAGTGTCTTTTCTCAGCAGATTCAAGACATTTTCTCTATTCTTATTTCTGCTACCATTTTCACAGACTTGCAGAATGGCTGGGGTTGGAAGAGACCAAGACCACCAAACCCAGCAGGACATCAGGTAGAAGTGTAAGCCTGTGTCTGATCTGCCCAAGAACACATTGATAAATTCTCTCCTGCAAGGAGAGTTGTCTCCTGTCTTATTCACTGCCCTGTGGTCTTCCTTGGAAAGCAAATAGGTAGCAGTGGGCCTTCTGCTGGAGGAATATTTTTTTGTTTAATGACAAGCCAGAGAAGCAGCTCAGCATCTGTTTGTGTTTCTTCTTTTCCCTTTCTCCACCTACTTGCAGTAACCATCAAATGAGATGAAATAAATTGAATTATTTTAAAATACAAGCCAGTTTGTAATCACCTGTGAAAACTTATCAAAATATGAGGAAAATAATAATTATACATTCCATTATGACTTTCATCTTCATTCAAATCCAAGCACTGCAAATAGGCATTATCAGCAGGTAGAAAGTAATTACCTCAAGCCAGGTGCATTATTCAAGGGGAGATCACAGGTGGGTGGTGACTTGGCAGAATTCCTTTTTCTGTACTCTGGACTAAAGTCAAGAACAGCAAGAATCTGCAAAATGTTCCTACCTCAGTGTGTCAGAGCCCGCACTTGCTACCTCCCTGACAATGTCCCAGGACTTGGAGTGGAAAGGATGGGAATTTGGCAAAATCCTTCAGGGTGACACAATTTCTCTCTCAGACCATTGCTGAAGTCCCCACTGTTTTCCCAGGAGCTCCAGTAAGTTACTGTCAGGGCTTCTGGTGTGTTTGTGTGTGTATCATTCCTCTGGTTTTGCAGATGAGGAGCTTCAGAACTGAGAAATGGAATGAACCGACTAAAGCAATTAAAGAATTGGTGCCAGACTCAAAAACTAAATCCAGATGAGCCCACGAGGCAATTAATCACAGATGATTTTGGCATCTAAAACCTCTTCTTTTTTAAATGCTGGGAATGCACTTGCCATGGCCCAAGAAAAAGATGAGCCTTGATTCATTTGTAATCAAAGCCATAGGACATAGGACGTGCTGGAATCAGAGCACTGGGTACAAGAACATGTTTGGAAAATCTCAGATTTCCCAGTAATTTGTCTAATGGTTCCAAGGATTTGTTGTCATTGCTAAACTTTCTACTGATGATAATTTTCCCCCACCTCTTTTTTTTCAACATGGTCAGTCAGGTCTAATTTGTTTCTTATATTTGTACAAATAAAAGACTATGGAGCTCAAGACAGCACAGCTCCAAGACTGAAAACAGAAGATTAATTGATCGATCTGAGGTTTTCCCCAGTGCACTGGGTGGTTCTTTCTTTACTCCCTTCCATTCCCCTCCTCACCTTCCTTCACTGCTGATGTCAATCAGAGAGAAAGGAAGTGACTGTTTTCCATAGAGAATGTTGATATTTGTTGAAAAAATAAGGGGTGAGGGAGTAAAAGGTGCACAGAAAACGAAAAAGAAAAAAAAAACTGATAAATTCCTTTTTATCTTTGCCAAATGCTGCTCAAGTGTGGGAATGGATGGAGCTGGCAGTCACTTTTGCTAATCTGGAAATACCATCTTTAATAAATTCACTTAAAAGACTGGATGGACACATAAATCTCTTTGTATGTGTGTGTGACAGCAGTAGAGTAATGTCAGATGAGATCTTAGAGCATTTAGCAGAGATCTGAGGTCAGCCTGTTTGCTGTCTTTTTCCTTCTGCCGTTCTGACACTCAGTGTAAAGCTGAAATATTTATACTTAAATGAGTATTGCTAATGCAGGATATTGAGATCATCAACATGAGAACAGAATGACAATAGTCTGTGTAAAAAGTTATACAAGCTTCTTCAAGACACTGTATTTAATTGCACAGAGACTCCCTTTGCCGTCATTCCACCTCCCAAAGCCAACATTATATTTGGTTATGTGTAATCCACCCTTTGAGTGCTGAGAACCTGCAAAGCTCAAACTCTGCTTGAACTTTTCTCAGAAAATTATTACTGTTATTACTTTCTAGGGCTTTGGCTGTTTATTAGGAATTTTGAACAATACTTTAGATTAACTAAATAATCAACTACTGGTTCTATTAAGTGTCTTAAGCCCTTTCTTTGCATTCCAGTCAGTTTTTGCTGTGTCTTCACAGACCATATAGCCTGCAGCCACGTTTGCAGCTGGTAGAGCCAAGTGACTTTCCATTCTGCCATCATTTGTGCTGCTGAATCTTTACCGAAGGTGCCTACGATTGTCTGTTCCTATTTAGTATATATAAGTAGGTTATTTGCCCTGGTAAGTGTCTATACACGTGTTCACCTGCAGCCTCTAGATCCTAAGTGCTTTTTCCCAATGCTTATGCATGTCTTCTCTTGTGCATCTCTTCTCATCAACCTTGCTCTGCTTATACATGGTTTTGTGTCCTTTGCAAGATTATTGTGGACTCTTTCCTCAAAATATTCCCATCTGCGAGGTCCTCAAAGCACAGCATCACTACTTCCCTTTTTATAAATGCAGAGATGTGTGACTAGATCATAGCTACTGGTCTTCTCTCATCCATATATCTCCATATCTGACTAAAAGTCATCTTCCTGTTTTAAAAATCTCCTGTGAACCTGATGCATGATGAAGTATCTCAACATTATTTCCTTTTGATATGCTTCCCATTTCTTTTCTTTAATATTCAAGTAATGATGTCAGCAAACTGCTGGAACTGGTACATGAATTGTCTTTGTAGATTTCATTATTTGGAATAACAGCATACGCCTCACTTTCGGCTGTTCCCATTCCAACCTTAATCCTCAGCTAAAGACAAATTCCTGCTCCATTTTTTGTCATGCTTTTCCTTAATTTGTACTTTCTTTTGTGTATTTTTATTTTTACTCAATAATTTGGGGTAGACTTTTAAATTCATTCATTTATTGAGTGTAGGAGGATGAAAAGAAGGGTAAGTGCAAACACTATTTGACGATTATTTTTAATGAAAAAAATGTATTCATAATTTCCATCTGCTTAGGCTGAAGTGATCACTTAGTTTATTGGTGTAAATCACGAATGGTTTTCAGTAATGAGTAATTTTTAATCTCTTTGATGATGTTCAAAAAATCTGACACAAAAAAATGATCACACTACAGAGAGTCTCTAAATATTATTTTCTAGTGAGTTGAAATCTCCATATGATATCCACTAAGTATGATATTTATTTCACTGGTTTTTCAAAAGTGGCCACTCAGTAACAGTGACAATAGAAAACCCCAAAAAGCTATGACATTGACCAATTCAGCTATTATGAAGCAATGCAATGACATGATTAATAATAACAAATGTGATTCTTCCCCTTCAGGAATGATTTAGTAGATTTGTCTTCATGCTATCTTTTTCTTTCCAGACCAAGACGGTATAAACTCTAAGAAAAAAAATAACATTTTTAGTAAAAAATAAATCACAGAAACCAACTCATCCCTATTTTGAATGTTGTGACTGGAGAGAAAGTTGAGGAGATAGAGATGAGAAACTAAATTAGTCCTGCTTGTAAATTAAATTCTTAGGTCTTTTCCAGCAGTGACTTCTTGGTTTTGCAGCAAATGCCTCTAATATTTTCCAATTCAGAGTGCTCCCTTGCTGTGAGCCTTCTTGCTATGAGGCCACCTGGGATCAAAGCTACTTTCCCCCTCCTGTGGTCTCAACTAACTCCATTAATTCTAATTACAAACACTTCTGTTATACCAACCAGATTTTATGGCTTCCAATGAGTGAGCCTCATAGAGCAGGAGAAAGCCCACATGGTCCTACTGCCTGTTCCTTCTTCAGCATTATTGCTTGCCATACTTTAATGTCATGCATGGTTAGCTCTGAGCTAGAATCACCTCATCTTTTACCTTCTGTAATCAGAAAGATGCTTAAATTGTTTCCTGAAGTACACGATTCCAGAAATGAATGAAATTGGCCAAGGCAAAGTCTTTACAGGATTTATTTTTTCATATGTACTATGAGGCCCAGAAAAGGCTTGTAGTGTTTATTGATGCCACTAACAACATTTTCTTAATGTACAATATCATAAAGTGAAAGTGTGTTATTCTATATGTATAACACATACTCTATTTGTTTAACACACAGAGAAACATGCATTGCTTGCTCTCAGCTTGTTTCCTGATGTCAACATTTTTCAAACTGTTCCTTGAATCTTCATTAAAATGGAAGATGGAAACAGTTTAATTTAAGAAGGATTGCACATGAAATGACAGGGGTATTGCAGATTCTGCCCAAAAGGGGCTAAATAATACAGTTTTGGATTTACACCTTAACTGTTGCAGGAGAAAATCACCTTCCAGGGTCTGGGGTAAGGAAAGTCTAACACTTTCTGGAGATGTGGAACCAAACACACGCTATGGCTGAAAGACCCTCCTCAATCCCTACTACTCCAAGAGCTAAAATAAATTTGTTGGTAATTAAACAGCCTTAACATACTGCCTGTCCACAGCTGCCTATGGAAACCCTGTAATAATTTCTCCAGCACATTGTACTATAGTCCTTTTTCACCCTTGGGAAGCCCACTGGTACTCAGCCCTGTCCCTGGTACATGCCACTCATCTGCGTTTGCCTAAAAGTCTGTGGAAGCAGCGGTGTCTTTTTCTCTAGCCCTGTGCCAAAGAAATCCTTGGGACACCCCAGGGCCAGCTGGAGAGAGAGCCCCTCCATGGCTCTCCTGCTTCCCTGGAGAAGTTTCAGCTTAGTCTCTGTGACAGCCAGTCACGTTCAAAATCTTCCACTTTCTTCCTTGTTACTTTCTAGAGAGATTTGCTTCTACAGCTGAGGGCTTCAGTGCATCGAGTATGAGTGAGGACGTCAGAGCAGGAGAGCAGAAAGAATCACAGTGAAAATCAATAGAAAATGAAAATGTGCAACAGGAAAATCGAAGTGGAACTCCCATAACTTCACCCACTTAAAAGCTATACATCTATCTTAAATTATCTAGGCTTCCCCACAGTCCATACAAAAATACAGTCACTTCTAGGATGGATCATCTTATCTGCCTTACACATCTATTTTATATTGGTATAAACAGTAATTTGCAAATGTCTCTTTAACTCTGATTTTTTTTTTGTTTTGAAACATAGATGATAATAGAAAGAACCACATTATAATATCTTGAAAGAAGCCAACTATTAACTTGTAAAGAGGCACTTTTTCCCAATTTCACCTAATGGAATTCCTGTTTTTCCATAACTTTACTCATCAAGATTAGTAAGTTTTTCCTCTTCTGGCAACAGAACTCTTTTGCCTCAATGCAAATGTTGAAACTTAAAATAGTTCTTCCAAAATTTCAACATGGAAAAATTTTGCCTAATGTGCAAATATGTATATCCTACATGATGGCTGACAAGAAATCATCATTGCTGCGATTCCTCTGAAAATTAGGAGAAATGTTTTTAGTCATGAGCAGCTGAAACTGCTACCACAGCTGGAGATGGATTTCAGTAGTTATATGTGAAAATAGGTGCCTAGATTCAGATTAATCACAATAGCCTCTTAACTAACCAAAGCTGTAGCAAAACACTTACAGAGTTCAAGATGTGATCCAGCCCTGCTGGCTCTTAAATCTGTATCTTATTTGCTAGAGAGAAAATAATGAACAGAGATTATTTTATCTATTAAGTGCCTCAGGAGCAATAAAACGTATTATCATTATCCCTTCAGGAAAGAAAAAAGATCCAAACCCACTTCTGTAATTCCAACTTAACTCTACTTTTAAATCTAAACATGTGAAATGTTTCCTCAGACAAACTCTGGCTGCAGAAGTTTGGATTTTGTCTGAGAAAAGGCAGAGTTAAACTTATGTCCAGATCATAGCCTGGTTTCCAGCCATATAGGAAAACAGAGAGTCATAAACCGTCCCCTTACTCCCTAGGCATCTCAGGTTTAAGCTCAAGAGAAATAATTTCCGGAGAGTAACTACTTCCTATCTGTGTGTTTGTCAGGACCGAGACTGATGGGATAAATAATCCCATTCTCCCTCTCGGTTCCTCCAGAACAGAACAACCAGCGTGAGTGTGCTGACTCAGCAATGAGAAGATGTTCAAAACACAGACCTGGTGTCAGAAATTCCACTGTTAAAAAAAAAAAGGACAGTAAGAGAACACCAATCTGCCTCCAGGGATGCTGTCAGGAAAGTGTGACAGAATTCATTCAATTCAGTCAGTATTTCAGGGTTTAACTTTTAGTATTAGGAATTTATTGCAATCGTTCTCTGTCTTCAGATGTACATGAATATTAGCCATTCCCATGCGGAGGATTTACCCTGAAGTGTACTTTCAGCCTTTAACACTGCTGTCTTATGTCAGGAGGTTAGTTTGTGAGGGACAAAACATAAGATGTAGGAACAGGGCAGCCAAGCTGTACCTGACCAAAGGTTCCTTCAGCTTGCTGTTCTATTTTGGCAGTGGCCAGGCATAGGTACCAAGGGAAGGGGCAAGGGCAGATATGTTTTCACTCCTAAATTATTCTCAAAGCTCCAGTAAATTGATTGATGGACTTCCTGAGACAGAGTTAACAGCAAGTCACACAAGCTGCAAAGTCATTCCCTTCCATCCGCTTGTCTGCTCCACTCTTTAGTACACATTAACTTCTTGCAGTCTTCACACCCCATGGCAATGAGTTCCACAGCTTCCCAGCTACAGGGTGAGGAATGGTCTGTTTTTTGAACTTGCCAGCTGCTATGTGATGACCACTAGCTCATAAAGTGGAGAAGACAAATAAAGATTGATCCCCATTCACCCTCTCAGTGCCATTCATGATTTCACAGGCCTCTGTCGTATTTGTGCCTCAGCTAAATCTCTCCACGTTGAAGAGCTTATTTACTCATTCCCTGCACAGAAAGCATTGCTCACCCCTGGTGACCTTCTCTGAATTTCTCTGAGGGTCTTTCCCAGGGAGTAATTCAGAACAGTAAAATTAATCCTTGTTCCGAAGCACTCCCTGGTGAGAGCTTCTCTCTTTCTCCACTGACAACATAAAAGGCTTAAGGATACCAAGGGCCCCACTTACGCACCTGAGTTAAACACTGGAAAAGCTCTTCCACCCTGCTTTCATTTTAATAATTTTCTTATTTGAAACAGTTAAAAACAGCATAACAGCCTGATTTTTTTAAAGGACAGAATTCTTATTCTTGCTTTGTGTGAGAAATAGCTTACTAAGATAAAGTTCTAATACGATATGTCTTTAAAAAAGAAATAAAAACCCTGTATATAAGGTGAAAGTGTTTGCAGAACTTACACACAAGGTTTTTCCATTACTAATTTGGTCCACGGGCTCGATGGCTTGTGGATTCATTCCAAACTCAAGTGTGTGGTGGTTGCAGTTAGTAATAACAGGGCCTTTTCCTGAGCCCTACTCACATGAAGCATTCTGAGCATTTAGTATTCAGTTGCTGGAATTAAGCCTGTTTGTTTGATTGTGCCCGAAGTAGGCAAAATTGTTGACACTTCACTGAATTGTTCTCAGCCTTAATATTATTGATTCATGATATACAATAATGAGAACAAAATCCGCTGAAGAAATTAGAAGCTAGACTAAGGAAACTTGAAAGTTTCCCTTTTGTACTCTACATCATGCGTTTTTCTCAGCAAGTTACATTCCCAAAAGTAATCTCAAAATTTGTCCTGATAATTGAAGCAGAGAAATGTGAAAAACTGCACCTCCTAATTCTGGAGATGAGGTCCTCCAGAATTAACGCTGGCCAAGTATCATCTCCATCCTCCTTTCCCCCCTCATGCAAACTCCCATTATGTTTGTACTCACTTTGTAATTTGAGCTATGACTTGATCTTGCTGCATGTGCTGTTCTGGCGAGCATTAATTCTGCTCCAAAGAAAGAGCTGCCATCATTTTTCATTTAGATAGGAAGAAAGAATATTTCATTTTGTAACAATCATCTTGGTATGTTGTGTGTCTGTCTGAAATGTTTCCAGAAAGCACAGATAAATGGTGTGATATTTGAAAAACAGGGCACCATATATTTTGAATGGTGTCTAGGAAAGTTTGCAGGATGTCCCAGACTGGCTCTGTCTGTGAGGTCTGAGACAGCCTTTCTGACAGCGTAGATCTGTTACTTATCCAACAGGGAGCCACTTGTTTCTCCCTCTCATTTTAGAAGCGGGATTTGAAACAATATGCCAGAAGGAACAGCAACTCCAGACAAACTCGAGATTACAGTTGGCCTGATGCAGTAAGCAGTTGCAGCAAGAGATTTGCTTGAAACACATGAGCAGCTCCATTGCTGGTGTTCAGGTACCTTGCTGAATATCCAGGCTCTCTGTGAGCTGGTCAGGGTATATTTACAGGATTAGGAACAATAGAAATACCTTTTTTGCCAAATGCGAAGGAGGTTCTCTGAACTAGTGGAAATCTATGTGGGATTACTTGGCTCCTCCTTGTTCTTACTGAAGCACAGGAGGTGCTTCTTTTTCTCCTTATCCTTTTCCTTTCCATTTCTTTGTGGTGAGCAAGGCAAGGGTATGCTTCATGCTGGAGTTTGCTTTGTCTTTTCATGATCTTGCTGTGATGGTAGCAGCAGGGGTGGCAGAGGAACATAATGGTATACTAGGATACTCTTATGTTTTTTTCCATATCTCTAATGCAGTGTTATCTTTTTATTCTGAGACTGGAAGATGATTTTCCTTAGAGCCATGATTTATAAACTGCACTTGGTTTTCTTCCATTTTGTTGGAAGAGGGAGGTGTTAAGTTAATTTAAAATGTTAGTGCAAAAGGTAGATGAATTTCTATTTGAAATTCCCTAGAACATCTTTGACTTCTTGAGCATGAGACTAAAAAATGATGTTATGCCATAAGAAAGGATAGCTCTAAGGACCACGAAGTACAAAGCCATCCTTCTCCTTTTATCTGTTGCCTTTTGTGCAGAGAGGAAAGGAAAGAAATGTTTCTAGCCAGCAGAATTTTTCACGGGAGCTGCTTCATTAGTAGTTTGAGGCTAATTCTTCCATCATTTAATAGGTTTAATAAGTCTGTAGCCTCTGTTTTTAAATACACCATGACAAGTCTGTCTGAGTCTAAAAATGAGAATGGAAAAATTTTCAATGACTATTAAGGGTTCCTGTGTGCCTTGGTGGGACTAGACTTTTCACTTTCAGTTGTCTAAGTGCTCTTAGGATGAATCCGTTGCTGTTTTTTCAAGATGTGTGTGAAAAATAACTGGTAATGGTCAGGAAATATGCTATTTCTCTGAAAATAACTGCCAAACACAATCCAACATGACCATAAACTCTGTGGTGTTATGATAATAAAGAAAAGTAGTAAAATCATTAGGAAAATTACTAAAACATTAAAGAAGTTCCTGGAAACGTTTAGAATTGTTTTGCGTTTACCCAGTGAAACACTTACAAAATAAAACATTTGTCCTGTATGAATTAAACACATCAAACAGCTAGCCTCTATCTCATGAGTTTGTTCAAATGATCATAGTCATTTTTCATAATTAATTTCCCAGAACAGGCAGGAGTCGTAATCACTGTAGTTTCTTGTTGAAGTACTGGAATGGCACAGAGAGTAGTGGTCCTGGACTGATTGTGCAACACAGATATTTCAGCTGGTTCCAATTTCTGTTGTGTAACACCTAAAGACCATCAAATATTACCCATTTTGTCCTCACTGAATGTTCAGTCAATGTCAACATGATGATAGCCAGCTCTAGAGAAGCCACTTTGCATTACTTAATTCTACTACGAATATACAGTCTTTCCTATCTTACTCACTGACTCATCCAAATCAGTATCTGGATGAAGAGTAGCTGGATGAAGAGCAGCTGGATAAGACTGGTCCAAACTAAGCTGCAGTGTTATCTGTAGAAGGACAGCAGCACTCTGTGTAAGCTTGCCTCTTCTCCAGTGTCCTCTGTGATGAAAAGCCATTGCCCTCAGACTGCTAAATGGATCTTCAACATCCATACATTTGCTGTATGTTTTATTTTGGTTCTGCCTCTGGAAGTTTAAATAGTTGTACTGGAAAAAAAGAAGACCAGCACCATCAACATAATAACGCATCACACCAATATTGTTTCAGTCACATAGGACAATCATCTAAGTATGTAGGATATTCACAACTGGTTACCTCAATATTTTTGGCTCTGGGAAATTATTTCATGTCCCAGCTCGTACACACACGCACACTCGCACACATACACACATTTGCTGAATAATTTGGAACATTTTTGTGATGCCGGTAAAGTCTCCACAGGCTGTTCACAGGCTTTGAAACCTCTTGTACTAAGAGCTACAAGTGCTTGAAAATCTTAACTCCTTTCTGATTCAAATTAAGCGTTAGTTTCTTCAACCTTGTTGCTCAACAATAAATTGTTCACAAGAAACAATAGATACCCAGACTACATACCAATCAAGCTGTTTCTCGTGGGACAAACTGGGAAATAAAAAAATCAAAAGCTTGTGAAATATTTTCCTGCTAGAGCGCTGGAGGCAGTATAAAAAAGTAAAAAGACATTATTTGTATGTTTGAATGTGATTGCATTTAGTGGCATCTACAGTGCCCTGCATCTTCAGAAGTCTACTGTCATTCCATTTTGAAAGTTGTGGTTTAAATGTTTCTCATATCTGTCTAATTTTATGACACTGTGCATAACTGGATTTGCATGACTTTCATTAGCTTCTCTGCACCAGTTTCTGTAAATAAAAAGCCTCAGGAATTCTGAAGCACAGATTTTAGAGGAGCACAAATTTCCTTAGTGGCATTTCACTGCTATTGATCACCTAGGAAAATACAGGTATAAGGGGAAAAAACCCTACTTTTTTTCACTTTAACACTGTTTTTCAGTATTATACCAAGAACTCAAGTTAGGTGAACACTCTTTCCACTGTATTCAATACCTTTTGTGAATGGAAAATATTTGTTCTTAGGAGAAAAACACATTTTTAAAAACAGAATTCACATCTGTCATTAAAACACTTGTTTTCTTATATGGACATGTATTTGATTTTGAGGAAAAATATTGAGTTCTACATTTTATGTCAGTATCATGATGGAATTTTGCATAGCATTAAACAGTTTGAGGGATAATTGCACCTTTACAGTACCAGCCAAGAACAACTCCAATAAGCACTCTGCTTCAGAGTACCTGGCATCCTTCCTGCGTAGAGGGACACATCTCATGTGACTCCTTCAAAAGACATTATTGCTCCCCCACTCCAGAGCCACTGACTATAAACAAAAGATTAAGATTGAAACTTATACCCTTTTTTTTTAACCTTTAGGTAAAGTGCTTTTTTGAGAATGCAGAGAAAGCACTCTATTACATCAAAGAAATTCAGGCACAAAGTTTTTTTCTGGCCCTTCTGTAAGCCACTGTTTGGTAGTTTTGCACCTTTTCCCCTAACTTAGAGTTTCAGTCACATGTAGGTCTTGCTGTGAACAAGCTAGTCTATCCTGCAGTAAAAGAATTCATAGTGTAGTGTTTACTCTTTGGTAGTGAAATTTGTTTGGATATTTTCAAACAGAATAAAATAGTTTCTTTTTTTAATCCATGAACAGAGAAAATATTGTGCTAGCATCATAAGCAGAATTATATCGCTTCAAAGTTGGCTTGCTTTGAGCCAGATGATGTCCCAAGGTCCCTTCCAACCTGAGACCAACCTGAGGTGATTGTCTCTGTTATCCTATTACAGAGATATATGCCCTGACTTATCTATTTATTCAAATATGTGGACACACAGAATCACACAAAGACAAAAGACTATAGAAGTTCTGTAATGGGATCACAGAGAAAACCACCCATGAGATGTTCCTGCTTTTTCACATGTGGTGTTTGAGGAGATAATAAAATTATATGGAGGGAACCTATATAGGCTAGGTTACATCCATAACACGAAGTGGGATGCACCATTCTGTCTTTAAGGCCCAATTGCACAGTACAGATGGCATCCACAAGTTAAGTTTTTTTCTCTGTCAAAAAAATGGGCGGTCACTTCCAAAATGCCTAGTGAGAATCGTCCCAGGCCCACAATGTTGCCCAAAAGATGCCTGGGCGTGTCTGGGACAATGCTAGATGTGCCTGAACAAGAGCGTGTAGGGGTGAGGTTATTGCCCAAGTTCCTCTCCTGCCCCTGTTTAATCTAATACAGACCTAGGTAAACAGCTGTGGGAAGAGAAATACAGCAGAGATGTCTGGTGGTACCACTCAGGAACTTTGCTAGGAAGACAGAAGAAACCTCTTTTATTAGTGTACAATGTATTTAGCCTACTAACCAGGTGATTTACAATTCAAAAAGGGAGGCCAAGTAATTTCTTGGGTTTTTTAAAGTCTGGGAGGTGTCAAAACACCATTTTGATCATGTGAAATATGAATTTTTCCCATATAGTTAAATAAAGCACATGCTTGCTACAAACATTTCCTTTATAGCTTAGAATAGCATGTCCAGGCATTTGGAAGGGGGAGGCTCACTGAGGAACAGAAAGGGAATGAGCAAGTTGTTTTACTTTTAAATTTCTTGAGAATATTACACATCTTCACTATGGCTTAATATGCACCTGTTACAGCTGGATTATTACAACAGACTGTAGTCAATACAATCTATAAAGTCAAGAACTAACAAAGATTTACATAAATCAATTATATCAACTCCTCAGAAACCACTATAGTTCAACAAATAATGCAAATATAGAAAATTTTGACCCTATACCAAAATATATGTATCTGATAGACAATAAGTGGCTATAAGAAGTAAATTTGGTAAGTAATATTTGTATAATGAGTGAACTTACTACAGAAAAAAAAATATTAGAAAATAAGCATTCTTTTAAAATCTCTTATACATTATTTTTTCTGCCAAAGCAGCTGTAAAAATTATGCTGGTCTCACAGGAAAAATGAGTGTTTCCTTCATAGTATCTTCTTTCCCTCAAGTTAAACTATAATGAAGCTTGTGTTTAAGTAACATTATATTTGTGATGCAAGCTGACCGAAAGCCAGGAAATTCAGAACTAATACTGATGCTCTCTTCAGTTCATTCCTTGGTATCTATTTCCCCTTCTCTTCACAAAGCCATGAGCAAAGGATGAGGTGTCAGTGTAATGCTGGATTTTCAGGCTTTTGTCTATTCATGCCACAATATCAACAGTGCTTAAGCACAGGGAGGGGGGTTGCATTTAATAACGATATCAGATTACATTAGACACTCTTTTTTCACCCACTTGTTGCTGAACAGGCTGTTTTATGGCTTTTGGAATTCAAATTACATCTAACTTGACCTGTGCTAGGATGTGTTTGGCTTGCAATTCAAATGTCCTGTCAAGTCGCATATCCCTTAGGTCTCCAATAGAAATAATTCTAGCATTCCTGCTCTCTGTGTCTAAATAAATCTTTGATCAAGGGTATTGTGGAATCAGCAAGGCTACTACACATTCTACTTATGCTAAAGAAGAAAAAAATGAAATGGTCAGGACAGCTGTAATGCAGCCTACAATTCAGACAGAAAGCTCTGGATTATAAATGGGGTGTGCATGTATATAACACAAAAGACGTACCTTGTTTTTTTCTTTTATGTTTCATAATGCACTGTTTCTCTGGGAGGCTTACAGCATATTTTTATCATATCTACCTCTTTCTGCAAGTGTTTCTATGCTAAAGCAAAGATAATACATGGTAGGCTTACTCCCTTCACATTCCATGAGGTTGCCAGCATTTGACTTTCAATCAAGTTTATTCTAGCCCCGTTTTGCACTTCATGAAAAACTATCTTTAAACACTTACCTGTCTGGTATTCTTTATGATTAAAACAGAAGAGCTTCCAGAGATTGACAGGAATACTTAAAGAATGAAGAAATGTAATTATGAAGGTACCTGCTGGCACAGCTCTATTTAAACATTGGATATGTTTTCAGGATCAGCCTCTTTTCCAGAAATGCTTGACTCAGCAAGAACAGGCTAGATCTCTAAACTCCAATAACAGCTTTGCTGTATACATTTGAAATAACGTGAATAAACCTTCCTGAGACATTTTGTTAAAGAAAATAATTATTCTGAACAGCAAGTCACATTATATTCTAGTAGTAGGTGATGTTGTACTATCTGCCAGATAACATCCAGTAGCATGTTTTTAAAGTACTCAGGATTGTAGTATAAATCTCACTCAAAAAAAGAATTAAGACAGCTCTCATAGCAAAGATGATATCAAGTATAAACAGCCTAAAAATATCCTACATTTGTATTGACCTGACAGACTAAAGCAATCTCCCAAAAGCCATTTTTTATTCTGTTTATTGAAGAAATACAGGAACAGACATTCTAACAATGTAAACAACATGTAAGTAATTGAGTATCAATCCTTGGCAGGCTGAGGCTACTAGGACTGACTGTAATTGAAATAAGTGCAATAAACTATTGCTAGAAAATTACCTCGATGAGTAAAATATCAGCCCTCTGAAGGTTTGAAAGTTGGAAGGGGTGGATTTTGGTCAATGATTTAATAATCGACTGCCTAAGATTTCTTCATCCTAGACAGTGCCCTCAAGTGGATGGTGTTGTAGTGGAATAAAGCATTGAGGAATACATTTTTTCTTGTTCTATTTCTTACAAAAATGATTTTATATAGGCGGAATGTCGTAGGAGTATTTTGCACACAGGAGC
>Ga0181612_168611_pt1 | contig 23558 bp, 10 predicted proteins | sample HoacroProtozoa21_FD_119630 | JGI IMG/M metagenome (GOLD analysis project Ga0181612, IMG submission 119630) | Hoatzin crop microbial communities from Cojedes, Venezuel. Combined Assembly of Gp0051906, Gp0051904, Gp0051908
CTATAGCCCCCCCACTACCAAAACCTTGCCACACAAACCTATAACAGGACCCAAAGAGGCAAACCCACGACTTCAGAGTAGGCCTCCACTGGAACTGAATGTTCATCCCAGCTGGATGCTGCAGAAACAGCTTCTCTGTTTGAGCATTCCCCTATTACTTTCTGTGTCTGTAATAACAGATGAAGGCAACACAGCCTTTATTTCCAAGGGGAAATCTTCTTTTCATATTTGTCTCTGTAATTGCATTATTCCCAACTTTGTCTCAGCCTGTAGAAGTGTGGTAGATCCTTTATTTTGGAGGCCATTGAGTTTACAAAATCCCTGCAATCTCCAAGCAACGTTTTTTAGCCCCACACATCCCTTTCTAGGCTGTTAACATAACATAGCAGAGATGGGTAATCTGGGACCCCTGCAACACTGTCTTGCACAAGAACAACAAGTGTAAGAGCTGGACTGCCAATCATTTTCTATTATCAGTTCTGAAGGTGAAGCTCGGCCAACATCCAGTCTTTTTCCCTTTAAATGAATTGGAATAAAATAGATAGACTGTTCCATTGTTCTTGTTAATACTTCAAGTGTTCCTCCATCCCTCAAACAGCTTTGATGTCATCTAGCTCCACTTGAAGGGGAAAGAATGTGTTTGGGAATAATTAACAAGCTAAAAATGACTGTCAGAACATTTGTGTTATTGAATTACTTGCAGCTACCAGCTTTAGAGAGCTGAGGCAGTGGTTGGGCACAATTAGAGCCCTTTAAAGGGAAAAAAAAATAGTATTTTGATGAAGCACACAAAGTTGGACTTAAGAGAGGCAGGTTAATCTCCTGATTCTGCCTCAACATTCTTGTGTAACCTCAGGCACATCATTTAGTCTACCTACACTTCAGTCCCTCATACAAAATCCCCCTAGTGACTCTTGGCTCATTATAGCATAACCAAATACCAATAACAGAGTTGTCTCTTATCCTGCATTCCTACCTCATCCAGCATAAGAGTCCTGGATTTTGTCAGTACCTCTGGGCACCACTTTAATACAAATAATACTCAAGTCAGAAGTCTTTTTTCCTCCCCTCTTATGTAGAACATTGTTATTTTGAGGAGATGAAATAATAAAACTGCCAGTCTTTATAACAAGGACTGTGAGCAATCAATACAAAAAAGTCAACTAACATATGGCTCTTTCTTCTGCCACTACAAAGCAGAAATTAAGACACTTCTGTTGTCCCTCTATAACCAATTTAAAAACTCAGATCATTTAGGCTCCTGTTTCATAGGGAAAACCAGCACATGTTATAGAAAAGACTGCTTTAAAACTACCCTTTGGTATGAGATAACTTCACAGAAAATAAAGAGTTCTGGTCCTAATAAATTGCATTTCATGCCTGGATTTCCAAGCATTTGAGTTATCTCACCCCTGCAACTAAGATAGCTGTTCCACCAGCTGTGCCAGGATCTAGCCTGAGGGACTTGTAGATTTAACCTTTTCAAGCCACAGTGAAGAACCCAAGATTAGATTTAGACACCCAGTTTACCCTCAGCTTTAAATGTATGCTTCAGAGGATTAGACTAGCTATTCTGTGCCTGAGCAACTTTACAGAAAAGAGCCTGTATATACAAGGTCAGACTTATTCTGTGGGAAATCAGGCTTTATAGTAAAAGAGCAAATCCTGAAAAAAACAGCTTTTAATCATAGCCCTTTGCCTAGTAGCACAAGCCTCTAGAGTCCCCTTTTCTTTTCAGGCCCCAGAAACTCCCTATACCCTATCATCTCACCGCTTTTAAATCAAAGCTGGACTTGGCAACATCTGTGGCTCGTTAATGCTATCTCCAGCACCCGTGGTTCATTGCTTTTACAGAAAGCCTCATGGTAGGCTAGCTTGTATCTTATGAGATGCTTTAAGAAATTAGTAAGGTTGGTAGTATGTTGGTGGGGAAAGGAAGTGCCTCACTTAGGAAGAAAATAGGGGAAAATCAGAATGTTTTTCATTTCTACAGAGCTTCTGTTAATGGTCTGTTGTAGCAAAAGGAAGAAAGAAAACAAAAGAAAAACAGATCTGTCCTAGATGTATGAAAACCTAGCTAGGCAAATCTTGTCTGTTACTATCATACTGTGAGCTTAGTCTCTGCTGTGTGACCCCAAAGGGGGGCCCTGCAAGAATCTAGCTATCAGTAAGAGGATGCTTACTTACTAGTGAGAGTACTTTCTCAGGCTAGCTCTTATTTGTTCTCTGATATGTTTTATCATAAAAAAAGCCATTTTTGTACCTGTTCATCTTCCGTCTCTTTAGTGTCACTGTACTTTGAGTTGAAGGGGAGTGCAGAGCATACAATGTAAAGGAGCAGCAAAGATGAAAAATCCACGAGGAGCCAGCAAAGGAGCTTTTGGTTTCAATGTGTGGGGAAGGATGGGTTGTCCTTGACAGTTAATGTAGTCCAGCCTGGTATGTGTGAAAGCAACTTGCCTGTCCCTGAACTCTCCAAAGCAAATATCTGGTGTTTGAACTGAGAGGCACCCAAAGTAATGCACCACGACTCAGCACACTTATTTTTCTGTCTCTGCAGAGAGCTGTAGGCTATGAACACAGCTCACGCTGCTAAAGGGGTTTGCTGTAAGTGTATTAAATCCTGTAGTGAACACAATTGTATCATGGTTGCCTGTGTTGTATTTACTCTGTTGGAAAACAAAGGAACGTTCTGCCTTCCAAAGAAGTTAATGCTTTGCCTGTGACCCTGTGGTCTGCTTAAGAAGCTATAGTTAAAAGCACTGCCTTTAACCACATCCTGTGTGTGCTGTCTGTTCAGTTTGTTCTGCTTTGTGTTTCTTTCTGTCCTGATTGTAGAGAGAATAAAAGGTGAGAGGGGAAGCCATTGGGAAGTGTGGCTAAGGAAGGGAAAATGCAACATATTGGCCAGACCACCCTTGGAAGGTATCAAAATGCAAGTATGGGATACTGTCACTGTGCAGGCTAAAAAAAAAATAGGAAATTCAGCTGAGTGTGTAGGGAGAAAACAATTCTGATGGTTAAAGTGTTTGAAGGGATCTGAAAACTTTGAGGGCCAGACATTGTAGTAGGATGTATAAACACGAATTTCTAAATAATGCTTGTCAAGTGTTGATGTCCTGATTTGAACTCTTAATGCTACCTAAGGAGGCAGCACAGGATGTTTGCTGCATACCCCCCCACCAGCATACATGCACCCCCCCATGCCCTGACTGCCTGTGTATGGTTGTTCTCTCTTTCTACTTCAGTTTAGATTTCTTCTTTGAACTTTAGTTCACATTATTTTTGGCCTTGTCACTTTGTTTGGAAAGATTTATTTCCACTGTTCGTTCTCTGTTCTTTCCTTGCCTCTTCTCCTCTGGATGCTTTTTTGGCAAAGCCCATTGCTATTTTTTATGACTTTGTGTACTGTTTCAAAACAGTAAAATGTTTTTGAAGCAAGATGATCCTGTGTTGCTATGTTCATGCGGTAGCTCCTCCACCTCTGCTCCTTCTTAAAGGGCTTGTGCTGTACTTCTGTTTTTCAGTGTTCATTAACAAAACAAGTCACTCTGAATTGTAGGGCTCACAAAAAAAAAAACCACAACAAAAATGCCACCAAAAATTCACTATTCTGTGTGAGTACTGTGATGTTACTGAGTTTTTTACTTCCCTTCATGACAGCAAACCAGGTGTCTTTCTGTGATCACATGCTGGTTTTCACAGATATGAGTGAAAATAAGCAGTCCGGGTATTTGTGTCAAGTGATGTTGAAACAGGCTGAAACTTGTGGGGACAGCTGGCCGGTGTGATCACTGAATTACCACTTCATTTGGACACCAGGACTAAGACTAAAATGTTTGCCCCTGTGAATTTCAGATCATGTTGTACCATCCTAGAGACAAGTGAACTGATTTCACTTGGAAGTTGGAGACTAAGTTCTAAATCTATTAGTAGCTCAAAAATTGTGCCAGTTCATAAATATACATGTAAATAGATTTGAATGGCTAAAATGGTTTTCCTTTAATCATCCGGGGTGAGGATCCTCTTCTGCCCACAGGGCCCTACAAGCAGCTTTTGAAAGCTCTTCACTTTATTCAGTGCATTAAATGGTAGAAATAGACTTTAAATCCCAAGGTTACTTGGAGAAACTGTCTCTGTGTACTTAACCAGTATAGCTTGAATGTTATTTTTACGTTGGATGGGGCAAAAAGCATATACAGTTCTATTCTTTGCTTATATTAGTAACAAAAATAACTATTGTAGTCTGTTTTCTAGAGCTAGTACTTGTGCTTTTCAACTCATTTTTTCCTAATTTGAGGTTTCATAAAGAAGTCTTTCACCTTTCTGCCAGTTGATTGCTCGTTTGTTTGCAGAACTGCTTTTTGAGGTGCTGAGATAGCAACACAGTGCTGGTCCATGTTTAAACAGACCCGCGAATAAGGAAGATGACACGTGAACATTACCAAAAAAGAAAAAAAGAGCCATGGGATGTGCTCTTCTACATGCCAAACAAGCCGTAAGAGAAGTACCATTCAGTTTTGTACTAGGGGATATCTTACCAGCAAGGAATGCACGCTCACCATCAATACAAGAGAGGTGTCCCTGATGGAACTTTTACTGACTGTGTGCCTCAATTTTCTCATGACAAGAGGAGAAGACTCTTAACCTGTATTACAATGGCCTCCATCAACAATGTGTTTTCGTATTTTATTTGGTGAAACTTTGACAGTTGACTTCACATTGGTAAGATTAAAAAAGAACTATCTACTGGAGCAGTATGCATGGTATAAACAAAAAATCTCTGGCTAAATGTCCTCCATGGAGTCCAAATCTAAGTGAAAAGACTCCAAAGTGGTGGAGACTTCAATATCCCTTGCTGAATTGCTTAGATGGCTGTAAAGACCTTTATCAGTAGACCTAGGTGGAGTCTGCTCTCTGGTAAACTGACAGCATGCTGGAAATACATATCCGTATCTTTCCAGAGATGTGGAACTGAGGGATCAATGTGACTCTTTGAGGAGGATTTCAACAGCGTTGTCCAGGAAGAGAGTAACTCCCTGAGCTGCACCTGTAATGGTAATCAGTGAAGGATAGCCGAATGTCAAATTTAGGACCAGGAAAGATGTCAGGTCATCACATGTAGTTCTCTATAGGGAACTTCATACAGTCCTGTCTGTGCAAGTGATTTCTAATACAATAATTTGTTACTGTTGGAATAAGCATCTTTTCTTCTGTTTGAAAATTTTACAAGGACCTTAGTCCTTTCAGCTATTTTTAAAATTTCACCACACTTCCCACCCAACACTCTCTTGTGACCCAGTTTATCCCTATACCTTTCTCTGAGGCAGTGCTGGCTGAAATACCTCTTTTTCCCCTTCTGATGAATGACTTCAGTCTACGACTAAATAAAAGCTTAATTCCACATTTAGTGGGCTATCTCCTGCACCTGCTTCATTTTCTTGAAGAGGACTAGCTAGAACTGTGCACTTGGGTGTGACAAGTATACAGTTTAAGAGGAGGGGATTGTGGACAGCTTAGGAGAAAATGGTGGATTCATCCCCTTTTGGTGGAAAGGGATATCCCAAAATCAGAGCAACTCTGTCAACTTTTGCAGTGCTCTTGCAATTTGAACCAGACCCATGTACATCTGCAAAAATAGTTTCTGCAACAGCTGCTAGAGGGGTAATAAAGTTTTTTGTTTTTTTTTTTTTAAATCCAGCCATTGGTAGAATGAATGGATATTGTCAAAAGACTCCCTTATATCCTGTATTAAAAATAAGCATGTCTCTCTTCAGCTTCTGCAAGATACAAATGCCCCTATCATTTCCCCTTCTTTTTTTGAGCTCAGAACAGGCTTTCAAGGGCAAAACAAAGAAGTTCAAATTCTAGTGAGACCTGTGGAATGCAGCTTGCAGCAGGTTTTAAACAGAGGGTCTTCAAGCAACAAGGAATTTCCTCTGGAAAGTGAAAAAAACTTCTCCTCTGAAGGAAGAAATAAATTAAAATGAACTAAAGGTGAAAGTGTTGGAGTTTGCAATGGGCTGTGTTAATGGTCTACAGGGGAAGAAGATGTGAAAGGGGAGAGGAACTGCTGTCCACCATGGCCATTAAGGCGTACTCCTGTTATTTCTCCTTGTGGTGTGGATTTTGCAGCTCAACCAGCTCCCGACCAAAGAGAATGGCTCTATTCCCTGCATCAAATAGGACTACCTACGTCTCTAGAGAAACAGCTCCTGGGGCTCAGGCTTCAAATGGTGTGGGTGCCTGCACTGTAAGTGAATAACTAATGTGAGACCAGGCAGAAGCACCATCTGACATGGCACATGCTTTCCACACACTACCGATGGCTGTCACTGGGGCTCAAAGCATCCTGCTTTGCCACAGAAGGAAAAGAACATGCCTGACTTTACCCCCAAATAGTCTCCACTGTATGAGCTAAAACTTTGGGACCAAATACCCAGTTCAAGAACGTCAGTGATCACGTTGTGGTCTCTTCCAATGTTTCTATTGCAGAGGAGGAGTAACTCTGGTCTTGAAGGAAGGTTGGACTTGTATGTAGTTGTCATAGCAGCCTACATCTGAGGACCATACAGATTATCCTGATCAGTTTGGCTTTCTCCTGTCTGTGTACCCCGAAATGGAGGAAGGGGACACTTGGGATAGCACGGTTCAGGATCTGATATCATCAGTCTCAGATCTTGTAGCAGGTATCTACTTTTTGTGTTTGCAGCATGGAACGTTGGCATGTTTAAGGCTCTTAACACAATAAGGACCGCAACACCAAAATAGCAAGACACCAAGTGATTTGTAGAAATGCTTTTTAAAAGGCTGCTATATATCAAAGACGCTTTGGAGAGACAGAAGAGTGTTTCCTGGGGTGAACACTTTCTTAAGCATCATCTGCAAGTTATTCCCTGTTGTACTGTGTTTTGAGCTCTAGAGATGATGTATGGGTTTGCTCACATTAACTTCAGCTGCATGTTTGCCCTCCGTGCCCACCCTCTCCTCCAGTGTTCAGGACAGCATCTGCCACACTTTCATCTGATCTCTGATCCTGCTTTAGACAGCGTGTCTTTAGTTCATTTCTAATCAGCTGCAGGGAGAAGGGAATCCTGTCCGTTAGCCTGTGTTTGGCAGAGATTGTTTCAGTTCTGTTTGATTTTGCTTAGCTCTCGTAAAGTTGATCCCGAAGAGCCCTGTCCATTGCATCAGCTTTCTGCTTGCTTTCAGCTTCCATGATTTCGCTTGCTTGCAGGCAGTCACCCAAGAGCAAAGTCAAACAAACTAGGCTACCAGGAGGCCAGCCAGAGGCTGTTCTTGCAAAAGAAATTTCACCCATCTTACCCAGAAAAGGGTGGGGAAAGAGACAAATTCTCTATTAAACTGCTGGCAAAGGGACACCCTGAATACTCCCCTCTCCCTTTTGAAAGCAAATATAAACAATTTCTTTGTGTTGTGGGTGTGGAGGGACCAGTTATGGCCACAAAGATTTTGCTGCTTGTAGTTTCAATCTAAATTTCAGCTGCCAGTGTTTCAGGGCTGTATAACAGCCAAAACAGGAAAAAAACCTACAACATTTAACAGTAAAGCTGTAAAACTGAAACATTCATAAGGTAAGGAAAGCCAGATGTAAAGGTGTCCTGGTCAAGCTTTGTTCAACTCTTTCTTTTTTATTTTTTTTTTCTTTTGTTATATGTTATTACAACCTTCACTTATTTGTATTTCTGTAATGGGTGGAGCCTGCTCCTCTTCTGGTCTGAGTAGATATTAAAAGAAGAAATGGAAGCACAGAAGATGCTGTCTACCTGCAATACAGTGCGACAGCATTCTCCAGCAGCCTGTGCCACAAAGCCCTGCTCAGCTGTTGGCTCACAAAATCGTAGCATGCTGCATGCATAAGAACCCTAAAGGGATCAGAGCATGCCCATTGCGTGTTGAGCTGCCTGAGAATCCAGATGCCAAACACGGACAAATTTTCTATTAAGCTTGTGGGGTTTTTTGAATTTTACTACTTGACCATATTAATGTAGATTTTTGTTTTCCACGTTGATGGTACAAGTGCCATCTTTGAGACCAGGGCAACACTTCTGTCAAGTTTTACATTCCTATTCCGAGAAAATGCATTACAGTTTTTCAATGGAACTGTTCTTAAGCTGTTTATTTCTTTTTTCACTTGGACAAAAGGATGCCTTTTTTCACTTTTCCTTGGGAGTGGAACTGTTCTAGATGAAACTTCAAAGAAAATAATTCTGAAGCAGCTGCTGTATCATGGAAAACTTCAGGTTGATCCATTTCACTGTGATAGCTTTAAAAGCAATGATAAAGAAGAGGCCTTTCTGCAAGAAAACAATGTTAAATGCTATCTGCATTGCCTACACTTACGAAACGTAAGTTGACAGGGCTTTTTAAGGAACCACATGCAAGTGTTCTCCCATTCATTGTGGGAGCAGTACCAATGTCACCTCAAATACTACCCTCGATTTGTATGGAGGGTCAAGAGCTCAAGAACCCTCAACTTCTTCAAGGGTACTGAGCACACCTAGATAGAGACAACCTTGCTGCTGCTTGCAAATGCAGGAAAGACAAAGGTCTATATTCAACCCTCAGGTCGCAGGAGGCACAAAAGGATGGTGTTAGGATGAGAATACCCAAGTGCTCTCTTCTGAATTTGGCTGTGGCTCAGTGACCTCTGGCAAGTCCTAGGAAAACAGCGTGCCTGAGCACCCCCCGTCAGCAGCCTGGAGCTCTACACAGTCTTATCCTCTCTGCTTGGAAAATTGTGTTGGCTTTGCTTCCTCAGCAACTTTAAAAGCTCTGCAGAGACAGTAACTCCAATGGCTCAACTGGGCAAACCTGCACTGCTCATCCATTCCCAAACACATTGCTCATTGTGAGACAGAAAATGGAATGAAGAGCTTTCCTTTAATATATGTATACATAAAAAAGAAAAATGAAGGAAGCAGGCATATGAGGCAAGCTGAAGATATTTTTTGCCTTTTATTGCCTCTGCTTGAATCAAACCATTTAGACTAACATTATTCTTTCCAATATATTTATGAGTATGCTACTGCCGTGATTCATTTATGACACAGGAAGCATGTGAGGGTCACATGCCTGAAAACCCATCACCCATTGGGTCTCCGCTGTCCGACCCAAAGAAAAGGCTCACAGACTTTATTTTCTTTGTCTTTATTCTCATGGAAACAGAAAGTGGATTTGAGGTGAAACATCTGGTTTGTTTTGGGTAAATGTTATTTATCTCTTCTTCCCCCTTGGCTTTTTAATGTTTTATTCTTTTTTTCTAAACTTTTTCCCCTTTTTGGAACAAGGGCCTTATTTGAAGCTCATTGGATTTTTCCATCGGCTCCAGCAAGACCTTGGATCAGGCCCTAGATACAGATATGGATTTCTTTCCACACTCCTTTGTATCCGTCCTCTTGTGATCCCCAGTGGAAATGCCTTGTGCATTTGCTGAAGTGTTTGTTGTATCCCTGCCTACCGGATTTGAAGGTGTCTTTTCTCTTTTATTCTTAATATGTTCCATTGATGCCAACAACATCTTAGGTATTATACAAACAGTTTGGGGAGCAGGGAAGGGAGACAAAGTCTGTTCCTAAGTTGACAAAGATCATGGTGGACTGAGGGAAAAGGACTGTGACATTGATTCGAATGCATTTCAACAATGCCAGGGAAGTGCCAGTTGCATGCAGAAATACAGATGAGCCTGCATTTTATTAAAATCTCTACCAGACCATTAAGAGCTCAAAGTATGTGAGAAATTCTCTTTTCCAAGCCTGCATGTGATCTACCACTTGAACAAGTTCCCAAAGGATGTGCTCATGGTCCAAGTGACCAGGACACCAATGTTACAGACTGAACTTCTTCCTTCCTAAACAGCGGGCTTTGGACAGAAGTTTTAGGGTTTAATACCAACACCACTGGCTGACAGTCTTTGGCATATAATGTACCTTCAGACTTAGGACTGAAGAAGTTTTTCTTTTGCTGCAAACAATGGCATCCTCTATGTATTAGCAAAAATAAATCTTGCATGTCTGGTATTCAGAAAGTCTTTCTACATCCATTATTTCTACTGGAAGACACTGATTCTACTCAAACACTAGCCTCCAGCCAAATTTGGCTAAAATTGGCCTTGGCATTCAGTAGGTAGTAGAGCAGATGGACACTCTCTTAGGCATGTATCACTCTGACCATACAGACATTTCTTCTGGAAAAAAAAAGGCTTGAAATACAGGTGTCTCACTGGATACGTTAGTTTGAAACCCAAATGCTGTTGAGCGTATTTTGCATCTTGCTCAAGTTTTCCGTGTGCCCTATGCCCACGCACACTCACACCTCACCTATTGTGGCTGCTTTGAGAAAGGGTCTGCAGCTGAGCAGTTCGCCTTTACCCTCCCTCTCTTCCTTCTTAATGTATGAGCCTGCAGAGCAGCCAAGGTAATTTAAGTCTTACTCCTTCACTTTGATTACAATAGTTCTTTTGCTGTCTGAGAATTGAGCTTAGGGTACAACCCTGCATTTACACACTTTACTCTTATTCCGCTCTTATTCACTTCATCCATGCAAGTTTTAATTTCTGCGCTCTTTCCCATTAGTCAGGTCCTCATTGTCTCCACTCCCTGAACACAAGTGTCCATATGGTTTCTGGTTTCTCCTTACCTTCAGAACTGATCTGGGGGCAATTTGCTCTAATTTAGTAGAATTGACTGTCAAAATCTGACTTGGTTTCTAAATCAGTTGTTAAAAGTCTCTTCCAGGAGGCTTTGTTCTCTGTGCTGGTTCACTCATGTGGTCTCTCTTCCTCTTTCTGCTTACTGAGAGTAGCTCTGAAACCTTGATCCCCAGTCCACCAGCTCCAGCTTTTAGCCTTGTTCCTGTGTCCCACCCTCTCCTGGTGAGCCAGTCAATACTTGGCTGATGTCATAAACGCAGCTGGAGTCTCTCTTCACTAATCTGCACACAATGCCTCCTTTTTTTTTCATCTCTATGTAGCCAAGGAGCCTTTTCTTAGCTGTGCTATCTTTATTCAGAGGTCCAGCTTACATGGCTTCTCTGGAGGTTTGACTAATCGGAACAGTCCCTTGTAGGCTTTGAAGACATTTGTTGGTCGTAGAACTACTCCTGATTTCACAGATGCATTCCTGCAAGCAGCATTGGGCCAAATAGCCCGTAGGACTACTTGCAGTTTTTGCTACTGTTCTCTGTTGCCAGGCTACCAATGTACAAAGGAAAATTATTATGAACTTTTTCAAAGTGAGTTAATTCTGTGGGAGTAAATATCTGCAGAATATTCTGTCCTCTCTTCCTCACCTGTCAGCATAACTGAAGCCTGCGGGAAATTTCTAAAGCACATGGGAATCTATCTGTCAGATCTATGTGGAAGATGAGTTATGTTTTCACATAAGCCTTTGGTTTATTCACTAATGTCCTTGTGTGGACTGCAGGATTTCCCTGACTTTCTTGGTCTTGACCCAGGTAGACCAGATGGCAATAATTGAACCCTAGGCTCATAAACTATTGTGGAAGGAGTTATCACCAGAAAGCAGTGGCTGGAGGTGCCTTGCCAGCCACAGCAATAGGAAAGCCCTTTCCCTGGGCAATGCTATTTGGTTGCCTAGAACAAGACACCGTACCCCCACAGTCCCTGAGGTGGGGTATTCTGGTGATCATGTGGTTTAGGAAACTGGCAATTTCCATCTTGTTGCTGTCAATCAAGACACTTCTTTAAAAATAACTTACCTCTTTCTTGGCTTTAAGCCCATCTGCTTTTGTTCCCTACATTCAAAGGATCTTACAGGAGGAAGTGGGTGGTCATCCAGCTAGAAATACCACCATGCTCTCACACCATCTGGCTGTTTCCTGAGATCCTCCCAAGCATATTGTCCAAAAGTGACCTCCAGAATACTTATGTGCCGGCGGGAATTAAATGTTCAGACAAAACGTGTGAGCAACAGATGAGACTGTAGCGTATGAAGCAGTTCTCCAAGGACATTCTTCCACTTGTTCCTTGAACAAGATCTGAAACAGCATCTGGACCAGGATTTTTGTCACATGACTTTAAATATGCTGACATTTGACTTCATTGACACGTTCTGATACCCTTTCAAAATGAAGCACCTACCAAATCAGGATTTAATTTAGATTTAAGATTGTATTTATTGTCTATTAATAAAGTACCATGTAGTAATTCAAACCACATTTATTGAGGCTGTTGTGATTATGTAACAGGCTATTATGTTTCTAATAATTAGCTGGCACCATTCAATTACATATGAATTAAAGAAGTTTTCCAGTTTACTAAAGAGCCAGGAGTTGTTCTTAGTGTGGGTTTGGTGTTGGTAACCAGAGCAACTTCATGCTCTGGAAATGAGGTTTAACCTAGGTGACAGCTGCCCACATTTTTGCCTTATGTTCTCATTCTCGACTTGCAAATATCATCTTGAAAAGGGGAGACCAGGAAAGGAAGAAAGCAGGTGTACAGGAATAGGAGACTTAAGAGACCATCCCAAGATAACACAGCAGGAAGTCTGAGGTGGACCAGGGCACAAATGTGGGTCTCCTGAAGTTATTCTCTTGTTTCAAGTAGCCTGGTACTGCAGGTGAAAATCCTGCCCGCTACTGTTATTCCGTAACCCAGGAGAATCTCTTAAGCACCCAGTTAGCTTTCCCCTGTGGGCGTCTGTTTTTATAAAAGGAATCAAAAACTTTGAAAGATGGGGGGTTTTTTGTCATAATGGAAAGGGAACATTTATGAAATCTCAGTTTCATGGGGTGGGAAAATTATTTCTACTCTAGAGCAGTTTGATAAAAAACTCGTGATAGCAATTGAATGCTGGGGGGATTTTTGATCTGTGCAGCTGTGCATAATCATTATTTTTACAAGTCATTGGAGGCATTTGGTAGGGTCAACACGGTAAGAAATCTGGACCTTAAAGTGAACGAGTCTGTCAGATGGGCCAGCTTTTAATTGGAAACTAAATTTAATTTTAGAGGAAGAGGAAAATACCACACTTCTAATGAGATCCAGGGCACTCCGGAGAACAGCCTGCAAAGAATATTTGAATAAAAAAGATCTGTTTGGAAAGACCTGTTGTAAATGACTTCTTGATATTGTAGATAGATAAATGTACTTGAAGTCATGCCTCACAAAAGAGAAACCATACAGAAAATATGCTGATGACTTAAAATAAGATTTTGAGGGTAGTTTTAACTTTTACTAGGACAAGTTGGTTATTATTTTTTGAACTGTTCAGAGAAGAAAAGAGGTTTTCTTTTCTTTTCTAAAATATTTGGAAGGGGATTATTTTTATGTGAAAGTGGAAAGCAAGGACCAAGCTTCATTATAAGTGAAAATTTCCAATTTTCATGAGATGCTTTCAATTAAAAGACAAATTGAGAGGGCTTTCTTTTTTCTTTGGATGATTTTTTTTTTTAAAGTTTAGAGCTCTGCACCTTGAAATAATTCAGGCTGTTCAAAGCATAGTGCAAATGTTGCTACTTATAAATGAGCTTTTAGAAGTGTTAGTGATGATTTTTTTTAGGTAGTCTGCTCAAATGAGGTGAAACCTTGAGCTCAGATTTTGATCCTTAAAGAGTTATTTGAGGAGGAGGGAGTTTTTGTGGTTTGTGCATAGCAACAGCCAGAGGCCGAGGGCAGAGAAAGAAAGGAAGGTGGGTTCCTGCCTCTGTCTGTTTCAGCATACAAGATCCTGGGGACAACCTGGGAGATGCAGACGGATGCAATGACACTAAGAGGACCAAAGCCAACCTTCACTCCCTCAAGGACAAACGGAAGCAGAGATAAGAGGTTTTGCTTTCCTATTTCACCAAGTGTACTTAAATCCCTTAAGAAAGCTGAAAGTTTTTTTGGATGAGGAAGGAGGATGACGTTCCTTCCTCCCTCTCCCTCTTTTACTCTTAAGCTATGGTCTTAACTGATTTGCTCATTGTAGCAGAGCCTTGTAGTCAGACACCTCAACAGAAAAATGATAGCATGTGAAAGGATGCAGGCACTCCCATAGTGCCCTTGTGCAGTAATTAAAATTAAGACAGGGCTAAGGGGATTAGTAACCAAGTATAAAAGAAAAAATTGGGTGAGGAACAGTTAAAAATGTCTCGCTCTTTTTCTTGGGCTGCAACTGCAAGACTGAATAAAAATAACCAAATCTAATGAAATCAGACATCTCAGGCCAGAGACCAGCTCTGTGGGCAATAAGGGTACCTGTCTCCACACCACACATCAGACCACACTTGGTTTTTTTAGCTAGACTTCCACTGAGTCCAATTTGAGTGGGTTATCTCCATGTGAAGGAGCATGGTAAAACCACAACCCCTCTGAACTAACAGATTCACAGGCACTTCTTTTGCAGCTGGGTTGACTTTGTCCCCACTCTGGGTGTAGAGGGAGAGGTTAAATATGGGGGAGGAGGGGGAAGGAAATGGTATATAGAGAAGCCAGTTTTTTGCCTTCCCTCCAGCATATATCAGTGGATAATGAAATTTTTCAACTGATTAGATGGCCCATTGGTTGGAAAATTTGGAAGCAATCATGCAATTATATCGCAAAACCTCAGTCATGTACATTCAGCCAAGAAGAGAAACCAACCTATTAGCAAAAATAGAGAGAGAGAGAAGAAAAGAAAAAAGACTATTTATATTTCAATACTAGTCCTAAAAAAATGGAAAAGAAAACACAATGGAAACTTTTCTGCAAACAATTAAAGGAGGGGGAGAAAGGCTCAGGATGGGGCTGGTGTTTTGGGATAAATATAGAATTTATAACATAGTAAGAGCTGTTTTTGGTGGGTCTTAATTGAAACTACATTGCTTGTCCCTCTGCTTCTGCATCTCAGTGCTACAGTCCGTGAGAAAAAGGGACTGGGTGATTTTCCTAGTAAGGGACTGATACATCTCACTAAAGAAACAATGATTGGCAATGCTCATTGTGAGCACTTGAGGTACTTCTGTAAATAGGGGCATGGACTTGTGCTCTGCTCCACAACACAGTGTCTCTTCTCCTGACAGGCACTGTTCAGCCCCCATCTGCTCCAGAAGCAATCAGATGCAGATATAGTTTTACTAAATGAAGCCAGTTGCCTGAACTAATATTTTTTAGTCTTTCCTTTTTCTAACAGGAGGATTTCTTGCTCCTCTTCGTGACAGAATGAAGGAAAGCATTGCTTTTGTGAACCCCAGATCATCTAGATAAGGACTCAGAAACACAATGTTTTCATTGGTAGGAAGATGGAGCAATTTTGTGGGTGAAATCTGACCCCACTGACATCTCAGTTTCATCCTATTGGTCTTGGGGGTTAGAAACTTCCCTCAGCTTTAGCAGCCTCTGTGTCAACAGCCTCGTTCCTTTCCAGCTGCCTACCCTCTCCCCAGGGTGCCACCAAAATGTGGCATCTCTGGGGATGACCTTGCATGTGGAGGCTGAGATGACACGTAAAAGGGAGCATCTGTGCAGCAGTGGTCGAAAGGTGTGTATGGCAAGATGATCGCAGGAGGATCAGTTGCAACTGAAGAAGGTTCAGGTGTCTATGCAGCATGCTCTGTAAAAAGCTGATGACTACACCAACTTCCCAGAATCCAGGATCCTGAGTTAACTTATTAGACAGTGATGGCAGTCACAGATGAAGAGATGAGGTCCAGAATCTGGTCCAAGCCCACCTTTTTAGTCTTCCTTTACCCCTTTGAATGGACTTCAAATGAATTTTAAATCGTGTTCCTCTGAGGGACAAGTAGGAAAAGGTATTCTGGGAGGGAGTGGACAGAGGAATCAAAATAAGTATTAGCATACTGCTGGCACATATGAATGGGGAAAAAAAAGTGTTGAGATGATCCAAAGCATAAATCGAATCTGAGCTAGCCACTTACCCAACTGCTTTTCCTTGTCCTCATCCTGATTGTGACAACTGGCTTCTTCCCACAGAGGGACTCCATCCCACCCTTCCTGCTGAGATTTGAAATGCTCCACTGTTTTGATGTCTTTGTACCTTGCTATTAATGGAAGGAAAGTATCCCTTCCCCTTTCACAGACATGTGAAATTCACTAAGAACTAGAAAAGATTTTGTTATTTAATTTTATTTTTTTCCAATACAAAAAATATTTGGCAATTCCATGCTTGTTTGGTGCTGTGGTTTGATCTGGTTCCCCAGAAAATTGGGGGCTGTTGTTGGATTCTGCTAAGCCTCCTGGGGTGAGGGGAAATTGACGGCTCTTCGGGAGCTTCCTGGAATGTGAAATGCCATTTAACACTGGCTTTACATTTTCAGATGTTTGGGATCTCTGGAGTCTCAAAGGCCAGAAGAGTGCCAGGGTAGGATGGACAAATAGATGGGTTAAAAAGAGGAACTCATTAGAAGCGTATTCAGAGCAGAGACTGCAAGAGAACAGTTACATTCCTTGCCTTACTCTTTACATAAATGTTGAGAGCCTGTGGAAAAAATAGACTGTCACAGGACTGGATGGAGGCCTGGTAGAGGCAGGGTTATGTTTTTGTTTTGCTTTCCACCAAACACTCAACACCCCAATTTTCTCTTCTTGTCTTGCAGGGAAAAAAATCCAATTCATCAAAGAGCTCTTCACCCACCAGTTCTCGCTACCCACCGAGTCTTTTACAAAATCTCGGTGCCAGCAGGGGCAGAGATTGTTTACGCGAATTATCAGCCTGGTCTCTGGATGTTTGTGGGCCAAATCTGTCCCACAACATGGAAAATCAATGTTGATCTCCAATCTCTTCACACTGAAGAACTGGGACCCTTACCAGACAGTCAACTGGTATCAGAACAAGGCTCAGGGTGGGAACAGTTAAGCGAAAATGCAATCTCAGATACTTAGCTGCAAGGTGTGGTGATGGCAATAGCCATGAAAACTGGACAAGCTTTGCAGGGAGATCAAAATGACAGTGCTTTTTCCACATGTTGAAGGTCCTGTCACTGTCTTCTGTAACGACATGAGGCTGACTTTCAAATCATCTGTTGCAAAAAAGGGAATTTTTTTTTTATTTGGGGCATTCAGTCAAATACACTTCTTTAGTGAAAAGTGGACACATATCTTGAATCCATTCTGCCTCTTATGGAAGTAGAATGCTTCCAGAATGCTTCCCAGTTTGACAGGAATTCAATTTTTTGTATACAAAAATCCATCTTTTTTGTAGGAAAAGGAAGGAAAGTTTATTTTCTGTCCACCTTCAATTGGATGGATCTCCCCCTGTGTTTCCTGTAGGCTGGTCATTGGCTTTGTCCCCACTAAGACATGAAGGATCAATTTGAGCCAAATTCTATTTAAGAAGCTCATGAAAATCACTGAACTGTATTCTTCATTTGCATCATAAACTGAGAATAAACTTTGACCGCCTCTTTCTTGGTCTAGAAGAGTTTCACCCCTGTGCAGTCAACTGCATGCCATTTTAGACATACATTATAGGCTTGTTTATTGACTTTTGCAGAAAGGAAGCATTCCTCAAGATTTTGTCCTCATGCTTCTTGTCCAGAAGAATCCTCACGTCTTCTGATCTGGATGTTTTTCTCTTTTTTTTTCCTGTTCTCCTTGGTACAGTCACTACTCACAGTATCCCAACAGCAGCTGTGAAGGGGAACCTTTGGGCAGTCCTTTAAGTCCTAGATGAAGTTATATAAATTGAAGGGACAGTGGTCTGAGTCTGCCAGTTTAACTGTTTCACTGCTTTGTCCTCAGTGTCTTCTGAACGAAGATTGTTCTAATATCCAAAACCCAGACTGGTAAAAAAAAGAGGCCTGGGAGAGAACTGGTGGACTTCGTTATCCTATCTTACTGATTTATCAATCATTTAATTCTGTTGGCATGGTTTAAACTGTTGATTGGAATTTGAGGGCAAAACAGCTCTTACAGCTTTAAAAGTTCTTGAAGTTCACTTGCAGAAAAGGAAGTACCCAAGGGTACATCATCCACAGTTACTAAATTTATGTCCATTGCTGTATCTCTGAAGGTCTTCAGAGGCCTTATCTGAAATCAAGGTTATTCCACATAAATCCAAATCTGAAGGTGGAACAATTTAGTTTGGGGATTTCAGACTCATATAAAGCAGAATGAGAATCAGTCCTGGAGGTTGCTTGAACTCTCTGGAGTCTTCTTGGTGATCAAAGCGGTCACTTCTGCAATACTGAAACAAATCTGCTGAGGGAAAAAAAACCCACATGCTTACAAAAGAGAGCAGAAGTCCCACAATGCTGCATACACAAAATGTTTTTCTTTACATATTCAAAATCTTGCCATGAAACCAGTCCGAACTGACAATTTTGCACAAGAAGCCTGTGCCACTAATCACTTGCAGCATAAAACTAAAAAAAGGCTGTAGAGGAGTCCAAGCTCTGCTCCGCTACAGACTTTGGTGGTTCTTTCATCCATTTACATTGCTTTTTGTGGGATCACTTCAGCACAATTAGGAACACTTCCTTTGACCTATGCAATTTATATCAAAAATTTTTTGATTATGAAATCAAACTAAGTACAATTCCACTTTTAAGAATTAAATCCTTCAATTACCCATGCACAAATCCTCAGTAAAGGATTTGGCTTTACTGCTCAAGCCTTTATAACCCACAGAGGAGAGCCTACACATAAAAAGCCATGAAAATTAATGAACATGGACTTGCAGCAGTGAGAAAGTTGGAATTCCTGATCTTTGGGAACCTCCAGCATGTCAAAACTTATTATTCTAAGCTGAAGCAAGTACCTCAAACATAATAAATTTGCACAAAAGCTGAAATTTCTTATAATTTCTGTTAAGAATTGCCAATATTTTCATTGTTATTGAATAGAAAAGAGAGTAGAGCATTACCTATATTGAAATGTTTCCTTTTGTTTGCTGGATTTGACACACATGCTTAATCTGCCTGAAATTCAGTCAATACTGAACTTCACATTTTGTGAGGGTCTCTATTTCAGCCTTGTAGTTAAAAGGCCAGAACCCCCATATTCCCCTATGGGCTAAACTTTTCTGCCCAAATTACATTTCTCATACAGCACTAGAGTTACATGAGTATCCAGCACAGCACAGAATTCAGGCCAAGACAAATGTATGTTATTTCTTGGGAGCTCCAGTCCTCCAGAGGACTATGGGCCCATAATAGAGAGAACAGGATTATGAATTAGAACTCCTGCAATGCAATGCTCAAATAAGGAAATTAAGCTGAAAGCCATGGTGAATCAAGAAAAAAAATAATAATTTTGTATAAATAAAAAAGAAAACTAAGCTTTTCTGAACTTGGGTTGTGTTTTATCGGGATCGCAACATTTCATTTTGCATAATTACAATTATGATTTTGAAAATTCTTCACTTCGGAAAAACAGTTTAGTGGAAATTGCCATTCCTGTTGGAAACTCGCACTAGTGTACATTTCTTGAAAATATCTGCTGTTGGTGGACACCTGCTCCACTCTAGTAAGGTCAAGTGCAATCCAGCATTTTTGGTGAATCAATATAGGCAGGAAAAACAGGAGCCAGAGGAATCTAGCTGCTAGAGCCAAACTTCACCAGTAGAAGTGTGTAGGGCTGCTAGTCATCTAGAATGACTTCTCTTTCTCACCCTCTCCTCACCAGCCGTATGTGTTTTCTGCTGATAGATAACTGCTATCCTAAATGTTCTCCTACTCCAGGAGTTCCACTGATTTAAGGGGAGGATGCTCTCCTATAAAGAGAGAGGAGACAGAAACCAAAGATATTTCTGGGAAAGGAGAACTTAGCTTCCCAGTGTACTTGCTCTGCTACAGAGCAACAGGCTACAGCTGCAGGAGACACATATTTCTATCCTAGCCAGAATCTAAGCTTCCTGTTGCAGATTAGCGATGGTCTTGGGGCCAGATCCTCAGGGGGTAGAAGAGTAGCTCCTGCTGGTTACACTGTACGAAAGGAGAGAAGTGTCCCCTCTCCCATGGCATTCATTGCACTTGTTCCTGTTACACATTATACCCCCAAAGCATCAGACATTGCCCTAACAACCACCCATAAGGCTTCCTGTCCTAATCCAGTCCACAAAGTCAAGAGCTTGGGAAATGAGTAAAACCAACTCTGCAAATGCATTTTGTAGGACACAGGGAAGACAAAAATGGTTCATGGAGCACACTTCAGCTCTCATTGGTGCTTCTGGCAACCTTCTTCTTCTACACATCATCATCATTGGAGAGACAAAACCCAGGCTCCCTGTTGCGTACACAAGACGGGGAGATTTCCCTTGTGCTTCACTGCACTGTGAGCTGTAAATTTCTGACGAGCTCTACTATAATCTTTTACAGTCTGCAATCCCACCCGTCATCTTAATGAAATGGAATGGTACAAATGCTCTCTGGACATTTCACTGCTGACAGTTATCCAAGGTTTTCTTCAGCTGTTACAATACGGATATTTTATTGTCTTTTTTTTATTTCTTTTGTACAATTTCATGACTAACTATGTGTAAAAAGGAAGGAATTTGACTATCCTTTCTTCATCCAGTTAGACACAAACTGGGCTGGTTCCTTTAACTCACTTCTCAGCTGGCAGGGCTTGCTTTCTGTTTTCTTTTAAATGTCAGAAAAGGTTAAAAAGGCTCTTCAAATCTGCAATTGATTTTGAAGATCTCTGGGGGTAAAACCTTCACAAAAGAAACAGTTTATATTAGTTCAAACAACAACCTCAGGTTCAGAACCTGGAAGGCAAGAAAAACAAGCCTGAAATATGTCTCATGTTAAAATCACAGGATTCTATTTTTACCTAATCTCCCAATATAGTGAAAAGGAAGGTTTGAGTCTCTCTGACTCTCTTGATTTTTTCAATTTGATTTGTGTTACAATTATATATTACAGCTTGGAAATACACATGCAAATCAGGGACTGGACATCAAAAAGTGATTCCCACCATTTTCCTGTGTTTGCCAGGTATCCTGCTTTGCTACAGGACTTTCAAAGGGACCAAGATCCTAGCTAGCCTGCCACATCTCTCCTCACTTGAAACAGAAAGCAAGCGCAAACACTGGGTCTAAAAAGCTTAAAGGAAAGTTGGCGAGGACTTTGGCTTTCACAACCTGCTGAAAAATTCAGCATTCCTCATACCAGCAAAACGCCACCATCCCAACTCAGCGTTTGCCTGGCAGATGCAATCTTTAACTTGGGAAAAGGGCAGGAGAGGAGACAGTAACAAGTGCTTCGATCCACAGAGCTGCATATTAGATAGATCATCTTAAGTCACTTTTATTGTGAGATCTGTAAGATGGGACCTTGTACATGACTGAGTGAGAACATACACAGATTTTGAAGAGTGGCGGTGTGTGTTATGTGACTAAGGCCTTATGCTTTCGCAGTTCAAACATGAGTACACAGTAGCATACAAATACACTAATACCAAATTCCTGCTCATTCAAAAAGATCCTGTTTTGTGCTACTGCCAGTTACGTGCAAGGACCTTACAAATTCAGGGTGACCATGGTTTTAAGCTTCTTTGGATGCACCTTCTTCTGTTTCTCACAAGTAATATTGTTCATGAGGAAAAAGGCAAATTTTGGCCAGCCGGGTGGAGCTTCTTGTGCAAAACAGTAACATCTGGATTTGTTGCACATGCACTGGGGTACTTTGAGTCAGACAGAGACTCAGAACATGGCAGGCACCTTGCGAGGCAACGCTTCCCCAATAACTCAACCAACTGTAAGTGTACCCCAAAGCAGATGGACCTCTGCTTCGGCTTCAGGTTTCCCACTGCAAATTGAAAAGTTGAGGTGGGACAACAAAACTGGAGAATTCCTTGACACCATCATCGGTAACTGAGGTTGCCAATAACTGGTAGCTACTGACTGCTGTGACCTGACCTTGCTACAGAGAAGCCAAGCCCCATGTCCGAGCTCCAGACAGGATCTTGGTTAGCATGCAGTGGAGGGCAGCGCAGGAGTCTCTGGGCAGAGAGAGAGATCACATTACTGCAGCACTAAGCCCCTCACCTCAGCCCTCTTCTGGTGCCAGGGTCCCTTCCCAGTGCTCCCTTGCGTTGAGAAAATTGTGAAAAGTGGTTTAACTGGCTTCAAGCCTGTTATCGCTTATGACAGCAATGATCAGAAACAGGGTCCATTAACAGCCCTAGTATTTAACACATGCATTCACTTTTGAGTAGAGGGTGCCCTGTCTGTATGATTAATGTCATCTCAACATATTCCATTAACAAAAAAGATGAAGTGCTTTGATTTTTTTTTCCCATATGTGACTGACAACATAAACAAATTGTCAGAAGCACTGAGCAGATGGTAAGGCCCTTAGGAAAGTCTGTTACGTTTAAAGAAGTCACTGGCCTTCAGCGAGTACTTAAACCACCAAGAGCAGTAATTGAAAGAAGGCTGTCCTTCATTTCCAGAGTGAGACGGAGCCAAAAACATCTTTGTGTCTTTCAAACAACAGTAATTCTTCATTCCCATGATGGTCTCTAATTGTAAGCCAGCCTTGTATCTGAAGTTGATGGTCTATCAATCAGTAGAGAATGACACAAGGAACAGAGGATAGGTATCTGGTGTGGGGCAGCAGCAGGCAGGGGACAGAGCTCCAGTACGTATAGAAGGGATGATTACCACAGTGTCAGCATTTGCTCTTGGATCATATACAGCTGCCTTCTCCACCCTTCTTTGCTGGGAATCATGCTCAGCTTGCATCTCCCTTTTGTCTAGACAGTAAACCTTAAATGCTCACCTGCCAGTATCCTTGGGGCTGGCTGTCTTGGCAATCAAAATACTCTCTCTCATAATTTCCTAGAGATCATTACCAGTTTCACACTCTCCAGTGTATTGTTTCACTTTTGGGTCTTTCAACAGCTTGAGTAATGAGTGTTGGTCAACACCAACTCCACTCACACAACATGAACTAATTATTTCTGCAGAGACCTCTTACCATGAAGACAAATCTGCAGGGGACTTTGTTTTCCCTTCTACTACCCGAGGGAGTTTCAGTCCTTGTTGTTCTCTTCAACTTTCTATGGCATGGATTGCCTTGTGCAGCCTCTTACTCTAGCAGCTGGTATAGATTGCACTATATCCAGGGCTAAAAGCTGGTATGGTTTGCTAAAAACTGGAAGGGAATCAACTGCTGTGAGAAACTTGAACGATCCCTTTTCCGTCTTCTGTTTTTCACTGTGTGAACTGAACTATCCTCATTCCTCAAGCTTTACAATCATTTTGTGAACTCATGCATCCAGAAGTCAGTTTCCTCAATTGCTTCTGAATTATTTCCCACAAATATTCTTGTCATTTTCTTATTCTACTACTGTAAGGTCATTTAATGATTTTTTTATCCTGAATAGCATTTGTTTGAGAGCTTTCTAGTACTAATACATGACTATCATTTGGTTACTGTGCCTTTTTTAAGGTAGATCCTTCATCCGCAATGGAGATGTGGTAGCCTTTCATAAAGTAACTTGAATACTGTAGCATCTTTTCAGGTCCAGGCACTGTCCTGATAGCTCTCTTCCTTGGATCCTGCTATTGATGAGCCACATGAACATGCTTCAACCTTTCTGTTTGCCCTCAGAAGGCTATTAATTCAATAAATTTATACTGATTAAAAAA
>Ga0181612_166451_pt1 | contig 23554 bp, 10 predicted proteins | sample HoacroProtozoa21_FD_119630 | JGI IMG/M metagenome (GOLD analysis project Ga0181612, IMG submission 119630) | Hoatzin crop microbial communities from Cojedes, Venezuel. Combined Assembly of Gp0051906, Gp0051904, Gp0051908
ATGTAGGTAGAAAAAATTAAAATCTGAGAGCTGAACTACATTACATCTGTACCTTACAGTATATGTTTACCTTTCATGGGCAAATATGTGTTTGTTCTGTGCACATTTAAAGGCCACGTGCTTATGATTCAAATGGCTACCTGTTAAATCCTGCTTAATTAGTTCTGTCTTCCTCAGAAGAACATCACAATTACTGTATTCAATTTCGTTTTCTATTCAGTTCCCTCACTTCTTTCTTTTTTTTGTGAAAGTTACATCACTTTGGACTTGCTTATGCTCAGCTACCGCTGTAGGGTTTAACTCACAGTGCTTTTTTCAGTGCTTCCAAATGCAACCTCTGGTCTTCAGAAAAGATCTCAACCATCGTTCTTCAATGTATCGTATTTTATATTCATCATTCTGTATTTTTTAAGGTATACATTCACTGTGTTACTATAAAGCAGAGAAGCAGCAACATCCGATGTATTTTAACGACAAGGGTTACATTTTTCTTCCTTTAAAGTCATTAAGACTGAAATCTTCGACTAATCCAGTGTCATCTGTTCTATTTTAGGAAGAAAAAAAAAAGTAAACAATTGTATAATATAAACTCGCCAGATGGAAGTTATGTACAGAAGTGGGTTTAAAACCATAAAATGAAACATTGGAAAAATTAGAAGTGGTGTGATACTGCAGGAACATGTCAAAAAGGGAACAGAGTTACTAGTGCATCACTCCAAACTTTACAGTTTGCCCCACCGAAGCCATTGGACCTTTCTCTTCAGAAAACTCCAGTCACAGAATAATGAATTATCTCTAAGTGTGTTATTTGATTTCCTTTTCCATGCGTTGCTATGACATAGGTTTTTAGCAAAGCACATCTGCAAAAACAAGTAGTTTCTCTTTCTTAGGCTTTATTGCTATTTATTATTTTTTGCTGCAGTATATCACCAGACTTAATGTGTATGATTTCTAATTTTGCTTTGGCTGAAAATAATTTTTAGTTATTTTACTGACTGCTACAATTATCTCTTCATTTCTTCACTAGTTGCTAGAGAAATCTGCAATTAGTCATGCCACTCACAGAAACCTTCACCTAATTTCATGGAATGCTCCTTTTGTCTTTTCATTTACTTGGAATGTTGCTTTTCTCCTAGATCTTAAAGATGGACTTTGCCATAAATATTAATGAAAAATGCAAAGTGTTTTTATAGAATTGCTGTCAAACAAATACTATGACATCAATTCCTACTTTTGGGTGACCAAATTTTTCTTATGATTTTCAAGTTACAAGAGTCAGTATTCATGTGTGAAATGCTGGTCTCGTACAAATCAGTACAAATTTTGGCATTGGCTTAAAGAGAGATATGGTTTAGCCTGTGTTCTGTATTCATGGCTTAACAGACTGCGATTATCAGAGTTAAATTAGTTTTACATCACCAGCATAGATATGACAATGTTAATCACCACTGGATTTAAAATGTGACTTGTTTTCCTTCTGATTTATGTTCATGAGAATATTTTTTTGAACACTTTTTGTCCACCTACGGAACAAATTGCTTATTAGTACATAGTGTTAGTCATCTCATTTTACTTTCTTTCAATGTTTTTTGTAGGACTGCTCTCTGATATCTTAATAGCATGTGAAGAATTTTCATTTCCTTTACTGTAACTCCACTGTGTAGTATATTCATTCTTTCCTGGTTTTATGCAGTAACAAGTTTAGAAAAAGAGGCAGACATATAACTTTTAGAATATATAAAATATTATGTGTGCCATCATTTATATTGAAGTCAAAACATGCAGTCTGAAAAAAAGACAGTGCTAAGAAAAGATGTGGTTCTATGAAAAAATAGAAAAGTGCCCTGAAAATGTTGAAAAGACCTCAAGAAGACCTTGACGTTTGAAATTGGGCTTGCAAGAAGATAAGCAATCTGTAAATCTGAAAGTAGACACTATAATTAGAAATGCACTGATGACATAGCAAAAAGGTTAAGTGATCCTTGAGCGGTATCCATAGAAGATTGCTTCCAAGATTAAATTTAATTACAGTTATTCATATTGCTGGTTTCTTGCTGTAATTGTTATTTCAAATATTAACAGGATTTTTATCACTTTTTCTTCCTACACTTTAAATTATTTTAGACTCTTCTGGGAAGCATCTGTGTCTTTGTCTTATGCAGAAGAAGGATCTCTGCAGAAGTGACAATAATATAATGTTAGAAGCAGTAGTCGTGCAGTAGTGCCAAAGAGCCTCTGTGATTGACCTTCATAATAGGCATAATACAAACACAGTAAAACAAAGTACAAGCAATACAGTAATGGTAATGAAAACATTTCTTAACATTCTTTATATTTCCATATCTTCAGGTATCATGTTCTCACTTTATCTTCCCTTGCCCTAGCACATTTTGGGGGCATAAATAATTAGTCTATATGTGCTATCTGTCCATGCCCGCACAGGGAAAATCAGAAAGCAGATAAAGTCGGCTCTTTTGAGGCAATCAATTTTCATTACAATACATGAATGCTGAGAGAATTTCCAGTAACAGTATATGTGGACCAGGAAATACCTGCCTTTTTGTTCCCTTACACAAATGGGGAAATATGTTGAATTAGAAAAGTTGATATTTCAGTCTGTTGCTCTGGTTCGTAGTTTTGAAAAAAGGGAAAATAAAAAGAAAGTGATATTCCAACTTTTAAAATACTGTAATAGTAATTCATAATCTATACTGTTACTGATCATCTGTCTATTGAAGCAATATATATATATATGTATGAGAGAGAGAGAGAACACACAAAAAATAGCACTCGGTTAAATGCTGGTACTCCTAAATATTATTTATTGCCTCTGAGGAGCTTTGAAAAATACCTGTGCATATAGTCCAGTTCACAAAGACAAGTAATTTTATACTGTCAAGATTTTCCTACTTTGGCCTTGTCTACTACTGCAAGACTTTTTTATAGTAGTAAAAACTGTTAGTTTGTCACATAATTTTCGTTTTCCGTCTTTCTGCCTCTGGGATGCAGTGACATTGAAATTTATACGCTAAATCAAAATAATCTTGCATTACATTTTTCTCTTTTGCAAAAATGAAAGTTCTCACTGTGCTCTCTTTGAGATAAACATGTAATTAAACACAGATGATCAGAAGAATTTGTTCTAGTTGTGGTGATAGTTTGAAATTAATTAGATTTAGCTCTTGCATATTTTTGGGGGATTCCTGTTGAGAGTTCTTTCTGGAGTTGATGTGCCCATTTAAAAATGCTGATGTCACATCTAGTTACGAAGATTTCAGTAATTGTGTTCTATTGATTTAAGGAGATGTCCTTTGAACTTTCTGGGTTCTAAGGGCATGGGTCTATTCAAAGTATACACAGGTGGAGAAGACTGAAATAAAATTCACTGTAATGACCCGTAGCCCTGTAGCAAATACTCAGTCTGTTGGCTTGCTAGGATGAGGTGCCTTTATGTTCCTTGGTAGCGGGCGGTGAGAAATAGCAAACTGTCGTAGCCTGATCTATTCTTTTTCCCATCACCTTCTCCCTTGTGGGTTCTTACTTCCACTGCCTTGCTTGTCATCATCTTAGTTTTCCGTCCTCAGCTATAACTGGCTTTTAGCTTTTTTGCAGAACTGGCTGCACGCAAAAGAAAGCATTAATGAAATGCTGCAGTTATTTAAGCTGCATGCAGCACTTGCATAGCTTTGTGGAATGACTTAAAGCCTCCTTGCAATATGCTTTGTCTATGACTGAGCTAATGACTGGTTCACCCTATATCTGCTTCAAGGGACATCCAGATTTCTTATCTCAGGGAAATTACATTTTCTGATTCAAATGCCTTCCAGCCTTTATCTCAGCTCTGGTTTGGCCTTGCTGACCTCAGGAATGGCTTCAGTGCCAGGTGCTCAGTTGGTAGCTAATGACAAACTAGACACAGTGGTCTAGTGTCTTTTTGTACTCTTAAGTTTGCAAGAGAAAAATGAGTGCTCCTTTTTTCCTATATAGCCAGTTCTATTTTGCCATGAAAAATAGCTCCATGGTAACATAGCCACTTATACCATTCATGTATCTTCCATGATATGCAGATCATAATTAACAGTAGTCGAGGAAGTTACATTAAGCAATATAAAACTGTCCTTTAATCAAGACTTCTCAGCAGAGTATCAAAAACGGAAGCTTTTAACCATACCTAAACTCAGATGTTACAGATTTTAAACAGGCACACAGGTCAAAAATAGTCATCTAAAATCAGAAGAAGAGTGACTGTAGCACTAAGGTGCATTTTAAGATGATCTGAGTAATATTTCTGAGCGATATAACCTGTCTTCAGTCCTAAAACTCCCATCACTGATACGCAAGAATGATTTGGTTCTTTGGTTGCACTTTCGAAAATTGATTATAAGTAGAGTTTACTGAGGTTCAATTTACTTCTAGGGGATGTCATGAAAACTGCTGAAGCAATTTACTATGGCAAAATTTGACACTCTATCTGATTTTTAAAAAAAATTTTTAAATTTTTAAAAAGGGAATCTGACCACATCCCCAAACAAGCTAAAATGATCATTGAGCAGCTCCACCTAGCAGCTTGTTATTACATCCAGATCTCCACTAAGAAGGCTGTCCTGATACACTGGTCACAGTTAGACACACGTAACATGCATGCAGCATGTAATAATATGCATATAAAATGCAGTTATACCAGCACTTATTACAGCAGTTCTGCAGATGGACGTAATAAATATTAGCAGTAGCACGATTACCTCTACGCTATGAATTCTGCCAGTGAGGATATGTCAGGGGAAATACTTCTGAGTGAGCTGGTGAGAGCAGCACGAGCTTTTGGTGCAAACCCAGCCCAGGAGGTCTGTGTGGATGGTTCAGTGCTTTGTCGTGGAGCGCAGCACAGAGGTGTGGCTGCAGCTCTGGGCAGGGCTGTGGCTGGACGGGCTGTCCCACTGCACAGGCACAGCACCCACCTCACACAGGCTACCACAAATAAGGTGGGAAAGTGGGCTGCATTTTAGCAGAAAATCTACAGTAAAACTAACTGCGTTTTAGAAATCTGCAGTAAAACTTGCTGCTTCTCTACCAGCGCCTGTAACTGATGCAGCTTTGCTGGCTTTGAGACCCAGGTAATGTCTTCTGCCCCTTCTTCTGTATGGCTGTGCCATAGACATGCGGAGTGTGGTGATAGATACCCTTGGCTTGGGAAATTTAACAGACACACCTGCACAGGAGACTGCTTTCTGTTTAACTGTTCTGGGTTTTATGCATTAGGTCAGGTATGACAAAAAGAGGAAGAAATCCAGGTGAGGTTGTGTGTGCGAAGAGTGCCTAGCATGCGTATAAAGTAACATGAGGAGGAAAATATTTAAACTTTGAATAAAAATGTGGCCCGAAAGAGGCAAATTCATATAACAGTTATTTCCCTAAAGGCAGCAACTGACAGCCGCATTTTTTTATTTTCTACTGAGTGCATGGAAAAATATGCCTCTATTAAAAGTTCAGCTTCACTGTTATTCAATTGACTAGTGCCTTTACTTCATATATTACCCTCTGATAAACTCTATCAGAGGAATCAGAGTACGTGCATGATATATCTAGGTCTCTGAAAAATTCACAGCAATTGGATCAGGAAATTATATCTAGTTCAGGGATAGTAGATACTTGGTTACTACTGCTTTCACTCTGTAGCATTAGTAGGACTCATTTATTTCTTTCCTTTCTCCCCTTTAGCCCTAAACAACAGGCAAAAATGGCAGAGTACTGCAGATTAATATTTGGAGATGCATTACTTATGGATCCATTGGAAAAATACCCGGTAATATGGTTTTGTATTTATCAGATCACAAATATCAGTGTGAATTTTTATTTTATGTGTTTCAGTCCTGTGTCATTCTTCATATATGGCTTTTCAAAACAGTTGAAAGGAGGGGGTTAATGTGAGCGGTTGGTGATTTAAGCATATAATTTCTGATGCAGAGATTGTTCTGATGCAGTGAATTGTAATCTTCTAAATGTAATTGATTCTCATAGCTGCCACTTTATAATGTGGGCTTTCATATTTGAACTAATACTTATTTCTGTTATTACTGTAGACATTTTGGATGGCATTTTTCTTTTCTTCTTAAGTCCCCTCAGTAGCCCTGTTTCATTGAATGTTGATGTTACCTTTTGTGCAAAATACATTTCATTTTAGCACGGCTTATAGAGGTTATGAAATTATCTTGCACCATGTGGGCCCCTAAGAAATTGCCAGAAGTTTGTTTCTTTTGTTGTTGTAACAACTTTATTGTGCTTTTTCTGCAAGCTTGAAGCTGGGGTTCCTCTTCCAAGCCCTATGGATTTAATGTACAAAATTCTGGTGAAGAATAAGAAGAAGTCGCATAAGTCTGCAGATGGAAGTGCAAAAAAGAAGCTCTCGGAGCAAGCTTCCAACACATGCAGTGATGCATCTAGCATGTTTGAACCTTCCTCCCCCGGTGCAGGTGTGAAATGGAACTGCAAATATATTTCTCCCTAAAACACAAGTGCTTAATTACAGCTATAGTTCAGTCCATTTACCTCTAGCAAGGCAAAGGTACACCATTGTGGGTTGTACTCAGCAGGAAACAATGCTAAGTGTTGTTGATCCGGGAGTGTGAGAAGGCTCGGGGGTGAGGAATCACTTACAGAGTGACCTAAAGCTCAGTGATGTGTACTAACATTTATCTGCACTGCTTAGGAAGTAGAGCAAGCTGCCAACTCCTCCACCCTTGGGTGCCTTTTCTATGTGCCCAAGCCCGACAGCAAATGTAAATGTTCTCTTTTTGCTCTTGCCTCTGAGATGTGCCCACCATTTGGCGCCCTTTCAGACTTAACCCATCGCACAGGAGAACTGCAGTGGTTCTGCAGTGTCTGAAGATTTAGGGTAACTATGAATGAGATATTTGTTCCTCAGGCAGGCAAGACTCAACCCGCTGTTGTCCTGCATTAGTTGGGAACAGGTCACAGACCTATATGCAAAGTGCTGTAAGATGTTCTTCTGTTCCAGAGAACAGGCGAAAAATAATACTGCAAACAAATATTTCTTACCATCAGGAAAAGTGGGGAATGTAGTCAGTGGAAAGCACAGTTTAGCATTTAACTTGTTCAGTATTAGCAGAATTTTTTAAATCAGAAATGAAATAGATAAGTTACTATAATTTAATGCGTATATTCTGTTAATGCCTATGCGATCTGCAGGGAACCATTGTGAGTGTTGGTATGCAAAAATGAGTAAGAGATGGTCTTTGTCCTGAAGAGCTTAAAACCTAAGCAGAAAAGACAGAGAAAAGTGCAGAGAAAAATACAAAGTAAGGATTTGGTCTAAACCACAAAGCAGATTAGCAGCAGGACAAACAACAAAATCTGTATATCCTGATTCCCAGCCCAGTGTGTGTTCCCTGCGTTAGGATTTCTTCTTCCTATTAAGACTGAAATTTTGGATTGCTAAAAACATAGACATTTAAGCCCCAGTAGTAGAATACTTATAGAGCAAACTGGAATTTAAGTTGCTTACAATTTGTCATTAAAAAACTTTTTTCCGTTGTTTGTAATTTTTTCTAAACTCTGATTAATTGAGCTGAAAATTTTCATGCTAGCAGTGTGCCTCAAGCTGAATTAAAAAAAAAAATCCTGCTGTATTTGTGGATAACATTATTTATCCTATTAGAAGCAAAGAAAGAGTTTTCAACTATTGTGTTAAGAAACTTTAAAAAGGGCATGCTTTCAAGTAGGGCTTGGATTTCAGAGGAAGATTCATCCTGGTGTGAGGAATTATTTAATACTGTTTTCTTGATTTTTAGTCAAATCCCAAGCAACAGAAAAACAAGTGTGTGTATGGCCACTGACTCCTTTTCAACACTTCAAAATCATCCCTGTGTTCCTAACTCTACATTTTTTTTACCAGCTCATAGTGAGAACCCAGTGGCAAAGTATATCTCTCTTGCAATGTGATTTCTTCTTATTGCCTCATCTGCATAGAGGGTAATAGCTTTGTCTTCCAGGAGCCTTTCTATGAGCTTTTATAGAAGACCTGGGCTGTGAATCTAGATATTGATGATGACACAAGGCAGGGGGGTCAGTCACATAATAGGGTGTGTAATTTTACAAACTAACTGTGAATATTATATATGTATTACCTATGTAACAACCTCTGTTAAGTGTGGATTGTGAAGATGAACATTTAAATTTTAGAAAATGCTAGAACTGAGATGGCGAAATTTAGGTGGTTCATCTGTGACTGCCAAAATGTATTACCTGGAATCCTGCTGTCAGCCATTGTTTCTCCTTTAGGACCTGTGCCTCTTTTGGAGAATGCAGTTAGTCAATTATTTTTTCCCTCTCTGTCATTCAATACTTGATCCTAGACCTAGCATCCTCATCTTCCAGTGAGTTTCTGTGGGGGTATCCAGACTGCATATGAGCACTTGACAAACAGCAGTGGATTTATCTGAACAATACCTGTGGGAAGTGAAATAAAGTTAAGCCAATTTTATCTAAGGACAGCAAGTCTGAGAGAGCTTAAGAACTATTTTAGGGTGACTGACAAGGAACATCTAGGATCTGATTTTTCAAGAATACTTCGAATTTTTAAGTATTCAGACCACAGCTCCAGAGATTTCAACTGCAGCTTGCAGCTGTGAGCATGCAGCGCATCTGTAAATCAGATGCCAGATTTCTGTGTGTGAACTTTAAAAAAAAACAAGCAAAAATATTCACCATTTTATAAGACCATTGTGGCAAGACCCAGTGAAGAGCGTGGTTCTGTGGGACAGTGCTCAACAGTCACCGTGACACCCACATTTTGACTGCCTTGTTCCGTATGTGCATCTCAATATCTGCAACATGTAATGCTGGAGCATTGCATGCATTATGCTCCTCTGTACCCAGTACCAATTTCTTTCTGGAGCATGAGAAGAGTAGTGCAATTAAAGACTCACTAAAGGAAGCCTAATTCATAACATTTATTAACATGAAGTGTTTAGATTCTCCAACCTTAATATAATCTTTACATTTAGCAAGTTGAGTGTATTATTCAAATAACTCTATTGTATTGTATAGCTCCTGTCAGAATTACTGCTGATCTCCAGGAGAAAGTTGTGCTGATTTTGCCTTCTTGAAGATTTTAAATTAGTTTTTTCACAGCGGTGCAAAAAATATGGAAATTCGTACTTCAGTTGTTAGCAAGCTTCACTATGTCTTACACTGCTTGAGGTGAGATTTAAATCCAAATAAACCACTCTTTTGGTATGTTTATAGAAAAAAAAAACCTGAGTGGTAGTGATGTAGTAGCAGTAATAATAATTTTAAAAATTTCTGAAATGAGCTTTGCAGAATGGCTTCCAAGATGTTCATGAAACTGATGTAAAAAGTAACTTTAGCAGGGCATAATATCTGTCAGTGGAAAAAGCTTTCCCTAAAGGTACAGCAGAGCTGGCAAGGCAGAAAAAGAATTTCTGAGGTAACACTTGTGAGATAGATTGTCATTTAGATAAACAAGCATCTTAGACCTGGCTGTTTTAGCACAGCGAACGGACATAAAGAAGCAAAATTTTCACGGAAGTTAGATTATGCTGCAAAGAGAACCATGGCAGTTCTGCAGGTACATACATTGTACTGAAAAGTACAATGCCTCTGCTGAAAGCAGCCAAAACTTGCTCATTGAACAGTATTTAAATTTTCGAGTGAATTGTTCATTTCTCACTGATAGGATGACGTTTTTGTCAGAGTAGTGGGTGCTGCAAGGCGACAGTCACAGGAAGACAGAGAGAAAGAGGGTAGAATTGGCTACATCATTTCATGATGACTAAATAGAAAACCAGATCAGAAATTTTAGGCTCAGTGTATGTAAATGCATTGGTACATTGCTGCTGCATGCCAGCTGAGGCCATGGCCCACTGTTATAAAGTAAAATGTTTTAGCAAGCTGAACAAAGTTCTTTTTTTCCTTTTTAAAAAATCAGCAAGTGCTGAGGTACAGCCTGTGGAAAAAACAAAAGTCTTCCTGCAAGATGCTGATGGCTGCCAAAATGTTACAGAGCTAACAAGCTACACCAGCAAGTACTACATTTATAATCTGTTCTGGCTGTTATTTTAAAGGGGTCTGAGAAAGCCAATTACCAAATTCCTCTGAATTTCCAGCAATGTATAACCTTTTGTTTTATTAGGCTCTCAATATCTGTCACGCTGCTGAGGCCTGGTGAGAATGGATAATATTTAGCACTCTGCTTCCTCAACCCTTGGTAACAGGAATTTGGCTTGTCATGCCCAGCTCCCCTCTCCTAATCATCTTCCATTCAGTATTACTGTGTTGAATCCCTCTACCCCTCAGTTGGGATTCAGCCTCCTTTGTCCACTTGTTACGTTGTTCAGTGAGCACTTGTATACCTTCCCCATACTGCTCCACTCTCTAGGGGCAGCTCCTTAAAAACATTCTTGAAACTGCCCCATTACTCCACTGAGAAGTTTCCTGTGCCCTTCTGCATATGAGCGGTTGACAGTATCTGTGTTACAACTTACCTGTTATGGTAGGAGCAGTATCTTCTTATTTCTTGATATTCTTCTGTCTGTCCATGGGCAGGCTCTTGGAGCGGACCTCTGTATTTTCACTGTATTTATATGCCACATAGCATGGACAGGTCCTGTTTTGACCTGGGTTTGTAGTCCTATTTAAATGAAAGTAATAATTATGCAATTACAGCTAGTTGTCCCTTAGACAAACTCACATGTACATACTGGACTTGACCTGCAGCACAGCTGCATGGGCCAGCCCACATGCATGTATGATACACGGTGTCTGTGCCCTCCTGGAAAGAGACAGGAATGATGACATGGAGCTGATCGCACCACCACTGTGGCAGGGTGAGCATGAAGGCATCCGCAGCACAGACATCTCCTCAGTCTGACCGAGGCTTGCTCTGACTTTGTCTCCCAGTGTTGTAACGGTAAAACAAGGCTGGGTTTGACCATAGGACCATGCTGCTAGGTGAAAGGCAATGCAGCTGTAGTCATACTTTCTAAAACACTTACTAATTTTTATTCTGTGTTTGCAATCCTATGTATTATTTGTCCTGGTTTTGCAGTCTGATGCAGAACTTGAAAATGAGACCTCAGCTCTTTGGGAGTTTTCCTGTTAAATATTTTTAATGAAGTGAAGAATATGTTGCATACTGTCCTCCCTGGACACTTTGGGCAGGAGCAAGCCATAGCCTACCTGGCGTGTCAGCAGTGCAAGTTGGCTGGAATCTGCCCGTGTGCCCCATTTTGTGGACTGTGTGAAGTATTATTTTGCCAGTCTGGTTAAATCAGTTGAGAGCTTCCCATCCAAAGACTGTCACTGCAAATCCTGTGAGAGCTCGGCTGGCTCTTCGCAATGTGTTGAGGTTCCCTGAGCCATCCCTTGAGCCCGTTGAGCAATCATGTTATTTTCTTCAATGAAATGTTCAGGAAGAAATGTGTTCATGAATAAAAGCCTGACATTTCAACATCTGCATCTGGAAGGAAACGCAGTCTGGGTAGTCATCATTTGGTTGTGAAAGGCACACTCATTATTTAAATCATATGTGCTCTCCATGTTCAGAAGGGGCCCACTGGGCATGATTCAAGGCCTGCTGGAACAAAGAAATGTTTCTTTATTGACTCATTGGGCTTTGGATTAGACCCTAAATTGACCAGGAGGAACTGAGGCCAAATTACCATTCTCTGGAGAGTTTGGGAATGCTGCACAGTGGTTAGATTTTTGTGCTGCCAAAATAAAATTGCCACTGCTGAAGAAAGCTGAAAGGTTTGTGGACTAAAATCTTTAGGGAGAGCTGTCAATCTTATAGGTGTGGGTAGGTGACTGCAGAATAAGTATAAACCTTCTTTTTCAGAGCCTTCGTAAGATGCAGTGTATACTTCATGACAGCCGAACCCATAAGAGGAGTCACAAAAGAGAAAGATAAGCTTGATATTCCCTGATGGTGTAATTTCTGGCACAACCAAATAAAAAAATTTGGAGGCAAAGGGAGGCATTTGTTAATTAACAATGAAGAATCTATATCTTGCCCATAGGAATTTGATGAGTACACCGCAACTGGGAGCAAGGCATAAAATGTGTTTTGGTTGGTCCGGTGTGCTCCATCAACACGTTTTCAGGGAAAGGCTGAGCCTTACGCGTCTTCTTCACGTTATTTGATTTGCACTGCCCTCAGCCGGTGTATTTGAGCTCTGCCACTGGAGTCCTAGCAGTAAGGCACAGCTCACTGCGGTTGGAGTCAAGGTGTTGCAGTTAGGCTCCTGTGCCTGTTCCTGCCAGGTGCTCTACCTCAGTACATGCACTGTGATACATTCAGAACAGATGGATTGTGCTGAACAGGCCCTGCTACCACAGCACATGAGAGTCTCATCGGTTTTCATTCATGAGTTTTTCACCCCGTGCAAGCTGTTGCGCATGCACTTCCTGGAGGAGGCGATAAAGGTTGTGCAGGGATCCTGCAACAGAGAGGGGGTTTGAACTCGCATCTCCCAAACCCCAGGGCCATGCCGCAAGCATGGGAACATCTCTTCAGAGTAGTTCGTGATACTATGCCCACACACTGTGCACACCATGACATTCTTTTCTCAGTGCTGATGCCTTCCCCATGATTTCCAAACACTGAGCATCTAGCAACTGCAAAGGAAGAGATTTTATTTGCTTGGACAATAAGAACTTATCAGTACTGAGGATGGATGAATCCCTCGGGACAGTGTATTTGATTTGTGCTGTGACAAAAAGCACACGCGTAATGTAGTCTCCTTTAAGCAGTGTTGCTTGCACATCTTTCTCAAATTTACCACTGGTATTTATGACCATTGCTTCAGCCAGTAATTATCTTCCTATAACTTTTCAGGAGAAGCAGAGATTGAGAGCGATGATGATGACGACTATGATGATGACTGTAAAAAGTCGTCGATGGATGAAGTAAGGGTGTAGATATGTTTTATGGTGATGGGTCGGTTCCAGCAGCCTTGGGTTGGCTTGTGTTACTAGGAGTGGGACTACCATCTAGTGGAGAAAGGGAGGCAGAGCACTGGGAAACGCCACCAGCTTTCAGAAGTTGGTTGTTAATTGGTTTGGAAGTATATCTTTATTTATTTATATTTTCATTTACTGAAGAATGAGAATTAATAGCACCACAGCTGAACTGTTTTAGACAGCTGCTTGTGATGTATTTAGCATTGTTGGAAGAATAACTTGATGTTGAAAACTTAGAACTGTATTTATTATTTATCCAACAGTATCGAGAAGTGCGCTCAGCACTATGCTTGTGTAAAAGTAATGCAGTCCCTGCCCTAGGAGCCATGTAAAAAGCATGAATACAGCAGCAGTTTAATTAAACATTTAAATTTTATAGCAGAGTTTCTTCTTTACTGTGTGAAGCTCCCTGCATGAGGCACTGACTTCACTAAGCCAGGATCAGTGAAAGATATCACGGTTGACAGAAAACTGGGCCTTGGTATTTGTGGCCTCTGCTGGCCTCCACAGACAGATGAAAACTGCGGTATTTTCCCTTCTCTGTCCTAGGGTACTGCTGGAAGTGAGGCTATGGCCACAGAAGAGATGTCTAACCTGGTGAACTACATTCAGCCTGTAAAGTTTGAGTCATTTGAAGTATCAAAAAGTAAGTAAATTAAGCATGAGCAATATCTTATACTGGAAATTGCCTAGAAAATGTTCGGAAGAAAGTTCTGGAGAAATGCTACTTGGCTGCTTCTCAGTTAGGTACAGGCACACGGGCAGAAAATGTTCCCTTGGTATCCAGCCAAATAAATCCATATTTCTTTTGAAACCTGTATTAGTCTAAATATCAAACTTTATCAATGGTAAATGTGCTGCCATTTCAAAAACATTTTTGAAAATGTTGTACTTCTATTGTCTTTGTTGTCCATGACTGAAGAGTAGCTTAAGCAGTTTGAGAAAGGTGGGCATAAATATTCCTTTGGACTGAGCAAGTGCTTTATAGTTTGCCTCTGCTACTTTTATAGAGAATTCAGCAGCCTATCCTTCCCAATATGCAAATTCACCCGTTTCTGCCTCTGTGTATTGTATAGAGAAGGCCATAATTTCATCCCCCGCTGGCTTTTACAGAAGATGCCTTGCTAGGAAAGCACTCAGTGCCATCCTCAGTAAACACGGCAGCATCTTTTCCTTTCTTGGTACAGAACCCCCTGCTGTTTGCCTGCCCTTTTTCACTCTGTTTTGACAGGTTGCAAGAGTATCTTGGAGCTTTTTAGTTAAAGAAGTGTATAGCATTCTAATTTATTACGGGTTTGTGGAGGCCTTGGTAGAGGACGGGTAATTGGTGCCTAAGTCTGTGTCTGTATACAAGATTTTGGATTTACTCATCATGAATAATAAACATAGAAGAATTTATCTACAAGTTCATTTGTATGTGGGTATTTATACAGACATACACACAAGCACTCACAAAATCATGCAGAGAGCTATGCTTATTCCCTATAGTAATGTCCCTCTGGATGCTTATAATCTCCTCTAGCTCTAATGAGAGTTACACGTACACAGTGGGAAGGAGATACTCCTTCTGGAAAGGAAGCCATGTGAATCCTAGCAGGACGAGTTGATGCAGCTGTTATAAAATTGTCTTGTGTAGATTTGTTCTGTTCACATGCCTGTGCCTTTCTGAGTTGTGTCTTCTGTAAAGAACTGCTGACTTTTTAATGCTCAGTCTTGATGTGACCTTTGATCAATCGTACTGTTTCTGTGAACTCGTAATATTAAGGAATTAATATTCCTAATGTTTGTGCTGAAAAAATCATTACGTGGTAAATCTGACCAGCTTGTTAAAGCAGTGGCCGTATGTGGTAAATGTTGCTGGCTGGTTAAAGCAGTGGGCACACAGCATGGTTTATGGGTTCTGGGCTTAGTCCTGGCCTGGAATCACTGCTGAACCTTCATTAAATTCAGCGAAGATGAGGTGGATAAAGAAGGGGTTAGATAAGGATTGTTGTTTAATTTGCTGCTTATGGTAGATTTTATTTTTGTTCACCTGACTTCATTTCCCTAAGTGTAGAGCTCCATACTTGTCTTCTATACAGTTTCATTGTTTCAGTGTTACAGCATTTTTCTAATTTAACATTTTCTAATTCAGAATTTGTTTTGATTTGTGATCCTGGCTTCCATGGTGATAACAGCACCTGTGTGTCATTCACACATTACAGAAGTGCATTTTCTGGTCTTACATCCAACTTATTAACAGAAAAATTGACTAGCACTGGATCTGTAACAGTCCCCTGATTGCCCTCACTAGAGATGTTCCCTCTCTCTGAAAGCAAGTAGCTGTATTTTTACAAGTTTTTCAGGCAGTTTTTTAATGAGTTGTTTGTCCGCTCCATAGTGACTTCCTTCTGATAAGATAGCACAGTGTAATGTATCATGACAGAGAAATGTGTCTCTGCAGTCTTTTCTTCTGAGGGCAGGTTTCTTATTCCTCTCCAGATACTACAAGGAAATAATTGTTCTTATTTTAACTAGGAGTTTGATTAAGCCCTGGACATTTAGTAACCAAGTCATTTAACAGCTACTAGTTCTGGTTTCCTACAGATGCTCTACTTTTAAGATCAGGCTGAGAGTTACAGTGTATTACTTCAACAAATGCTAGCACCTGTATTCTAACTAGAATAAAACCGCTATACATGTGTGTTGCTAGTGCTATCCCGTTAGAAAGGGGGAAGGACGAGAGAAGAGTAATCCCAGTGCCTTTATAAGGAGCTGAGGTGGAGGCGAGCTGGCTGGAACAGAATCTGGAGGAAGAGAGGCTATTGCTTGTTGGAAAGGAAGAGGAGTCACAGGAGAGCAGCCTCTAGGGAATGGCAGGACTCTTTCACCATTAGGAGATAACAGCTATGAATAATGGCAGTAGCATGATGGTTGCTAATTGGAAATAGGGACCGTGATAAAGTCTGTGTCCCAGCTCTCCTAGACGGAGAGAATCACTTTTGCACAGCATGGTCATCCTCTGATTTTTCAACATATACTGAGCATAGTTTGTAGTTCACAAACTGGCAACACATTTTCCTCTCCCCTTGGCCCAAACAAACTAGCTCCTCACTTCTTTGGATCCACTGCTTCCTTTTTGGCTTCCTGTAAGGAAAGTGCCCACCTGTTTCTGTCCTGCTTCTCTCTGCAAGACAAGGGCTTTTGTTCAGTTTTATCCCTCTCCTGCAGCTTCGCAGTTTGACTTCAAGGAGCTGGCCAGGCTGGTCTCCTGGCCATGCTTGGATTACTGCAGCACAATTACTTCTAAAACCAGATGAGGTCAAGACTTTTCTCTGCCTTATTGTTCGCTTTCAATAAAGTGGGGAGGGTAGAGTGTTCGTGTTTCAACACAGGCGCTGTTTTCCTCATTTTTAGAGAGAGCAGTGCTGAGATATCTAATGGATGTGACGTCCCCGTGCTGTGGCCCCTTCTAGGCAATCTACACAGCTGATTGTGATGAAATGGGAAGCTGTTATTTTACAGGAATCCTTACCTTCTGTACAAAAGTGTAAAGGGAAAAAATACTGAAGCTAGAAGGGTCATAACTTAGGCTCTCTGCTACAGCATGTCACATGGGTACATTCAAAGGCTGTGCACACATCAGTCAAAGGTGAGTGACAAATGATACACAAATTAGTGTTTAGTCCCATGGAGTTACAAGCATAGGAGTAGCTCTTCACCACTGTTAGGTCAGAAAGTTTGACCAAATTAAAGAGATCCCAGAAACTCCATATCAGTCTGCGGTCAGGTCTGAAGACCTGCTGGGACACAGGAGTGTACCTTCAGGCTCGATTAGATAGCAGTGTTTTCATGGCTGTTTGAGACAGATGTGATCTTACTCTGGCATACTGAAGATAACAAGAACCACTGTAGGCACAGCTGGCACACTGCTTAGTTTAATCTGATACGGCCATTAGTTATTATAGCTTCAAATTGTCCCAAAGGCCTTGCATCTGCCTGCAAAGACAATCTAGAGATCCAGTAGGGCTCTCTGTGTTCCCCACAAAAGCTGCCATATTGTGTCTGCATCTCACCAGTGAGCTTTGGGCTCTACCTCTCAAATACATCAACATGGTATTTTGCAAGCAAACAGGAGAGATCTCTGCCCATGCACTGAATTTCTGTTGCCTGCAGCTGGACAGTAGCAACCTCAGGCAGTACCAACACCCTGAATTTGGGCAGTGCTGATGTGAGTTCAGACAGAGTTCTGAAGTGTGTGCAGAGTGAGCTTGCTGCTGTCAGCAAACAATTGTGTATGTAAATTCTTTGAAACAGAGGTGAAATGAGCTGGTGAACAGTAGATGGGATAAGAGGACTGAGATTAAACCAGTTGTTTGCAGCTCGTGTATTGCATATGATTTCATGCTCTAATGTATCACTGTTTTTATTTCCCCTGTAAACTTCCAGAACGCAACAAAAGTTTTGAAATGTCTTCCTTTGTGGAAACCAAAGGGCTTGAGCAACTTACGAAGTCTCCTGTGGAATTTGTGGAGTATCCTTGACTTTCAGAAAGCTGCTTTCTTAGCTTTGCTATGTTTGAGATCTGTTACAGGGCTTTATTGAAATTTGGAGACAGAAGCTGGGGAAATAGGGAGCTCAAATGAAATTTGTAGATTTGACTGTCTTCCTAGATGAATTAATTGGCCTGAGTTCAGATGCGCTAATTTAAAAGCTGGCATGAGTCGTTCTGCTGTGGGCTAGGACTAGAGGGAATAGGCATAAACTACATAATGAAGACCTGATACTTTGTATTCTCATTATTAAATTTATCATTCTATATGAGGTTGTAGGAGTTATGGTGAGCAAATTGTCAAAATGTGACTTTTGCAAAGTCATACAAGAGAGCTTGCTTTCTTTTCACACCTCTAGTTCTAAGAGCACTGAGCTGTTTTATTGCCACACATTTTTTTTTTTTATTTAGAGGTTTTTTATGACTTTTAAAGAAAAGCTAAGGAGCATTCTGTTTAGACTTTTCAGTGTTTCTCAATGTCTCTCATCATGCCCGCATTTAAGAATGAACAGTCAAGATAAAATAGTGCTTTAAAGAAGATTAATGGAAAGCTATTTCCACAGATAACCTGCAGCATGTTCTCATCTCTGAGATTTGTAGACTCAACTATAAGAAGTGCACACTTATCATTTCTGTCCATATGTAGAGGCCGGTTCTAGTGCTTATTCCAGAAGAGCACTTACTTTTTAACTGAGCACCTCTCCCCCCACCAGAGAAAGATTTGCTGTTTACAGCTATTTGGCCTCTGTAAATGCAATCTTAGGAGATTCTCAAATTAGTAACCATAGTGATAAATGGAGTTTTACGAATGCTGTCTTTTTAATGCATATGCCTGTGGTATTTCCTTGCTTATTTTGAGTACTCTGTAGAGGAACAAACAGCACCTTTAATTACTCCATATTTATCCTATCTCCTACAAAATTGTGGATGTCTGAAAGCATTATGTTTGCAGAAATCCAATAAGAAGCCCACGGCCATTCTGTAAAGATCACCTGCATTTCAGTATTGCAGTTGCACCTCTCTGTAAAATGGTTTTTGTCATACATACTGTATCTTAACTACTCACCATTTAGATACAACAAAATGCAGCTAAGCCGTATTTACCCAAAGGGAACACGTGTAGATTCTTCAAACTACATGCCACAAGTCTTTTGGAACGCCGGCTGCCAAATGGTTGCTCTTAACTTCCAAACTGTAGGTAAGTTATGCTGGTCTCTAGATTTTGTAAGCCGTACCATACCACTGCTCTGGTACAGTTTCTGATTCATCGGTAGGAAATGCTTATGCATCAAAAGATGTCTAGTGATTGAATGGTACTATAGAGCTGTTAATTAACATTTTAATTAACATTAACACAGTTTTGTTGGTTTTTTTGAACTAGGAATATTCATAATTAGTGTGCTGTAGCTAGTACAATACACATCCGTAATGCCCTCCATATTGCCATCATTTGTAAGTGGTTATCTTTGAGCAGCATTTCAGATCTGGCAGGGAATTTTTTCCTATGTCTTCCGAAATCTCAGTATATCAAGACAGAAGGGACTTAGACAGCAAATTCCACTTTAAAAGTGAGTGTTTAAGAAACAGAGACATTTGGGCCTCTAGATGCATGAATCACTTTTGAAATAGAATGTGTTGTCTTCCAAGGCTGTGTCTGTTCCAAGACATGCAAATATTCCCATCTACTGCATCCCAGGACATATCTTGGCCAAGTTCCGCCTCTGGGCGCGTGGTACCATGGTATCATTCCCTTCTTCCTTTCCCATTGTGCCCATGTATACACCACCTTTCCATAGAAAGCAAAACACGCTACACAGGCTGGGATTCAGCAGAGTAATAAAAACCTCTCTGGGCCAGTTTCAACCAAGTTATCAGGCACCCAGTGTCTGATGTTAGAAGGGATTAGAAACTCTGCTGGGTCAGATAAAACAGTACAACACTGAGGGACTCAAAACCTGATTATCAGGTAAGTACTTTTTAACATTTGAAAATATTATCTGTTGAATAGTCTCTGAATGATGTCTTACAGATGTCTTTCTCTCGTCAAAACAATCCAAGAGAGTGGCTGCGATCACACCTGAAACCTCTTTTAACAAGCAACAGTGTGCCATAAGTAGCTGTTTACATTAGTCAGTTTGAAATTACAATAAGTAGTATTGTTTTATTGCTTTTTAAAGTTGTTGTCTAACCAGAACATTATTCTTATCAATATTTTTAACACCTAGATTTGTCTATGCAAATAAACATGGGAATGTATGAGTACAATGGCAAAAGCGGATACAGGTTAAAGCCAGAATTCATGAGAAGACCAGACAAACACTTTGATCCATTTACTGAAAGTATAGTGGATGGAATAGTAGCTAACACCTTGTCTGTTAAGGTACGTACGCAGCTGGTGAAAATGCTTTCATGACGATATCAGAGCATAGATTCTGTTGTGCAGTGGCCTAGCAAATGACCATGCTAAGTCAAGGAAAGAAAATACATTTCATTTCATGGAGTGACATTTCATTTTTAAATTGCAGAGAATCTTCTGCCTCACATTTCATATTGTAGGGTAAATAAATGTGGTTTTATTGTATGTATTTTTTTCCGTAGAAGTAACTGGGAAGTGAATGGATTTTAGAGTAGTTTGGCTGTGTTTTTAGTAACAAAGAGCTGAATTTAAGACATGCTGTTATGAAGTGATAGGTTGCCCTGGAATAGGTAGAACAGTACACTGTTTAGTATAAATAAATTTTCTGGTTCCTTAGAAGTTCTCCAGTGGAACTGTGGAACCATAAATGTCATCTACAATTCATTGCCAACTTGCTTTTCTTCATTCCTTTCTAAGGTCCTCTAATGAAGTTCAAGGACCGCCAGGAATCTGCAGATTGAAAACTACTTGTACGAATGTTTAGGAGGATAGATTGCATTGGCTATGACAAGATCACAAATTTAATCTTGGTATATCTCTAGTTATAAAAACATAGACTTTCTGAAATCCTGCTATTCCTTTAATGGACTTGTCCGTTACAACAGTATCCGCATTACAGAATCCACCTGCAAAGTATCCTCCTTTTTTCATTGACAGAAAACAAGTGTTTCCTCTCAGGCTACACACACAAGCATAGAAGAACAGTGCTGGGGGAGATATGAAAAAAGTAATAATCTGATGACATGCATGGTGAAAAAAGATGACTCTGTGAGAATGACCTTTTGCAGTGACCTGTAATCATGGAAGCTTTCAGTTCCTCCTGTGGGTTTAGAGGCACTTTCTTCTGCTATTTTAGTAAATGGAGGTGAAAGTCATTCAATAGCTATTAGGAGATGCACAGCATTTTTAATAGGAATGAGCATCCAGGAGTCATGAGACAGGTGTCAGAAGTCCGCTGATGAGGACTCTGCTGGTTGTGATGTCAGTGCCCATACATGATACAGCTGAGAACGGATGAAGATATGCTGTAGGCAAACTTGGATTTGTTAAGATACAGTGACACTGCTACATGCTTCTGTGCCTGTTTTTTTTTCTGAAGTAATTGCAGGCCTTTCTGTACCTTTTTAAAGCTGAGAGTTGTGTTTCCTGTTAAAAATAAGAACTAGAAAATACCAGCTATTTTATAGTTGTCTTGTTTTCATAGTGAAACTCCTCACCCTCTGTGAAGAGCCTTTGTTAGAGTACCAGCTTTTTAGCTTGTTTTCTCCCTTGCTGTTAAAAGCGTGTGTACTTTCTCTACTGCTTATACCTCTTTTCTTCTAGCATTTTTTGAACCTGTTGTTGAAACTAGATAGAAATGGGAGTTCTCAAAGATACTGTGTTGTGGAAATAGTCAGCCAGATTGAGGAACTAGATGCAAACAAGTATTCCTGCTGAGGGAAGGGCAGCAGCATAATCTCAACTGCGTTATCGCTCATAGGGGAATTCAGGACCACAGGATCACAGAAAATAAGGCCTCTTAAGTTGTTTTTCTCTGTCTGCAATATTAAACAGTGGGGTTTTTTGTTTATTGTGGTTTTGGGTTTGTTTTGGTTTTATTTTATGTGTGTCCTGTCTGATCATTAGTGAGAATTATCAATCTGCATTTCAGCCACTCATTTCCTAATCCACCAAAGCATCTTTAGTGATCCTTCTTTGTTTCGGTTTTAGATAATTTCAGGTCAGTTTCTTTCTGATAAAAAAGTTGGTACCTATGTAGAAGTTGACATGTTTGGCCTGCCTGTGGATACAAGAAGAAAAGCTTTGAAGACCAAGACCTCTCAAGGCAACGCAGTTAATCCCGTCTGGGAAGAGGAAACCATAGTGTTTAAGAAGGTCAGTGTAACACTTACTTCCCAAATGTGCATTGCGCTTGTTTTGTCACTGTCCAGTAGGGTAATACTGTGGTTTACTGAAACTTTGCATTTGTTAGACAGAAGATAAAGAGATTCCAAATAGTTGTTTCTTGAACTGTTTATTCTTAACCACTTTTGGTGCAATTTAGCTGCTCTTTGTCATGCCAGCTCCTACTATAATAAATGAGTTTAAAGTCACCTTGATTCTTTCAATGACACAGCTGGAAACAGCAGACGTGTTAATAGACTCGTGTGCATGGCATGGTGCAATGCCATGCTATGAACGAGCAAGCACAGATCCCAGCAGCAGTTTAGCTGAATTACCATTTTGCCTTGGCTGAACAGCCCTGCTGAAAAGCAGATCCCGTCAACCTGCGAGCAAGACAATGTGAATACAGCTATAACAATCTGGCTGTCCAGGCTAATACATTCAAAGCAATCTGCTACCTCTGCTTAGCACTAGATTGTGCTACATAAATATAAACTAGGTGATGAAACCACATAAATCCCATTCACTTGAAACAAGATGTAGGCTCCCGAGTTACTCATGCAATTTGAACACTGTTACTCAGACTCAGCTCTCTGAACTTTGAGAGAGCAGAAAATACTGAGCATGTTTTAGGATTGTGCAACGTGAATGTCTTACTGTGCAACATGCGTGCAGCCAGTTTTCTAACAGACTCTCTGGGATTTGCTTATTGGGCACTGTGGTGAAGTGGATCCTGAGTCCAGGTGTTCATAAAACAATTTCTTTCATATTTCTCTCAGCAAATGTAGTTCACAGAGATGTTCATACAAGTGGTACTTGCAACGCAGCTTTCTGGGGAGTTAACAGCCCTTTTCCCTGAATATTTGGTCTTCTGAATGATTTTCCTTTGGCAGCCTGCCAGAGCTTAAGTTTGGAAACATCGCTAGCATTTTTCTTCTGTAATGAACTTCTAATTAGTGTACTTCGTTTCCCTATTTAGCTAACAATTGTGTCTTACTGCCTCTGTGCTCAGAGAAGCAGAGATTACTATTTTTAGTAATGCTGAAAATAAATTAGAGAAGCTCTTAGTTTTGGATTGTTGATTGTTTTGGGCGTTTTTTCCCTTTCGTTGTCTAGATGAATTTTAGCATACATTCTGAAAAAATGCATATCTGTGCCCAGGTTAAAAATATGTGTATTTGTATTTATATTTGCATTAAGTAAGAAAATGAAATGAATTATGCTACACTTTTTTTTTTTAGTAAAATTAAAGGTTCTATCTTAGTAGGGTAGTTTGGTGACCTTTTCCAGTTTCTAGTTTTCTTGTTTCACTGTTTGACCTTCTTTCTTATGTAGTGCCAAGAAAGCATCCAATGCTAGTAAACATCCTGCTTGATTAAACCTCTTTAACGCAGCCAGTGAGCATGCTGCAGCACTGGAAGACTCTACTGGGATTGATATGGTTCATGTAGTTCATACATTCGCACTCTGCAAAACAGGTTGAATTGCTTGTTGACTTTTCAACGCTAATATGCCTGTCAGTGACTTTTCTTAGGACTAAGTAATCCCATTGGCACAAACACAAAGTAAGAAAACCTGTAGGGCTTTGAGTAATAAGCAGAAAACAGGGCGGCATTCAAGTGTGATAGGAGTTGAGCTGCTATAGTCGCTTGTATCATATTGAAAATGTAGGGTCAAATTGCTGGGTTCAACATACACATCCCACCTCATGTTTCTTGACTGAA
>Ga0181612_118186_pt1 | contig 23549 bp, 9 predicted proteins | sample HoacroProtozoa21_FD_119630 | JGI IMG/M metagenome (GOLD analysis project Ga0181612, IMG submission 119630) | Hoatzin crop microbial communities from Cojedes, Venezuel. Combined Assembly of Gp0051906, Gp0051904, Gp0051908
AGAAAGGATGTGTATGGATGAGTGAGCCGCTGTCTAGCACTTGGTTGCGGGCTGCTGGGTTAAACTACAACATTTGGTATTTCTGAAGACATTACTATTAATTAGCAGGATTTAATGTATGAATGCCAAAGGTCTTTGCTGAGTAACTTCACTGCAAGTGTAGAAATATCATCTTCTTAAATGATTGTACAAACAATTTATTACCTTGATACTGCACAGATGTTACAAAACAAACTAATTTTATAACCTTGATACAATCATTATAAGTAGAAAATACATATGGATGAATACAGCCATTCATTTTATCATGAATGAACACCATTTTTTACAAGTTTTTGAAGTTTGCAGTGTAAATTGCCACTGTCCAAAATCTATCCTGCTTCCAGTCTGAAATGGAGGTGCTTAAAAAACAAAAAAGAAAGATTTAATGATATTTTGTGTTTATGTGAGAAGTTCAAACAGAAAAAAACACTTTCATTGGACATTTCCAAGTTAGGCTAAAATTCTTAGGGAATCTGGAGAGTTTGAACAAAGCTTCTCAGTGTTTTTATACATATTTACTGAAGAAAGCAAAGCAGTCACATTTTTCAATGCTGATAAACCTCTTCTTCCTATCTTGTGGTACAGTATACTTGCACATCTTCTGTCACCTCGATAACCCATGCAAGTGGATGATCACACAATTCTCTGCCTCTCCTATGATGTAGCTTTGCCTTTTCCTCATGGTTTTGTCTTATACTTAGATTTTGTAGCTTAATCCATTTTAGGAAATAGCTGAGAATTCAGAATGGAAAATTGGAATACTTGTGCTTCACTAAATCAAAACAAGAAGAGGAAAAAAGTTGTGTATTCAGAGCACAGGCTGTGATCCTATTGTGTAGTATTTTCCTTGCACAAAGCCCCTGAGTTAAATGTATTCATGTCTAAATAACAGAAATTAATCTGCGAACATATTTTTGGCTCAGTTTTACTTGCACCAGACTGGGATATCTCCACATAGCGTTAGATACAGATACTGGAAAGTGTTGTGGATTGTAACAATTAGTTGTTTCCTGTTGCTGGGATTTGGAGTACACAAGAGCTTGCTGACAAAACATGTCGCTCACCCCTCAGACAGAAGTGTAATACCAGGTAAAGAACAGAATTAGGGAGTGTCCTAGCAACTGTGCAAGTCAAAATCAGAAAAAGTGTCTTACTGTCAAAAAACCTCTAAGGGAAACATCCTGTATAATTTAATATCAAAAGAACTATAGAAATTATTCAAAACAAAGACTCCAATACAGAACACTGGGTTTGCTACCATGCTCCAAGTCTTCTGCTTTTTAAAATTTTTTTCCACAGAAGTGTCACATAAACAGGATCCTTAAATCTTGTGGGAATCGGCCATGCATCTCGGAGTGGATTTTCATCTTTGTGAATCCACTGCTAGCAGAGCTCAAAGAGAGCAAAGTGAAGACCTCCAAAACTGTGTAGCTCAGGCAAGGATCAAAAGTTTTTTCCTGCAGAGAGATGCATTTGTCCTCTTGATGACTCATCTCTTGCCACTGCCACTGCCATGATAACTTTCACCACCTCCATATATAATAGATTCTCCACATTCTTTCTTCATTAAAAATGAAAAATAAACACACCCACGCACCCACACCCCCAATCCAGACAGATGCTGTTAAAAGTTAGCCATATAAAATTCAAGTGTTGGCCCTAAAGTTCATGAAGAAACTAATGAATGTTTCTGGAAATACTGGCTTTGAAACTTTAGACTGGATTGGGTACAGTTTAACAGTTAAATCCAAGGAATAAAGGCGAAGAAAGCTGTATTCACATATGAATATTTAAAAGCAATTAAAACCTGCTCAGAGGAACTGGAATTTCTTTGTTTGATACCTTTCTAATTATTAACTAGATGATGCTGGGACAGCATGTGTTTGACCAGTGGAGATGATCAGATGTTGGCTAGAGGTGTCCTACAGCACTTGATTAACAGCGTTTCTGTGTCAATCATATTATTTCCCAAGGCTAGGTATGAAGACATAAAGTTAATAAATTCACTCTTATTAAGTGTTATGTATAAAACCACTGTCACATTTTTAAATACACTCAGAAGTCAGCCTGTAAATTACACATTTTTGAAATTGTTTTCAATTTGAAATTGTTTATTTACAGTGCTTTGATAATTATTTACTAACTCTTTAATATTTAATGTACTTTATGCATTTCCTTACACTTCTGTGGGGAATCTTCCTTGCTGAACAGTCTAAAGTAAATTCTAGGACTTTCATCATAAGGTTTTAGTCTGCTTCCTCTGACAACTTTCCATGAAGGAGTAAATACTGCACACCAGCTAAATATTCATAATGCTCTCACCTTTTTTTGCTGCTTAGTTAGGTTTGCAGAGAGTTATTTTTTTATGTCTGTAATCGATATGCCATGGCTGATGATTTTGATTGAAGTAAGAAGAGAAAAGAATATTTCCCACAGAAATCTGCAGGGAGAGTAATGTTTGAATGTATACAAAGAATATAGAGTGATTGCAGTTATATGCCTGAGGAAATTCAGGAGTAGAGGGTATTGTAGTAGGTATTCCAATCACTGCAAAATAGTTTTAAGTTAAAAAACAAAGTTAAAATACCAAGCTTACATAATACAGAGTAGTTTTGAGTTGTTGAGGTCCCTACCCACTCACTTTTGTACTTCTGTTTCGTAAGTGTATCATGTCTTCTCCCATTGCTCATTGCAGATTGTGTGACAAAATAAATAAAAATTACTGTGTGAATTCCTAGTTATTTCCTCATATCTTCAGCTGATGAAGCTTTGTATATGTGATCAAATGTTATGGATATAGCATGAAAAATCCTGATTGTTTGTAGTAGGCTACACGGGTCATTAGGTCCGTCTGGTTCAGAAGGGTACACAGAACATTCATTTCATATCCTCACATCACCAGACAAAAAATATTTACAAGATGTTTAGGAAGTATAAGTCCTGAAATAGAATAGTATGAACTTCCCAGGAGGAAGATAAGGTCAAATGAATCAGCAGTATCTTTCTGCTATGGAAAGGGATAAGTGAAACTAATCTTTGAGGAAATAGGATTGTCATACGCTCCTTCCTATGAAATAGGTGACTAATTCTTCCCCTCCCCTCAAATCCAGTCTTCCTATTTACAAACTGGCAAAAGGTAGCTCCTTATTCTAAACCTGATGACCTAAGCGTGAACAAAATTGATCATCTCATATTGTATTCTATCCCATTTTTAGCATTGCTATCCTCCAGTGACATTGAAGCAGTTCCCCTTCTCCCCTAGGTTTCTTCACAAGTTTTCCAGAAGACAAGGGAGTAAATCCATCTTTGTTCTGGAATGTGCCCAGCACAAGCTTTGAACTATTTGATTTTTGCACAACATAAGAATGCAGCATAAATACGGTGAAAACATTGCAGTGTAGTCTTTTCAAACTGCCGTGACAATATTAGATACACAAGACTGTTACTGCAAAAAGGAACTGTCTATCAGCATACGCCAAGTTCATGTCTTTTCTACACTTTGGGGTGCTTTCAAGAAGACAGTCAAAAAAATCACTATGCAAAACCAAGAAAGGATTGTATTCCAGTAAATTAACTAGCACACTGTTTATCACAGAAAGCACCCATTACATCCCTTACCCTCATTTTTCCCCCTTTCATGATTAATGGCCCAGAAACATCTGTTACGTTTATGTTTTAAAAAAATCAAATATTTTAATAAATAAACCCATTTTGTGGGTTGCCTTTGAAATACCTGTTCAAGCTGCAACTTTCACTATTGGCTGACCATTTTTAATGAGGAAAATATGTAAGCGGTTGTTCATATTAGTAAAACAGATCTTGGAATGCTTTCCTTCAATACTTGCCTGCTCTAGTTAGAAAGAAACAATTTTAAAAATTTATTGATTCAGCAGGAAGCCAGAGAAAACAAATCATGGTTTGGAATAATTGAATTTCTAAGGAAAAAATAAGTGTAAGTATAGCAGGCACTGGTTTAATGTGATTTCATGAAACTTCTCTTTTTTTTGCAATATATCCACAAACCAATCAGTTCAATAACATACACTTGAGGTTATCCCTTGACCCACTAAAATTAATGGGAGTTTTGCTAGTCACTTTAATGAGAACATGATGAGGCCTAATTTATTGTATCCAGGAAGTTGGTCCTTCATGAAAACAAAGTGGAAAAAGTGAGAAAGGTACGAAGAATTTATGCAACTGGACTTTGTCCAGGGTCCTGCAAAGAACTTATTGGTCTTATTATTTTGTTGTTGCCAAACCATCATTTTTTTCTTTTCATTCATCTTTTTTATCATATTTATTTTCTGTTGCTCCATATCTTTCCTGCCATTGTTATGTTTTAGTTATGATAGAATTCTCCTTTCCTACTCTCTAGGTTAGTAAAACTTAAAAGTTTCAGTGTTTATGACCCTAAATGTTTAATGAGATAGTAGTTCAGAAAATAAATATGCTTCACAGATACCGATTCTTTCCATTTAAAGATAACCATACTCCTCAAATATTAATTAATATTCATCAGACTCAAGAAGTCACTGACTCTAAGTTTCAATATTTTAAACTAGATGTCACTATGGTCAGATGGAATAGAATTCATTATGAGATTAAGATTGTGGGACTGAATGTCTGGATGTAGACATCTACAAGCATGCAAATTGTCAGGTCTTTCATTATATTCAATGGAGGTTTAGTCAATGCAGTTAATGGAGATTAGAGAGCAATTAATCTCATCTGAACATAAACAAATAAGGTGGGATTTGTTTGCTTAAATATTGCTGACTCGTGTCATTTCAAATACTGGAATGTATCTAGAATGTCTACACAAGGCTGACTGAGAAGTCACAATGTTATAGATGATCTGTACCTTCCTGGGGCAGCAGCTGGACACTGGGCTGGATGCAGATGCAGGACAAGATACCTCATAGTATCTGAAACAATTCCTGTATTGAACTGAATAACTCCCCAAACTTTGTTACTTTTATGGCCTAATTCTCCATTGACCATGATATAATTTCTGACACCTAGTTTAGGTGATGGACGCCTTCTGACACCCCTGTGGAGAAGAATTATTTTTGATACTGTCCTGACTATTCAGTCACTCTCTAAGTTACTGATTAGTAAGCTAAATCAGTAATTTGGGACGCAAACTAAGTATGTTGATTTTGTTATCAATGCTTCTGTTCAGAAAAAATAAATCAAACAGTGCGCAGGCAGCTCTGTAACCACACTGCTGAATCAGGGACTTGGACTGAAACTTCTCATAGATTTTAATATCTTAACTTTTACAAATTTTTGAAAGATTTAGGCAGTCAAAAGCCTTTGACTTTGTGAGTCTATGTCCTTAATGATACGCTAAATGCTTTATAGCATACATTTTCTAAGCCCGTGCTGTGAGAGGGATATCTGAATACACAGGTGCAAAGCACAGTGCTCTGGGACAGTCAGTTTACTCTGAATACACGCTTCCACAGCATGCAGTGAAGTCGTATTAAATCAGCATGTATGTTGAGCAGATAACTGCAGCACATTTTAACTCACTTGTCTCCATTTTTGAAGACTGCTATAACTATTAAGATATGATACATTAATGATACACCTTTTTATGAGTTTTAAGTATATATGTTTATCATTTAGCTGATTGCTATTCTATCTAAACAGTGGCTCAATAGTTCTGTTTTCCTTTTGTGACATTTTATCTTGTGAAGTTTTTCCTTTCAACTATTTTTAGGTGTATTTTTTTTTGTATCTCGTTTTTTTTCTCCCAACTTATTTGTTTTATTTGGTTTAAAGTTCTTCTGGTATAATTCCAGAGTAATTTTCTGGCTTCAGTGGAATTTCTCCAGATATATATTGATGATTAATCTGAAGGAAGATTTTGACCATAAGTCTCTTTCTCCTTTGTATTTTTAATATTTTGAACTTTCCACTATCTTACATTAGTCCTTCAGCAAGAGCTTCTTAAGCCCCAGGACAACCCTCAAAAGCAGTCTAAAAGCAGTGGTTTAGGCAAAAAGAATGCCTGACCTATTCTATAATGGGAGCATGCTATTTGCAGATAAGGAAGCATGAGTTATAAATTTCCTGCCGGCAGCTCATGATGCATTTGAGAGTTATATATTCACATTCTCTAGCCGGAAAGTGCCTCTTTTATACAGTGGAGAGGGAAAACAAACAATTAAACAAACGTTTTGCTTCCTATTAATAGGACATTTGAATGGGCTGCCACAGAACACGACAAAAGGGTAATCTGGCATTCTCTGATGATTCTCCGACTGTAGAAACGTAGTATGGGTATTTATTGGTTCAAACAGCTTTAAAATGGGTCTTTAATAAGAAAAATTATAGGTGGAAATCAGACTTCTGTTGAAAGTAGGAACGAGTACGGTGGGGGATGTTCCCTAGGGAGAAGTTGCTAGAAGATATGTGTCATTGTTAAGATGGCAAGGCTTCAGGTTATACATCTAACAAAATATCAAGCCATAGAAATTGCTTCTATGGCTCTTTTCAAAACCTACGTTTCTCACTCCTTAAATCTATTTATTCAAATAGGTCACTTGAAAGGCAAACTCCACATTTCCAAGGAAGATAGCACACAAAATTTCATTTAGTGCTTCTCTGATTCCAGTAAAAATAATACAGAACCATGTAGGAAATCAACATTCTTATTTCTTCATGTAATTACAGAAAAGCTTTATTTATAAGCAAGACATTTAGGTGTATTTTGAGAAGTGCTACTAATGTCAATTCTATCCATGTATAGCTTGGAAGCCCTTGAGGGGTTACATGGAAGTGGTCACGCAAGAAGAGCAGTATGCCATCATCATCTACAAAAAACAGAGGTCAAGTTATCTCAGACGGGATCTCCAGAAAAGAGTGCAAAGACCCAGGCTGTAGTAATGTCAGTTAGGAAAGAGTCCTATTTAACCATAATGCTCTGTAACTGTTCCAAGGACAAAGTTGTGTTTCGAAGTGAGTACCACCACACTGTTTAATCGTTTTCACTGGTGAAAAAGGAGGCGAAGAATGTCAATTCAAGCAAATACTGTATGCTGTAACTTAGACCACTGAGTTCTTTTTCCTTGAGCTACTGCAGCAACCTAAATTATATATTGGTTTTCTGTTCTACAAAAAAGGTAAACTGAAGAGACCAATGAATATTTTTAATCACTTTTATGGGTCAGGATAAAAGAGATTTAAAAGGCACTCAAAAGTGATTTTGTTTTGTTTTTCATATAGGAGTATACTCCCAGCTGAAAATTTGCTTAAAATAGATTAAGAGTAGGTATAGGCTCATTTCTTTCATAATCTTTTCCTGGAGTGGCCAGATAGAGATAAGTGAGTGATGATTTTTTAAGGTGGGTTGGCCTTTCAGAACGTGATCGCAAATTCATAAATGGCATCACTTTAAGTTCAGTTCCCATTTGTGTTGAAAAATAAATATGGATTCTTCAGCAGAATGATTCAAAAAGTTAAGATGAATTGACAATAGATTGCTCTAGTCTCTTTACATTTGAGTCAAAGGACTAGACCAAGTATTTCATCATTCCATTTTCCCCCTTCTTAGAATAATTATTTATATACTTCATTTTAAAAAAATTAATTGCTTTTTTCCTTTTTAAGATGTAAAATGGGATTTGAGGGGTTGGTGGGGGATGAAACTCTGCCATAATGGAATGTATACCGACATCCAAAAGACATTAAACATTAGTTGTCCTGCTGGAAACTATTACTACCATGCTGCTAAAAAAGAGAAGTCTAGTACCTCTGGATGGTGATATACTAAAGGATCCTATGAACTCATCCAACTTCAGATATGACTAAAGATTTAAACTGATGCAATTTACCTGTAACATTCTGAACCTTCAAAACCTGAGATAGCATCACATTTCTAACAAGAAAGTCTTTAAAGTTTATACTGTCCCAGAAAACATAAAAAATATACATAATAAGAAATCAAGCAGAGAAGAATATATGATTAGGTCCACTAATAAATAACCAGTAGCTGAAGAGCATGAGGAATTTTTTTCTGCCTGGGCAGTTCTAAGTAAGGTAGTACTGACTGATGTGATAAGCATAGGTTTATTAGAAGGACATATGCACAATTACAAGTTTTTTAGATAAGGAATGGAGTTTTCAGGAAGTTTGCACCATCTTCAGACTTCTTATAAAGAACTTAATCCAAAATCCACAAGGTAGGACAAGGTAGATCCTCACCTTTTGACACTGTGGAAACTGGAAGTAGATCTGGAAGCCTAAATGCCACCTTGTATTTTGTGCTGATAAAGTGTGGCTCAATTGCATTGCACACTCTGTCTGAATAGGAAATTGCTCAGCACTAGAATTTAAGTTCTGCCAAAACAGACCACAGGTAGCTGTGGCCTCCTGTGAGCATTCAGGAGATTAGAATGCTCCCAGCAAGTACTGTGGTGAAGGTCAAACGCTCTCTGCAGACAGTACTGCACACAATCCCGAATGTCTCTCTGACATTCAGGGATTTGGCTTCAGCCTTGAATGTCACGAAAGAAACGACATGCAATACTCAGGCTGGAGCATGCCTCCTGCACCACTTCATCTTAAAATGTTTCTGGGAATTAGGCAGAGTTTGACATAATTTGTACAGAATCATTTATGACTCCCACAGAACACTAGTATGAAAGAAATGTTATCACAAAGCATTGACTTAACAAAAAATTAGGTTGATTTTTATCATCCACTTTATTTAAAAAGAGATGTATGAAGCCTTCTGTAGTAGTGTGTAAATCATGCTGTCCGCTGAATTCTTAAGCATAGCTCACCACGCTCCAAAGTTAAGAGCAAGGATGCAGAATCCAAATAGATGTAGTTACATGGGGAGTGCATGTTATTGTCTAGAATCTGTGGCTATGTCTGTGCTAATAATGAAACTGCACCATAAACTATTCTTCGGCCCTGCTGCCAGCTGCCTTGGCACAGCTTATTTCCGTACAGATAATTCTCTTTTGTCCCAAACAGTTGTAACTGCATCCAGATTGCTTGACAGGAAGAGTTCCTGGCCCATGCTAAGCATCAAACTGTGCCTGGGCATAGTCTCTGACTCTGAGTGCTAGTTGATCAGTCCAAAATTATTTCAGGGGCCATGCTAAGAATTTAACAATATGAATGACCACATATCAGTAGTCTGCAAGTCTGTGCACTGGCCCTGTTTAGTTTGCCAGAACACATGCATTCCATATTTTTTGATATCTGCCAGTGGTGTTGTATGTATTTGTATTGGGAATAATGGAAACAGCTAACATGATGGTACGGATATCAGGATGAAGTGAATGGAATTGGCTTATGGTGAAACAGGAGTTGTGCAAAACTTGCGAAATTGGTGGAGGGTGAATTTTCTTCTTCATTAACCTTCAGGTTAAATACACAGAAGATGCTCCTGTTGTATGTGAAATTACTTTTAATATGTTTGCTATTCTGTGCTGTCTGGCACCAGATCTTTTAAGCTTAGCAGCCTGACATTACTTTTACCCTGTATGTGGATGAATACAAAAAACTTTTTAATACATTGAAGCAATCTATTATGTGTTTGTTCTGCTGTTGGGAAAAAAAATGTCCACAAAACAAGTGTATAAGAAATAAGATTCTTTCTGAAGCCACTTCAATATGATCAGCTTCCAACAAGTACTGAGGTCATTGAGCATTATACATGATGTTACACAACGGATGGCACTTCAGGTTATTAGCACAAAGTTGACAGTCAAACCTGATTGTGACATACAATATAAGTACTTCAGCCCGTCTACAGAACAGAAAAACGCTCTCACCCTATTGTGTATGAAGCACATAAACATATTCGTATACTTTGGACAGAGGGCATATTTAAACAGGGGCAAAACCTGCTTTGATACAATTGTCAAAAGGAAATACATGTGAAAATACATGTATGGCCATTATTATTCAACCAATCCTATTTTGCTTTAGGGTAAGCTGAGTAATAATATATATTGCGTATTGGGGAAAAGGAAACAAGTCCAGAAGTTGAGATATTTAATATTCAGAAAGAATGCATAATTGTACAAAGTACATAGAACTCCTGTCTTATTAATGTTAATACCAATAACATTAAATGCCAAAAATAAATATTTGCTAGGGCAATACTGTATAGAACTACTACACACTTCTTCCTTTAAATCATTTTAACTCTTTACTGCTGTAAAGACACAAGTAAAGCCTCTTCAGAAATGTTCAACAACTTACACAAAAGAAACCTGCAAGATTCTTACAAGTGAAACTCTGGTAAAAATATTACTAATTCCCAATAGACTTTGCAAGAAAGCCACTTTTTGGTTGGTTTGTTGTGGTTTTTTAGCATAACAAATACAGAAAAAAATTCAACTACTTTAAATAATATATGTTAAAATATATTGCTCAGTAAATCTGCTCACGTTCTTCTTTCAGACTGAACAAAGTTGTTTCTGCTACATGTAAGCTCAGTTACATGCTACTTGGGTATGTCTTCTCTCACACACATGTTTTAGTACAAGTTCAACCAATTCACAGTTGCTGTTTCAGTTTCAATAACATGAGCATAGCGTGTGAAAGTCAAATTCCTCAAGATACAAAGACCCTTTATAAATATTCCAATTTTCTGCGAAATAGTCTGGGTCTCAGTAACTAATAACATTTCAGCCTGTAGATTAATAGTTGACTGGATCTCCTAAGATGTTGATATACTGGAAAACTGTAACCTCTTCTCAGAATGGTACAGGCTATTAGCACATCCCCTGTTACTGTTTCTGTAATGTTTTACTCTACAGAACAGCATCTGTTTTGCTCTTAGCTCAACCAAGGTGAGAAAATCTACATCTTTGCCTCCATTGCTATTTCATCTTAAACAAAAACAGATTCCCAGTGTGGTGCCTGTAGCTGCCTGAAGATTCTACTGACAGCATTGCATCTAGAAATGACAACTGCTTATGCCTCAATGCTGTCTTACTCCATGAACATATCAGAGTGGACCAAATAATGAATAACACATTGGAGAACAGGGCAATATTGTTATTATTTTGTAATATTTCAGTCAAAAAGAAATTGACATGTAGGTTTATCCCAGAACATTGTCTTTAAATTTTATAACTAAAAGCTTTACCACCTTTCCAGATGGCTGACTGACTTTACCGTCTTTCCAGAAGGCTGACTCGATGCTAAGCAAAACGTGAATAACTGTCATGCATTTCCTTGTAATAAAAACTTTCAACAAGTTTTTTTAAACTGTTACTAAATATGTCTAGTCATTATCATACTCTATTTCTACATATTTCTGGACTCCTGTCTCACCTTGATGTCTGGAACTAAGCAAAAAACAGGTGAAATCCATGACTTGTATCCCTTGCTACTCTATCTTTCTTTGTGAGATAAAATTAGTCCCTACAATATAAAACAAGCTTAAGACTGTGAAACTGCTGAATTCCACTTAGGCATTTGTTAAACTGCCGTCTTAAGTTGTTATTTTATTTAAAATATCCATTACAATATTTTATCCTTATAGAAATCATTTTATGGTGAGTCAGCTACACAGTATGGATTTAGAGCAACTTCTAGTCCAAAGCACAGTCTGGACTTATTCATTGCTCTCATTCATAGGCGTAGCAGAGGTGTCACTAATGTGTCTAAATACACCATCTGATTCCACAGCTTAAACTAAAAACCTCTCACAAACAATTCTGTTTCCCTCATACTTTAAAGGAATTGATCATTTACAGAGCCATTCTACACATATGAATTATTGTAATAAAGTAGCAGTAAAGAAAACCCTGAAGTTTGCAGGAGCTGTACTCCCCCTGTCGCATGCAGCAGTTGGTGTTTTGCATCTACTAGTTTACTTCCCGCCGCATATGTTTCTTCCATTCCTTCTTCACTGACTGCTCTCCTTGGAAAAATTTGATTTCCAATCCAGAAACTAACATCACTGTGGTCTCCTAGCTGTCAGTGTGTAACATACTGGTTATCTGAGCATCTCTTCAGATGGGCTGTTCTAATAGGTGTTGATGTTGATCCTGTTTCATTCAACAACTTCTTGTTTCCCTGGAAGCAGCTTACATCTACTTGGGCAAATTCTGTCATCACTGCCATTTCATTTGCAAATGCCATCTGTCCTGGAACTCCCTCAGGAAACCATTTTTCTTATCTGGCTCATGAGAGACATCCACAGCATTTGTACTTTTCCAGCAAGGCTTTCTCGGAGTGCTACAAGTCATGTAAAATAGCCATCTCAATGTTGCAAATTAATGGATACCATTAAGTTACCAACTTCACAATTCCCTGTTCGCAATTATGCACATCATCTGTTCCACTGATCTTAAATATCTTGTTACGGTAGACTTAAAAACACTGAGCTTGCTTACTAAATATCTCCATTGCTCTGCCCCTGGAAAGTCTCTTTCTGAATGCTGAGCCAGATTCAAGCAGAAGGTGGTAGCTTTCCTTGTCTGTGTTTCTAGCAACATGGGTAAAGCCCTAAGAAACAGGTTATTCAGTGTGCTCAAATAGTAAAATAAATAGATTACTAATTGCCTAACAGTTGGTATGTACAAACATGGCTGGAGGGTTTGTTGCTTCCTGATCCCTGTGTTTGGTCAAAGAAGAGAATAGCTAGGCCAAAAGCTGATAAAATCTTATGTTCGTTTATCTTCCAGGAAAAGTTCCTCTGTCATCTTGAATAAAGTGTCACCAACTATGACAAAGGTGCTCACACTTTATTTCAGAAATATTTTTTTTTTCAAGCTTGTATCTTGAAGACAGCATAAAATAATATCATATAAGCAAAGCTGAATGATAAATATGTTTTTGGCAGTACTGTGCTGATCGTCACAGTTGCTTGCTGTTTCACAGACATTTCCATAGCAGCCGATTAGAAACAGGAAAAGGTACATTCGGATTCACTTACACACTGTGTCTGATAACATTAAGATTGATTTAGTTTAGCCCGGGATTTTGTAGCTAATGTTCACCACTGTGCCGTTATAGCACAGAGGCAGAAATCAGCTGACAACCAGTATACACATAAACAAAGACAACTAAGATAATGTCTTTATTTCAGTTGTATCAGAGTAATCTGTAATAGTACTTGCAAATGCAAAAAATCCTTCTCCAATCTCTGTTTAAAACTAGTGCTCAGCATCTGCTGGAAGGTTCAGGGATAACTTTTTCCTTTTCAAATAGTTAGTGCCAAATACTAGTGTCCAGAACAGCACAAGTCTAAATGACTGAAGATGAAAACTAGAACATTTTACTGATCTTCTGCTGTACATAAGTAATACCGACTTGTCCACATTTTTGCTCTTACACAGTCAGGATTTTCTGTCCAGGGGAGGAGATGACTGAAGGTACTGAGACGAACTTTTTCAAAGGAGAATAATGCAAATTTTGGAAAAATCTAAAGCAAATGAAGTTGTTTGGTTTGGCAGTAAGGAAAGGTCACAAATTACTTTGCAACCTCCAGATAATAGATTTAATCACTTATCGTTTTGTTGTTTCTGTGCTTGTAGTACCACCCTCTGTAAACAAAATGTCAAATCTCAACTCTAAAATTATACACACAGCATGAGTTATCAGAGCATGGTAAAAATATATTTACTTATGCTGTACTATGAATATACTAGACAAAATGATAGGACATTTGTCTGAATCCTACAATTGTGCCATTGATCCCATGGGCTTGCGTGCAGTGGATTAAGCTACTCGAGTGTGTTTTTGAGATTCAGTCTTTAGCACTGGAACAGGAATAAACATTTGGTTTGGCTCTGTGCCAAGTCACTAATCATCATATATACTAAATTTAAAAAAAAGTACATGAGCAGTATTTAGTTGAAAATTTCAACTTTTGAGTGTTCCCCTTTCTCTACAGGAGAAGACAAACGCACCCAAACAATTACAGATAACCAAGAATCTGATTTTTCTGTATGGACATCATAGAGGAGGGTACAGAATACACCAATGACTCATAACCACAAAGTCAGTGTTTTCAATAGAAAAAGGAAATTCAAAAGGTAGGTAATTGCCCTATATGACTTCGTACTGACCGACACATCCATACATGAGGAAGTTGTATTTTACTAACAACACAAGTCAAATAATCTGATTCATTTTTTGTCTGGTTTTTTTTTAGGTTATTCACTAATTCTTCTTCTTTTTCTATGTAAAATCATGCACATTTCAAAACCATAACTGTAATACAGTTTTACAAAACTGAGTCGAGTGCAGCAAATTTATCTATGTAGCTTAACATTGTCTGCTTAGCTCCACCAGCAGACTCCAACTTGACAGACTCTCAGACAGGGCTGATGTTAAAATGAAAGCACTGAGCATGCAGTAAATAAATAACCTCTAAGACGCCAATGACTAACAGTTTCAAAAGAGAACTAGACTTTAGAATACTGTCACCTATTTTTACATTTTTCTTCATTTTTTTTTGAGGAAAGGTGTGTATTTACTCCACAGCACCAGGTATGAACAAATAAAGCCCATATTTTTTCCTTTGGATAGTATTTCAGGTAAAGTATTTATTTAAATTCAAAATGGTCTATTTGTGTCAACACAGTAGTGATACTTATTCAGCAATTTTTCAAATCTTGTATACTTTCACTAATAAAGGAAATCCTTGATTCTAGTTCAATTCACAATAAATACATTTTTTCAAGAGAAATTTAAAAAGTATTTCTCCATATTTCCTTTGATTTTCAGCCTTGATCAATTTTCATTTGAAAAGGTAATTGTAAAGTCCCTTGAGTCTCAAAACCGACCCTGATTAGATATTCAACCAAAAAGATTTACTAAGGAATGCTATGAATGTGAATATCTTTCTTTCTGTAAAAATACATTGATTGTTCTAGTTGCAAATTGTAGAAAGTAAATAGAATCTCACTGTTTGTGTTTTACAGGGGGAGGGGGATTCTTTGAATGTTTTCTTTTTTTTTTTAACACTGAGTATATGTTTAAAAAATTCCTACAGGGAATAAATTAGGATTATGATTTTCAATATCATTAGAAATTTGGCATCATAGTGAGTAAAACACAGCCAAATATAATATGGACATCTCTAACCTGTTGAGAACATCAAATTTTGGTTATTTTGAATCTTCACCACCTAGCTGTGTTTAGCTTTGCTTTCCAGCTATGGGAACATAGCCTCGTGTAGTCACAGCTGCTAGTCAAGCTGGGAATCAATGGCCAGTCTCTAGACTAGGTGGTCCACTGGACTACTAGGCTTAAAGCATCACCATTTCTGAAATCAGTAAGTGATAAGAAAATAGTGTTTTATTCAAACACTTTCACATTCCAAGGTGGAAAAGCAACTACCTGTTTACAACTAGGTCATCTAAGGGGGTGGACTTCAGCACAAATTAGGCCAGGCACTCAAAAGCGCTGCTGCATATCTGGAATAAAATTTCTGAAATGCTTCACTGCCACACTTCTGTAAGCATTAAAATGAAGACAGAAGGGTTTGTTGATTGCTTTTATTTGTTTGAGGTTATTTTAATATTTGTAAAATTGCAAATAAAAAATCTTAATGTGAAAAAAAGAAAGGTGCTTTTTTTGTATGCTTGTTTATCAAGGTTCTTAAGAATAACATATCTTGATCAGCAACACATTTTTAAAAAATAATTTGTCCACAACAGTTATGTAAATATTTAGATAATACTTATTTTTGCAATTTAATTTTTGTTCTTTTCTAGCTACACATGACAGAAAAAATTTGCGCCATTGTTAAAAGGAACTCTAGTCATCCTCTTTAAGTAAAGCAAATTTCTATACATAGTCAAGTAGAGATTTCCTTGGAATACACCCAAAAATAATAAATAAGTTATTCATTAAAAAAATATTCTGAACACCAAAGAATGTCTGGCTGTCCAAAGACTGCTTAGTAATTTTTCTCATTTCATCTCCCTTCTGAAAGCTTTCTCTGTTCTTCGTATGGGATAAAGTTACAGTCCACAAGATAAAGAAATCTCTGTGTATTTATACAGTATTTTTCTTCTTTTTATGTCATGGAAACGAATAGCCATATTGTGTCTGCTTTCTGTGGGAATGCTTTAGAGGTGCAAAACTGCAGGGAATCCCCTTCTGCCCTGAAGTTCCTCCCTGCAGAAAATAGGACTGAACTGCCATGCTCCCAGCGGTCAAAGGCAGAGGACGACAGACGTTGCTGGCAGTGAGGCAGGCACGGAAAAGGGCATGCCCCTAAGCGGGGTGGAGCATCCCCAGGAACCAGCTCTCAGTTGTGGAGCTGTAGCTGAGAAAGCGTGTCTGTGCGTATTGTACAGATGGAGTCATCAATGTTAGCCAGCATACAGTGTGCAGTACCCTTTGAAGCTTTATTAAGTGTGCCCCAGCAGTCCTGTAGAGAAGTTAGGTCCAGCTTGCCACTGAGCTGGTGCAAAGTGGAACACAGTGCTTCCAGCCCTCCACTAGCTCTGCTGAAGCATCTGTCCTAAACTGACATAAGCTACATGTTCACTTTTTGCATGTGTGTCTGTGCGCTCACAGGTGTGCAAATGCAGACCTGTACCTGCCTTTAATTCTTGTCTCTTTCAGTTGTGTGCACACAAGGCATGCCAAAACACTGAATTATTATTAAAAAGAACTTTTTTTCTATCCAACATTCCTATTGCAGGAGATAAAAATGAACCAAGCCTGATATTGTACTTGTCTTTTCAAACAATTACCCAACTGAAACTTGTGATCAAGGAGAATTGACAGTACTAGTACCCCTCCACCTACTGCGTGTTTAGAAAGAAGTTCAGATCATACTCAGAGAGGGAGAAAAAGGTCACTGATTTCACTGCTCCAGAATTTTGCCTCTAGTTTTGAAATACACAGTTAAATTGAACACTTTTTTTTTTTGTTACAATCAATTTACTGTCAAATTTTCACTATATGCTGAACATTACTCTTAACGCTTTCATATAAAATTACTTTTACTGATTTCCTCACATATTCATGATTCGCCTTTCATGCATACCTCAATAAGCTTGGAATTGAGAGCTTCTTGTTTTCATGTTAGTTCACAGGATTTGCTTATCTCTCTCCTCATTTATGTTGCCCTAGGTCTGTAGGGAAAAACATTGTTAATACAAAATTTATCATGCAATATTTGTAGTAGCACCTCATTTTTAATCTTACTTTAATATGTTTAGTGTAATTCCAAGCAGCAAAAGTAATGAAGAATGACTGTCTTCAAACACAGATTTGCCTGAAGAAATGTTTGCTATGTCCAAGATGGGATTACATTAAAAATCTCATTTTGGATATATGTTTATATTTGTATTGTTTATATTATTCACATTATTTATAGTTATAGTTATATTTCTAGCATTTATACTTGTATTTAATACAAATCACCTTCACTTTCACTATCATTTCAGTTAATTGCAAACTGATTAAAGCAATGAATCAAAGTAAACATGGATATTCTGTACTCTGATTTGGAAAATAAAATCAACTTGGGTAGAAAATGGCCTAAACTGTTCAATTTAATTCCTTTATTCATTCAATACTTTAAACAATATAAATTTTTAAGAGTAACAGCATACTTGGTACAAGTAGTTTTCAAGTGATCTGGAGATTTTTAAAAGTTTAAGGTATGTTTGTCAGTTTATTGTACATATTCTATTTATAACAAAAATTGCACACTTTGTTCTGTTATTTATTTTTCCCTGAGAGACATTCCTATATTCTTGTACTTTTCTTATCATGTTGGATGTTTTAAATGATGACATAAGTAACTGTTTAACATATTTAACATACTTTGTTGTCATTTCCTTTTTTTCTAAAGTACACTTATCTTCCTCGAGCAGAAGGAATAGAATGAATTTTGAATTCTTTCTATGTTCTTAAGAATGCATTTGTGTGGTACTTCAAATTTTGCCCAGAATGTGCGAGGTGGAAGGCAACAACAATCTTATTTCAAGCAAAATGTTGTGATTTGTCCCTTACCAATCCAAGATGATCTTGAGCAATTTAATCTAAATAGACTGCTACTTTCACACATGAGTGGGTAACAATTGCCTCTGAGGTGCAAATGTGATGAACCGTTGACCGTGTCATTCAAAGGGAAAAGAAGCCACAAAAGCCATAATACATTCAGTGAACATAAGGCTAAATTGTTATCTTCAGATAACAAGTTATTGAACTTTTTTTAATGTAAACTTTACGTACACTATGATCTTTTCTGTAAACCAGATAGCTACAAAGATAAAAAGGTAATTATTGGAAACCAATTGCAGTGAACTGCAAAACAAAAGTCATTCCTTTTTATGATGATAATTGAGCAGAGTGCTAGGCTTAGTGGGATAAAATGATTTCAAGCCTCTTAACATTGTGTTGATTAGGAGATTGAAAATGTGATGTCTTAATAAAGAGAAATGTACAGTTCTAAAAACACAGCTGCTTTTCTGCATTATTTTAAACACAGGTATTTTTTTTCTTTGTCTTTCACACAAACTGCAGTGCTTAGGGCCAAGTCCCACAATTGCAGGTTACTTTCCATGGGACCCTAATAATTGCCTGAGTACAGTTTTGTTAACTGTCCAGTGAACCAGACCATGTACTCTGCCAAGTTGAGCTTCCTTCAGTGGCCCACAGAGCAATAGCTACACCTCTTGTCGCCTTCTACTTTATTCCCATTTCTGCTCAGGCTCGTAAGGTAGCTTTGGAGCTCAGAAACGTCAATCATAAAATGACTTCAGTATTTAGATGGACAAAGTGACAGTTTCTCTGACTGAGTTCCAGGTGTAATGTTAGGCAAAGTATCTGAGACAAGAAAAAAGTGGAAACGTTGAATAAACAATGTTGGGTGGAGATGGTTCTTCTGTGCCCTAAAGTCATGGAGCATTTCTGGTCACTGACATCAAGAATGATGTCCTGTGAATGGTGACCTGAATCCCCATCCATATTATTGTCTTCTAATTCCTTTTCTCTGTCTCAGCTATGGGTATTCGCTCAGAAAGAAAACAGCAAATCTTATGGAGGTGACTTACTATATTTAATCATCATGATACAACATGTATAATTGACCCAACAGGAAATATTTCTATATTTATAACTGTTTTGAAAGCTTACCTGGAAACTGGATTTCCAGCTGCTGATGTATACAAGTGAAGGGAGATCAGCTTGGAAATACTTCTGAAGTGAGAAAACTATATACCTTTTGTTTCTGCTGTTTTATTTTGGTTCTTATCTTTCTGTCTGGAATTGGGTTGCCTACAGGCAATGGTCTGGAAATCTGGCTACAAAGGTTTTTCTTCCTATAGATTGTCCTTACGGGATTTCTGACCCAGATCCCATTTCATCCCTGCTTAAAAGCTACTTGCATGTGAGATGTGGAACACCAATGTCATAGAGGACAGTTCTGCACAGATGCGGGCTGTTGGTAATGATTCACTACAAAGCTTTCAGTAGTCACAGGTAAACTAAGAGAATTTTCTTTTTCCACTGCAGACACGGCCTTCTGCTTACACAAGTAGAAGCGCTTTTTTTCTCCTTTTCTTCTTAAAGATTTTGTTATGAAGAGAAAATATAATTTCCTGAATTGCAACAGTTATTGCCTGTCAGAGCACAAAAGGGGCAATTCTCTCTCCCCATCAAATGCAAGACATAACATGCAGCAGAAACATTGTGTTTTAGGTAAAAAAGGGAAGGACAGATGGTTGAACAGCATCCTTCATCCCTTTATCTGACTAGGGGCAAGGAACCTCAGACTTAATGCTATTCAAAACTATTGAGCCAAAAGAGATATGAATGAAAATGTTGATTTATTAAAAAAAAACCTGGCATAGAAATACACAAATCTCAGTAATTATTTTTCCTTGGGAGGTTTACTTAAGATTCCATTAAAGGTTTTGGTCAGAAATGAGAAAGGGAGAGAGGAACCCTCCAATAACTAGTTGCCTTGTGGTTAGGGAACTCACTTGAGATAAAAGACCTGACTTCATGTCTATAATAACCCATAAGATGCAGAGTTGTAAGCCTCATTATCTAAAAATGGAATGCAGTGCTCTTACTATTAGTTATTCTGTCAATGAATTCAGTTTTGAAAGGTCTCACTATAGTCCCATTTAGGAAGTACTGTCAAATCATAAACATTTTCCAAGAAAAGAGGAAAATATATGTTTTCCTGCTTGCCTTTTTTTTTTTTTTTCATGACAGGCTATGTTTATTGGGTTTTGTCCCATTTCCGAGTCATGGGACTTTCCCTATATGTCTGTCATCTCATGCTGTACTACCTGATCTTCCATTAAACAAACACAACCTCTAACCTTTCTAGTTGCAAAGTTCACCTTCAAACTGTGAAGTGAAGGTATTTGGTTTTATCTGCAGTGTTTCATTTGGTCTGAAGCATGAAATGAATGCAAATTTTTTTTCATTTGTCAGTGTTGAATATTAATACTAATGCAATCCAAGTTTTAGTGTCAAGAGCCATTTCTATGCTGATCAAAGCCTTCAGGAGAAAAGACAGGAGGTCCTAGTGTGTGCTCTGTAACTCCTGTGAGTGCTCTTTGCCACCACAGTCTCTGGGAAGTAGAGAGTGGGAGAAAAAGAGAGTTTTAGAGGCAATAGTCCTCCACAGCTGTCTGAATAATAACTGAAGCTCTTGCCCAATGACATCTATCCAATTTTCTGGAGGTTCACAGCATACAGAATTCCATAGACATTACAATTGCATATCCAAGGACAGGAATAGTACAGTTTTGTTTCACACCTTTACTGATGTGATTGAAATTTAGTGCAAATTCTTTCAGATAAATTGCAATCTCAGAATGGGACACCTGAAGTTAACTATATAAATATCAGAAACCTGCCGCCTATTTGTCTTCCATGAAATGACTGAGCAAAGCAGTAAAGAGTCATGGGTTTACTTCCACTAAGACTACAAAGAAAATGCAATGACAACCGCAATATCTAGAAAAAAAGAATCCATTTATCCTAAAAGAAGTTGGATTTGTCCTCCATTCTGCCAGAATGTGCTTTACTGCCAAAAGCAACTGAAATAAAAAATGTGCCAGGAGACAGGTGTTCCTAGTGATGTTAAAATAAAATACATAAGTAAATAGCTATAATGACACAACTCCATATCAATAACCGCAGTCTTGAATTAGAATAGAAGCTCTGGAGGCAGGAGAGAATAAGGTTATGTGGGGGTTTTTTACTCTTTTATTTTTTTTTTACATATCACACCAGATTCTAGTTAGAGAAGACATTATATATATTTTACATTTAGGAATTCCAACACTTTGAAAAGATGATGTTCTTGTCAGGATGTTTTAATATGTTTAATTGCTGATTGGAAAATAAAAATCATTTTACTCAATTATTCTCCAGTGTAAAAAAAACCCACCCCAAAACAGCTTTTCTTGAGAATTAAGCAAGAATTTATATCTGTGTAACAGACTAGTAAATGGTACACCTATTAAATTTGTGAAGGGTTTTGGGGGATAGTTATTTGCTGTTTTTCAGTGAATGATGAATCCCAAGAGAAAGGAAACTTTAACTCAAGTAAAGTTTATTTACTTTATTTAATCTGAAGTTATGCCTAAATACATTGCGGTGGGAATTTTCCTCTTTTGTGCTGTAATATAAAGAGGTTTGGAAACAGCTACACCAGATTTCTACTGTATGTGAAAGTTACCCATTACTATTAGGATGAAGGAAGTGCAAGCATTTCCATTTAACATTTTCATTTTCCAGTCCATTCCATTCTACTCTACACACCCACCTTCCTACATACCTACAGTGGGTATGTAAACTCTTTGTACTCACTGAATTTGGGATAACTCTATTTCTTTGGGTGAGAACTTCAGCTGTTTAAAATCCGAGTTGCTCTACAGAACTGGATAAAACAATTCTGATTAATGTTCCTAGCTAAGGATCTCATCCTTTTTCCTTCATTCTAGTATTAGCCGTATTAGCAATGAACCCTCAGCTCTGTGTTTTGCTGATACTCTTAAAAGAAAATGTTGTTATGGACCTATTCCTTCAGTTCTACCCCACCATGATAATTTATTTCAGGTTAGAACCTGGCCTAATGCTTCCTGTGACAGGATATCAGGTTTCAATCCCTTGTCACCAGAGCTATGCCAGATGGCTTTTCCAACTCAGTTTTAAAGGCTAATAAGTTCAAGTTCCTTGCTAAAGTAAAAATAAGACAAGAAATCTGGGAGGGCAGGCAGTTCAAGAAAGAACTAAGTGCTGGCATGTTCCATAACCTCTATTTTTAATAACTGAAAAAAACCCTCAAAACACACAACACCCTCCCTCATCACCACCACTAGATATATGTAAGTAAAAGTCTGAAGAAATATTTTAATGGGAAATTATGCCAATATATTCACAATGTGTGGAGCTTTCCAATCAATTTTTTTTCCTGGTCAAAAATGTCAAAGTCGACAAAAAAAGATGTATGGACAATTTCTTCCTTCAAAAACCTGTGAAAGAAGTAGGCCTTATGAGTGATAACCACATTTGCTATGCTCTTTACTGAAACATTTGCATCTAATTCCTGATAAATATGCTAAATAGTTATGTTTTACATATATTTTTATTAAAAAAATAAATGAAGAATAATGCAAAACCAAAATCAAAACACTAACAGCCTTTGCTGTCCCCCAGGAGCAACATTAGAGATGTTATCCTCTAAGTACTCTCTCCAAAATACTTGGCAAGTTGTTCTAAGAATTTGGATTACAATTATTGAAAAAATACAGTCAGGGCACAGAAGGGAAAGCCCTGAGTTACTCCACGAGGGAAAATGAAGAAGGAGCAGAGGGTGCATGGGTAGAAGTCCCAGGTGAGGCTGGTGAGGGTGACTACGGCCTGCTGGTGCACTCTGGGAGCACAGAGCACATCTACATTGCTTGGTGCTTTCCAGGGATGCTCATCAGGTGTGTAGCTCTGATAATCAGCAGGGTGGTGAATCTTTCCCTGAGTTTGGAGTCCAACATTTGTTTTGCTTGGGACCCAGGCTGTTCTTGCTTTCTGACTGCTGGGGGAAAAGGTTTGGGTGATGAAGCTTTAGGCAAAAATATGAAAAATGGGGTGGATCTTCAGGGACTGTGCGAAATCCAACAGGTAAGTAACTGGGTAAATAAGCTCTAATTTATAACGATCTCAAGCCTAGCAGAGGTCAATTTTGCCTGTTTAATGTGAAGAAGGATACACTTGCCTCTTAGAAACTTAGAAAGTTGCTTGACAAGAAAACAGGGTGAGAGGGAAGGACCTGTCTAGCTGTGACAATAAGGGGTGGACACATTCATTTTTAAGACTTCTTTAATCAGCAGAGCAAAGCATCTAGATTTGCTACTTAATTACCCTTTTTCAGTTAGTGTTACATTTTATATTTTTTCAGACTACTAAAATTTTATTTTATTAATTGGAGGCATCTGATCGAGTGTACCCTCAGCAAGTTTGCAGATGACACCAAGCTGAGTGGTACGGTCGAGACACCAGAAGGACGGGATGCCATCCAGAGGGACCTGGACAAG
>Ga0181612_165159_pt1 | contig 23548 bp, 12 predicted proteins | sample HoacroProtozoa21_FD_119630 | JGI IMG/M metagenome (GOLD analysis project Ga0181612, IMG submission 119630) | Hoatzin crop microbial communities from Cojedes, Venezuel. Combined Assembly of Gp0051906, Gp0051904, Gp0051908
CCCCCCCCCCCCCCCCCCCGTGTCTTCCCGCTGCCTGGCTGGTGCCATTCCCATTGGTTTTTGCCTTCAGCTGGAGCAATTCCTGATTTTTCCATGCCTATGTTTGCCCCGGCTGCGCTTGTCTTGCCCGGGGTGACCGGGTGCGTCTGGAGCCGTCCCGGGTGTGGGGAAGGAGAGCTGCCGTGCAAGGAACCGCATGTTGGGAGGCTCTCAGTCTCGTCTTATAAATTTCATTGTTTAGAAATGGAATGAAACTCCTAACTGTCAGACTCCTTCGCTCTGACTGGTTTCTGAAGAACAGAAGTAAAATGAACCAAAAAAAACCCCCACCCCTCCACATGAGTGGAAAGATGTGACAGTTAAAAATCCTCCAAATGCTGAAACTCTGGAAACGTGGAGGACAGCTGGAAAAGTCTTACACACCACTTTCCTATATGTCTGCAATAATGAGTGTCTGGCGAAGGAAGACAGAAAGCAGTTTTATTTCTGACAAGAGTTATTTAAGAAGCACTTCATATTTTTAGTAATTTTCAAGTAACTCAAGGGGAGGCCAGCTATGAAACTGCATTACTGAATTTACTGCAGCCCAAGTAGAAGGGAAACACACCAGTAATATGCTTTCAGGCAGAGCACAGAAATGAAGATGAAGCACCTGAAAGGTATGGTTTTTGGTGCAACTGAGCCCCAGCAAAGAGATCAGTTTCAAAACTAATGTAAAGCCTCTGACAAAGCACTTAGCTGAGAAAAACCTGCATCGTGCCAGAGCTTATGGAGTGTAGATAGTTCTTGCGTAGCCTTAGCTCTGAGATGCTACCTGGAATGACACGAGAAAATGGTGTAGCGGAAGGTCCACAGAAAACAGCGTGTGGAGCTGTGTCCTTTTTGGCATGAAAGGCAAGCTAAGATAATGACTTGGATTTGGGAAGAGATTGAAGACCTGTGAATTGGTGCATCACTTACAGCATTTCTCTCTTGGATCTAAGGAGCTTCAAAATATTAACTGTAAGACTGATTCTTAAAGGGTTGAGTTATCTGGGAAAAAACCCCACAGTTTATTTGTGCATGAAAAAGACGCTGGGTTATGCATTAACTTCGAGAGCTGGGTGGAAGCAAGGCAGTGGTCCAGTCAGCAAGCAAAAGAGTTGGGAAGCAGCAAGGAAAAACTTTTAATGTTTTTGACAGGTAATGTCAGAGTCAGAACCGATTCAGAGCAACGGGACATAAAATTAAATATAAATAGAGGCTGGAACAGAGCTAATTATTAGATGAAGTCATCAAAAAGTAAACACTAAAGGAAAATTACCCTGATCTTACCTGTTTCTATGGGAAAGCCCATGAAATGGTTCAGACACTGAAGCGATGGCCTGTAGAGTAGAAAGAGGATCGCGAAGGCAGAGTATTGTTTTGTAGATTTTAGAATCGGAAAATCATTTAGTGATGTATATGCAAAATGCATGTTACAGAATCTGATACAGAAATTACTGGAACAAAATACACAATTTATGGCGAAAATGAAGCATGTGTTTTAGATGGGTATGAAGCCTTCATGCTGTGGCTAAAATACAGCATTTCTTCTTAGATTTCTGCAGACATTAATTCTGCTCATTAAAAAAAGAGAATTGTTCTGTTTTCTAGCCTCACTATTATAGTATGCTATTTAATATTTGGGAGGTTTTGAGATGCACTCAAAATTTCTCCAATATCCTGATGAAATGGGAGGCACTGTAGTGGAATGGGCTTGCTGGTTTGTTGGTTCATGCCTGACTCATTTGACTGTATGTATCTGTCCATCCAGTCACGCAGTGGAAATATATCGTAGTAGAATATGAGTTACTTACTGAAGATACCTGCAAACATCTACCTGTATTTGAAAATCAGTGCACTGTTAGCCTATATTAAAATTAGGATTGTGAAATTTAATACCATAGCTTATTTGTGTGTGTTTGTACAACTTGATAACAGTAAAGAACAGAAACCAACCATTAGAGAGCTTGAAACCCAACATAAACAAAAACGACTCTTCCTTCTGTTCCTCTAAAATATGAACTGTTTGTGTGGCTGTTCTTCAAAATTATCAGATATTTAAATGTTAGGTACTTGTATTTACCTTGAAAGGAGTACTAAGAGGCACTCGTAACATCCTGTCCTTCACAGAACTACGCTTTTTTCCAAGTGTGGCTATGAGAACAGATTTATTTTTTATGCTCAAATTACATTATGTTCATGTACCCCGAATACCTTACTCAAAATATGTGTAAAATGACATTTTGATTTCACATAGTAAAATCTTTGCTTCCTAAGAGTTTGAGAAGTTTTACATTTATACAGCCACAAACCCCAAACCATTATGAAAAGTTTTCTAGAACCTATTCTAGTAGGGATCCCAAATTAAATTGTAGGGAAATGTAAGCTACATTTGACAGAATTGATCTGAAAATGTGAAGTTGTCAGTTCATACTTACATAGCTCTGCAAGATAAAAAGTAACATTATTGCAGATTGGCACAAAAATGTTGTTCTGCATGATATTTTATGTTACTGTAGGGATTTTGACAAATACATATGCTGAATTGTAGTTTTGGAAGCTAGCAAGCAAGAAATTACAGTTCTGTTGTGCAATATTATATGTGAGAAGATAATCGTGTTACAGAACATTAAGTGTTCTGTAAATCAAAAAATATTTTCAGATACTCATCAGATGATATTTCATTATAATTACCATATAAAGAGTGGAACCCTTGTCTTCAGTCATACCCTACAGAAAGATTTCAGATCCATTTTTAGATATAGAAAACTGTTTTATATTTTTATACATCAGAAGGCTGGCATTTGCCATATTGCATCTTTTTTATCACGTTGTTGCTGTAAATTGGACACAGGCACAGAAAAATCTGTGTTTAAGTATTTTCATATTTTACAGTAAATGTTTGTACTATAATTCCAATTTTTTGGCATATGTTTTTTTCCTCTGAAGATTTATTTGCAACTATATGGACTGACTGGTTAAAAGACATACTAGAGTTCTTCTTGTGAGCAACCAACATAGAAACATTTTAAGAAAACTAACATTTTTAATATTCATAAATAATACATAGTTGGGCAACCACCTTTCCATAGTTTGAAGTCATGCTTCAGATACCTTAATGTAGTTGGGTTTTTCTTGTAGTTGGAAAGCTGAGACAACAATTTAAATTTGGTAGGAGTGTTGTTACAGAAGAGATGCCAGATCTTGTACAAGGTCCTGCTAGTTCTGTTCATGTTCTTCCATCAGATAACTGAATTCAGGGAAGTTATAGAACATGGTTATTACTGCATTTAATTGCAGTTAAGTGAGATTTCTAAGGAGAGTTAATACATTTTATTATGTCAGGTGCTGAAAAAGTGAAAGCAGACAGCCGGTGGGTTTATAAACATTTCATGAGTTCTGACAAGCAGAAAACTCCAAATTTCAATAATCAGTCTTTAACCTAGGAAAGTATTGAAGTTTCAGGATATTTGGGCAATACAGTGGGTTCATCAGGAAGTAAGGTGAAAGGAAGATTGGGTTACTAAATATTACGAGCTCTAAACTGCGGAATATTTGCTTATGCTGTTGATCTTGATGAGCTATTTGAAAGTTACATAGGAGAAATAGGGATAAATTTCTTCAAGGGCAAGTGTTTAATGATTTTACATGTCAGTGTCAGGGTAGCATGGTGTAAGATGGGTATGTGCATGATCCATGACAGTTTTCTTTTTGTACTGTAGCAAGTTTGTATATGTAATTCAAATGATGTTTATTTTGACAGCATTGGGTAAAAGTTGCCAATGAGGTATATAATACATATCCCCTACAGAGGAGATGAGAGATACTGTTTTTGCTGTGTTTTGGATGATGGCAGGTGGTGTGGAAGCGGCGTGTGTAGTTAATGGCATTCTTGCATTTAGTCATTTGGTAGATGTTAAGGGTATGGCCATTACAGTATCCAAGAAGTTGATGTTGATCGGATTTGAAGAAAAGTGATTATAGACCTTGCAGCAGAAATTGATCAGAGAGCCCTAGCTTTCACTCCAGATACATCTGGAGTATAGTTACCTAAACAAAATAATTAAGTTGCGATAGCTTGTGCAGGTGTGTCATCCTGGTGTGCGTATTTATGCCTGTTTTTTGAATTGACTGTTGACTGCTTAGAATGGCTTTTGTAGGTGAGGAGATGGATATGCTTTCCTAGACATTGTAGAAACTTCTGTTGGACTGGGATGCCATGCTGGGTTGAGATGGTAGACAACTTTGATGCTTTGAAACAAACCTTTTCCAGTATATATTATGGTACCATGCATTGGAGGGCTGGTGTTAACATTGGCATAGTGAGTTTATTTCCAATAAAGGAAACTCATGTACTTAAAGATCTTGCCTATTGTGGTGAAACAAGCATGTCTCAAGTATCAAAACAGATCATGTTTGTAAGCAACGTATAGGTACCTAATTTGTCAGTAACGTTTGCATTAATTTTTGCCTTTTGAACTAAAGCAAATACATAAATGTGATATTTGTGACACCTGTAGGATGTTTCTATTTTTGTTTTATATTTTTTCTGTATTTGTAGTAACACTACTAGAAAGTTTACATTAAGAACAATTCTAAGCTGCTTAATATTGCTGAAAAAATGCATATATTATGACACTTGGAGTCAACAAAGGTGACTTCTAATAGACCTGTTATGTGACAGTGACATGATTTTGTGAATTTTATTGCTATTCTCTTATATAGAGGAAGAATGACAGTATTTCTTCTTGCACCTCCAAGTATCTTATGTCACTGTAATGACAGAAAACATTTTTTCCACTAGTGATACAGTTCAGTATATTTAAGATATAAAGGTCAATTAAAAACATCCAATATCTAGCCAGACATTTTGAAAAAATACTGCTTATAAACCAAACTACATTTACTAGAAATGTAATTTACATGTATGAAAATGAAAATTACAAAAATCATATTTTATTCAGATGTTTCTCATGCATCTCGCATATGTTAAAGAAATATTTTGTAACAGGATGACATTCCAATGTATTTTCAGATCTCCTTTATTTCATATAATATTATGTCATGAAGAGAAGAAGTGGATTTGGGGGGGAAAGGTTTTTGCTTGACTGATTTTCGTTTTGTTTTATCATGCAAGATTGGCCAGTGTATTTAAAAATGTGTGCCAGTTGCTAAAAGGATTATATGTTTCAGTGTTTTGTGCTCCAGTTTTCTAAAATGAAAGAAAAACCCAAACCATACTGGCCACTGAGGAAGTAAAATTTGGAGATAAAGAGCAATATAAATGTGTATTAGGATGGGCCGGACTTTTCTTCAGTGTGTCCTAAATACTATACTAATTCAAAGAGGTCATAATATGCATGAAACAAAGTGGAACACCCACTTCTTATCAAGAAAATTAGATTTCTTCTTCACCTGGCAAAACTGCTGAACGACTGGCTGGTCAAAATATCCCTCTGCACCTTTTCACTTAATGTCTCATGTCTATCACTTTTTCCATAGTTATTGGCATATAACTATATGCTTGTTGAGTCTCTTATACCTTGTTGTCTTTCTCGATGGGTTAGTGATTTCTTCCCAATGCATCAGACCTAAAGATTTCCATGCATTTTTACAGATTCAGACAGCATTCATTTTGTGAATGTCTATAAATTTTCTGGTAGGCTGTTCATTCCTAGAAAAATCTAAAATAAGTTAAATGAGTAAATCTCCCTTAAAAATACACTGAAATTTTCTTCTTCAGCAATAACTCAAGCTGTGACAGCTTTATGTAAGAACTCCTTGCATAACATTTACCCAGCAGAAATCAAAAATACTTTTTGTGCTTAGACATTCACCTCCTTTTACAGTTGTTGAAACTTTTCTTTGGGGGAAAAAAAGCACGCAATTCTGTACATTGTCCAGAAGTGTTTGATTATCTTATCCCATTATATTAGTCTCTTCCGTTATTTGCTTGATTTGAAGGTATTGTCAGAAAGGAAATTTATTTTTCTTCAGTCATTTCAAAATGCACGCATCTAATTTGTTGTCTTTCTGTGACTTATCTTACAGAGACATTGGAAAGCAAAATTACCCATTCTCACTGAAAACTCTGTAGTCTTTGTTCTGGTTTAGCGTATTCTTTATTTCGGTTCTCTAGTAGCATGTTATACCCTATCCTTCATGAAGGTTCACTAACTAAAAGTTACTGGATGTTCAGAAGTTCAACTAAGGAAGTCATTTGTAGAGAAAGGTGGCTTTATTTTTTGATTTTGTAGTAGAGATGTAGAGTAAGAAGCGCCAGGCAGACACTGAAATAATACTCATTCTGGTCGTAGCTTAGACAATATTTATTCTTTCTTACGAATATTTATTCTTTTTTACGTACAGAGTTTGTTTGCTGGACTCGTGCCTTTTGTAGTTTAATACCATAAAAATTAACATGTTGACACTGTTGGGACTGTTTTCAATAAATTGTAATATATGCATGACCGTTAATTGTAGTCATGCAAGAAAATTAAGAGCATTAGAGGTGAAGTCAATAAAAGCAGCTGTTTCTGTTGTCATGCAGGTGAGTAGGCCAGGTTCAGGAAAGCTATCATGCTCGCTGTGTATTTGCTCAACTGCTACCCATAAGACAAAGGGCAACCCAGGAGACATTTCCTAAATCTTTGTAACAGTTTGTTTGCTGTACTGGTTAGCTTTTATATATTGTAAAAGAATTCCAAATATTTAAAAATTATTAACAAAGCTATGTAGAATTCACAAATAGTTTTAGCTAAAATAGGGAGGAATTAGACAATACAAAATGGTCTCGGAATTAATAAATGATTCGTACCAGTCTGTTTTACTTGAAAATAAATGTGCACTTTTGAAACTAAGAACTAAGTAGTACCAAATTGAAGCATTTCATCCCAAGTAAGAAAAAATATGCACTGGAATCCAACTTTGGCTTACACCTGATTGGTAATAAAAATTAATTTAATACTCCCAGCAGATTCATCAATTACAAAGCAGCTTGGAAAGTATGTGAATACAGTGACTGTAAATCAAAATATTTCATATATTGAACAGCTGCATTTCTTAAAAAATCTAATAGTGTATGTTGTCAGATGGGAGTGACTAGGAAATGTATAATGAGCAAGTTTGTAAACAGAAGAGAAGTGATAATGTTGACTTAATTCTCTTGTCGATTATACTAAAGTAGCTCTGCTAAAGGAATAGATTTTTCCACATTTGCAGTAGTTCATCTAAGAGGAAAATTTGACCTCGCTTCTGAAGGGGGAGTACAGCTGAAGAATAATAGTGAGTTTTCCCACTTATGGAAGCAAAATAAATGGTTACTTCTGTCTGATACTAAGAGTTTATTGTTTGTAGTCCTCTGTCAGCTCTATTACAGAGATGTTAAGCATTGTTTACAGAAATGTTTTCTTTTTCATTTCTGTACAGATGATGACAGGTTTTCCAATGTGTTTTGTGAAGAGTCTAAGCAGCTTATCGATATAGATTTGTTTGCCTTGGCTGCTAAGTATTATTCTTTGTCCAGCCTCGGAGTGTGTACCCCATTGGAACACGTACTTGAAGCACTGAGAGGAGACAATCAAGGAAGAACAGGTATATTTACATTTGTGTATAAATTTTTCCTTATTCACTATAGGATCTGCGGAGTTTTGGTTTCGCAGAGTGGTTTGATGGGATTTTTTCCTACATGCTTCTCACTTTGGTTTTCATTTGTTCTGGGATAGTTTCTTCATTGTCTTTGTTTAGAAGATGGATTCTCTTGCTAAAATTTGAGCAGAGGGGTCACAGCATTCAGTACCTATAGACCCTTCCCAAGATTCAGTTTTAAAGCGGATGAGATAAACAAGCAGGCACATCATTACTTGAGATATTTTGTTAATTACCTTTGTTTTTCTTCTCCCTGAGCGGCAGGAATCATGGTAGCTATTCTTGATTCTTTTAGAAGTCTCACCCTAAAATATGGCAAGTGGGTTACATCTTTTGTTTAATATTATGTGCTTTGGCGTTTTGCTGAATGTGGCCCAAAAAGTGCTTGATGTCTCAAAAAATATATTTTATTCATTCTGTACGTTTTGGACCAATACCAATTATATGCCATACAACTGGAGTAATTTCATTCTCTGTAGTTAAAGAAATCTAATTAAGACACTCCCAAGTTGGCATCAAGCTGGACACTGGAAGTCTTACCCCTGATTATATTTTTTGTATCAGATGATAAACTGGCATTTATACTTACTTAGACTGCTGTCATTTTCACTGAAAATGTGTTCTTCATGGAGTCCTCAGTCTTTAAAGATTTGTCACTGTCTTTCAGATTTCTCATTAGTTTTTCAGGGACAGACTGAGCAGCTCTGCTTTTGCCTTCTAGTGTGTTTTATCTCTATAATACGTTAAAACTCTGACATTTCTTATCCTAAATGATAGCACAATTACCTATGTTTGGGCATCTCACCCATTTTGTACAGCAATCTTCTTTCCAATTTTACCATTTTCCATGGTTGGCTTCCCAGTTTTTCATTTCTTCAGAAATGCTGAAACACCATAGCTAAGATAGTCTTAATGGTTTGTTGTGCTTTGGTCTTACTTTCGGGTTTCTTTCCTTTTGCTCTTCATTCATCTGAAGCCCTTTTATCTTGTTCGACAACTGTATGCTGCTTTTATTCTGCTTGCTTTTTAGCTCTTTTCATTTTTATTATGCTTTCATTGCCTACGCTCCCCTTAATTTTCTGTAATTCGCTAGCTCTATGTTGTTATACTTGAGTTCATACCTGGATTGTCTTTCTTAGACAAAACTACAAGGATTCTTTCATCTTCTTCTCATGCAGAATAGAGCATCAGGAATAAGGCAATTGCTGAATATTTTGTTCTGTGTCTTGCAGGAATGCTGCTGGGTTGGGTAACTGGGGCCCTGGTTTGTGATGCAGTGATTCTAAATTGTAATTCATAGAAAAAAATAAAATGTGTTCCAAATGTATACAATGGAATTATAATTCAAACCCTTTGTGTTGAATTGGCAGTAAGCATTGGTTAAATTAGCTTAATTGAGGTTCCTGGTAATCATTTGGCAGAAGTAAAATACCAAATTATGGATTCATAGCGTGCAAATTGCCAAATGAAAGTTGTGATCTTTTAACTTTAAGCTATTTTAGATATTTTGGACTTAATTCTGTGTCTCAGAAAATATATTCATTTCCTGACATACAAAAGATTGCAAGTCAAGAGAAGTGTAAGTCTGAGAAAACTGGCAACTTTATGATGGTCTTGCTCATATTCTGAGAAGTATGCATCAGGATAATTCCATTTATGTTTCAGATGTTTTTAATACATTTTCTTTTAAGAGAAATACGCATAAGAGCCTGTTCCCACAGCTTGCATACTTGCATGGTTCTCTAACTTCTTCACCATCTTAATGTAGACATATTGCTGTCCTTCCTTGGAATAATTGGTAAGCACAAGCATTTTGAGCATATTGTGCACACAGCTACTCAGAATGGAGTTCTGAGTCTAAAGGGCTTTCTCCATTGCTTCCTAATGAAGGTCACTGTGGTCCTCACTGCACCATCAGGTTGCTTGCACTGAGCACACGGGGTCCAGAAGAGCCTGGCCCAAGGGAGGAAGCCAGCAGGGAGGATTTCACTTGTTACAGGGTTCATATCTGATACAAGAAGTGAAGGTTGCTAGACTGTTGGATTAAGAGTACTGTCTACCTTTGCAGTGTGTTTATGGCCAAGGTGATAGTCGTGCAGCGACGGTTAACAAATCCGTCTTTTAATTTCATGTACTGAAATATCACTCTACCTCAGTATTTGTTTAGCATATGGTTATCCCAGTCCCTTAGTCTGGCTTATGGAATTAAATCATAGTAGTGTAACTTCTGTATAGGTGGTAGTGTCCAGTGTGGACTGTGAATTTGATTTTTTATCTGGTGGTATCTGAATTTCCGCAGGTGACTGGGGTATAAAACCCCTGCACCCTGCCATAGGAGATCTTTGGAAGATCTGCATTAGTCCTGTATAAAAGACAGTCTCTCCTCAATTTGTTCAGCTTCACAGCTAAAGATGTAGCTGTAAATGCCAATACAGAGTTGAAGCAGTTCGCTACCTGTGCTAGGGGTTCACAATGGAAATAAGCGACATTTCAGTACCAGCCAAAATTTGCAACAGTAAACTCTCTGTTATTCTGTTATATCCAGGGTACCTCTGTGAAGTATTTGAACCCCACTTTCTTTTTTCATCAAAGAATTAGCTGGATCTCTAAATTTCTTACGATTTTTGAAATTAGTGTTTGTTCTGCTTGCATCCGTTGTACACGTAGTAAGGAAATCTACGTGTATAATTATTTGTTTCAAGAAAGTAATTTTGTGATAACAGAATGAATTTACACAGTTTGTTTAAAACTAGTGTACGTATTTTTTCAAATTTGCTGTTTTATTGGCAATATAGAACAGTCCCCAAATAGATATGTCTGCTTGTTTTTCAAAATAAGGTAAAAAACCCTATCAGAATTTTGCAGAAAATGTGGCAACAGTATAAATCATTAAACATCCATAATGTTCTGTAAACATTATCATTTTCTCTGAGCTGAAATATAAGTAGAATGTTCATTCTGCAAAAAGTAGGAAAAGAGGTCTAAAAATAATTAAGTACTTTATTTATGTAGATATAAACTATGATTTTTTTTTACCTGGAACCTCAGCTTTTGTAAGTTGGGTCTTGTTTCTGGATTCCTTCCATGTCTGAAATAATTAATTTGGCTTAAGTACTGTCTGAAATGCTACTTCACACAGCATTACCCTATTCAGTCTTTCGAGTTTATACTATAGCAAAGAGTAAAAGGTGTGAGATGTGGTGATAGTTCACAGTGACAGTGCTGCTTTGGAGAACAAACATAACTTCTGTTTCTTTCAAGAAATAAAATGTCTGCTTCTTCCTGTTCCCATTCTACTTCTTCTCCTGATAAGCCTATCCAGACACAAAAATGTTCAAAAATAAACAAAAAAAGAGACCTTTTTTCTTAAAAAAAGAATTGTTTTTGTTCTTTGAATTGAAACGCTTACAAATTAAGAGGTTTTTAGGACATCATGCAGATCTTCACAACTTTGAAATTAAGGAGACTCTCTAGTGAAATAACAAGCACTTTTTTCTGCTATTTGTTTTGTTTAAAATTATTTTAGTCTATTTTTTCTTTTGTCAGTTCCTAGAGTCTACGTTAGATTTTAAGTACTGTCATAACAGTTTATTATAAAAAAACAGATGTTTAAGAAATAGAGAGGTCCTGTGGGTTTTGGGAAAAATAGAGAAAACACTAGGTTTCTCATGAGCTCAGTTCAATTCCCCATCCTCTTTTAAAGAAGTAACACTCTTGGCTCTGTTCCCAGCATGATCTGATCAAGGAATGAACATAGTTTTTGCCTAATGATCAGTTCCTGGACAGACGGATGCATACTGTGCAAAAAGCAGAGAGTGGAAAGATATATTAATATGCCTAGTCATGTAGAAGAGTCTTGTTTTCTAGGAGCATGCCCATCAGTAACAATGCAGTTTCTTCTACCATCACTCAGGCTTAAGAAAATTTCCATCAATTTGACTAGAGGCAAGTGTGCTGTAGTGTTGGTCGCCTAAGAGAAACATGTGGGTTTCTCCCAAGGGAGCTACTTCCGAGCTCCTCCTCGCTTGGGGGACGTAGAGATGAGCAAGAGGGACCTTGGTATTCGCCACTAGCAGTAAGCCTGTGGTAGAGATTGACTCCATCTCATTAACACATCCTCCAGCAACACTGAAATGAGTGATTTTCTACCATAAAGATGTATCAGTTTTACAACCCATCCCATAAAGAAAATAAAAGTGTGTCTTCCTTTGAATTTTCCCAGCATCGCTCATAACTTTTAGGTGAGATATCTCCCACTTGATGTGAGCAAATCTGTAGAATTAACAAGCCTTTCTGTGTGATTATTATTTGTCCCTGCCCTTATATTTCATATATGTCATGGTAAATGTGATAAATGACACATAAAGAAGTATTTTTTAATGAACAGGAAGAAATAGAACACTTTTATAGTAGTAGCTATTGTCTAATATCTGGTCAGGTATTAGATATGCTACATCTTAAAATAACTACACTAGCAGTACTAAGTTCTACAGTGTGTTGAATTTTACTAATTAATCTGTAGTTCAGAAGTTTAGTCTTCTAATATTTTACTGAGTTTTTAATTAATTTAATTAATTTTTAATTAATTTATTTTTAATTAATTTTTAATTAATTTTAATTACTATTCTTAAAATATAAAAATACTATAACATAGTTTTAGGCTGGTATTTTATCCGATTGATCACAGATCTTTATTATTGTGGCTTGTGTTAATATGTATTTATTTTCTTAATCTGATACAGGTGTCAAAACTGATGAGTTTATGAATAATAAGAAATCACATGAAGTGCAGGTGATGTCAGAGCTGGTAGACAACATAGTGAATTATTGTGGTATAAAGCAGGTGAGAAGGCATTTCTGGCTGTGTATTACTGTGTACTTTCCAAATTATTCTTACTGTGTTTGAATACATCATTTTGCTATTCTGTCACTGCTGTTGTTGTTGTTCCTGTAAATAATTGTAGCTAAAGAACAGCCTTTAGGGCCAAGCTGAAGGACAATTTTGTTTACAAATGTATCGTTCCAAAGGAGCTGACTTCCAGTGAGTAATAATCATTGTATGATTTATGAAAAACTTTAAGAAATTATAATCGTCCTCGGTATGTTGAGTAGCTAAAAATTGTACTGCTTTTTGCTATGCACGGCTACTGCTTTGTTTATCAGTATTATATTGCTGACAATTTACCACAAACATCAGTAGGAGAGCAAAACTTCATTCTTCGCCTTCTGTCAGGCACACGAGTGCCACATAGAGACCAGAGCACAAAAATCTGAGAAATTTTGAAAGCTCATCTTATTCTGGCACAAGAGATTTAAATTGCTTCTTGTTGTTTAATGTTGTTCACCCTTATTTAACGTGGATTGAGATCTGTAGATTAGGAATTTAGATATCACCTTTTCAGTTTGAAGAGAGACCAGATAAAGCGGAGATTTATGTAGTAGTGTGTGTGAAGTACATCTGGTAGAACACGTATGAGATCAAAACACCACTATCACTCAATGATTACTCTGTGAATTCATACATCAGATGGCAAGTTCATCCGTGGATGGTGAAGAATTGCAGGATTCCTTTCTCAAATTTGGTTGTAACTTACCCTTTTTTTTTTTACGTGTATTTATGATTGCACAGTGCACTACATCACTGTTGCATTAGAACCTCATTGATGTTTACTTACGGATCTGTTGACAAAACACAAGCATCACAACAATTCTCGACTTTTTTGAGTACTGTATTTCACATTCTATTAGACAGGAATAACACCAATACCATTTACTAGGTTTGCATACGTGTAATTTTTCTGTAGGCTTTTTCAATGTTAAGCTTTCTGTTAGATTTCACATCTTGGACCTTTGTTGCTGTAAGACTAAATTTTTAAGTATCTGGTTGGTTTAATCATTTTAATCTCTATAATGCCAGTCACTGGCTAGTGTAGCTTCATCCTCAGTTTAAACTGTAAATGACTAGTGGCTGTGAACACTGCATTTGCTTCTTGTCTGCATGTGAGCTGCACTTGCTTTCTGTGCAAGGGGCTGTAAGTGTAAATGGAGACTAATTTCCTCCAGCCTTTATTCCTACAAAGATTAATGGAGAACAAACCATATTTGTTTAAAACCAAAGATTAATAAGGTACCTGCCCAGATTTTATGATGAACATATTCCTTCTGTGCCTTTTTTTCCCAAAGTAAGTATGTCTGAGTATAGTTCAAAATTGATGTATCGGGTGTGGGTAAGGGGGAAGAGAAGGCTGCAGCTGGGTAGGCCAAGTCTATATTACCATGGTCTCTGGTATATCTTGTCCTCCATATTGTGCCTGGCCTTCATAATATGAGAGTGATAGTTGGCCTGCTTCGTGCCTGCACTGGGGGGGCTACTAAAAATGAATGGTGTGGCCAGTCGTGTGCTGAGGGTAGGGTACATGGCCCTGCACTGCTGGGTTTAATGGCAAAGGTGTAACTGCAACGTGATGAGTTGCTGCTGCTGCCGCCATAGACTGAAGGGCAGGCCCATAAACTTGGGTTCAGCTCCAAGTTGCCGAAGCTGAACGTTGATGAGGAAGTTACTTGGCTCAGACTGAGTTTAATTTAGATAATGTTAAATGACGCAGTACTCTTGATAGGTTTGGGTCGGGTCTGTGGCATCCCTGGAAACAGAGATCAAAACTCTGAATCCCGACCATCTGTTTTGTGAGGAACTATGGATGAAGGCAAAGTTTTAGGCAGTCTTCTCATTAGAACTGAGATTACCAAGTAAACAGAGAGCTGTAATGAAGGCCAAATATTACTGGATGAGATGCAATCAATTTGTGAGCATTTGCGATCGCTTACAGGGATGGAAGGAGACCCTTCCACCAGCTTCTTCAAGATCCAGCTGCAGTGACCAGTGTGGGTGCCTTCAACAGCCATAGAGTGGATGCGCTCTGTAAAGAATAGAAATACAGTAGCAGCAGATTTGTGAAAATAATTTCTTTTTTTTGCCTTGGTTACCTTTTGCTTCCGGCAAGTATTCGTTGTTCAAGTGTTGAAGACTCATGTGCTGAAAAAGCTGTAGGAGAGCGTATCTTGCTTATAACACAGTACTAAATGTTCTCTGTGTTTGTTGGAAGGTGGTGTTTCATATAGCATTTTCATTTAGATTTTAAATAGTTCCTGTGAGATTCAGGAATGAAAGGAAGGGAAAACCCATGTTCAGTGAGTAAAAAAGTAGAGCCACCTTAATGACCTAAGTCCGAATGTAGCTGGTTACTAATAAAATCTCAAATCAATCATTATCAGGTATCTGTCAATATGCTGCAATTTCATCCAGTGATTATGCACTTCTATCAGATGGCTTGGAGTGTCTTTATACAAAGGATTATGTTCTGTTTATTTTTTGAAAAAATTGTAACATTTAATGAAAAATATTATTGCAGTATATCGCTGGATATGAAATGCTGACTGCTCATTATTAACGTTTTTCCATTTTTGTCATACACTGTAACAAAACTTATTTGTGCAAAGTTACAAATCCCTAGTATATGAAAAGAGCTTTCCAGTTATATTAAAAAAAAAAAAAAAGCCTCCTTCACAGTTATTAAAAAGCAACTCCTTTTGTTTTGGTTACCTTTCAACTTAAAAAAATACAGGAATTGTAAAGTTTTAGGAGAGTTTTTTCCTTATTGATTTTTTCTATCCTTCTCGCAAAACAAAATATATGCAGCATTTAATTAAAAAATCTAGAGCTATGAAAACACAACACATGTTTTACGACAGCACGTGTCCTCAGGGTGTTTCTTTAAGATATTACAGATCACAGAAAAATGCCCTCCATTTCACCTCTGTACCCATGATGTATAAAGGGTGGTAGAGGATATTGCTCTCTTGTGGTATTTTATAAAGTAGTATAATAAATAATAAAATGAGAATAAAAGCAAAAATTTTATTACTACTGTAATCACTTCTAGGTTAGTGATTTGGATTAAAACATTAAAGCAAACTAACAAAAAATTTTTTTTTAGTTGTTTACTGCCCCTTTTAAGCATTGTTCCTGTCATACAAGTGGAGCTTTATTTTATAAAGTTCTTGATTGAACTCTGAAAAGAAGCCAGTGATGATTCCTCTTTGCTTAAATGCACATTTGTTTTTTTTAATGCATTTGTGAAAGTTTTCCTTGGAAATTGAAGCATGTAGAGCAAGAGTTGCAATGTGTAATATAAGTATGATATAATTCTGCGTTCAGCATCTATTAAGTTTGTGATTTGGTGCTGGGAAATGTTGAAATGCTTTAGGAAATGGAGTTCTTGATTCCACTGTGCCAGAAACTGTGTTTAAACATAGTACCCAGCCCACTGTGGACAGGACCTTTGGAGTTCGTTATATCATGGAAATTTCATTTTAAAAGTTCATGCTTGGCTGATATGCTATGGATTGCTGATTACCTTTCCTTATGTAATCAAGGGAAGATAAAGCAGGGATTAATTTAATGCAGTGTTTTTGTTTAGCGCAAGATCATTGCCTGATTATTTTTGGTCAAATTTTCCTTTCCTTTAAAACTATTCTTCCAGTGCTTATTTAGCAATATGTAACCGTTTTATTTTTACTTGGAAGCAGCAAAAAAAACCTTACCCAAAGAGCATTTTGCTTGTACAGCCACTAGAGGTCACACGTAGGAGTCGTTCGAAATAATTCACTACGTGGCTCTGTCCATTTCTGCCTTCTGCAGAAATAATTAAAAACCTTGCAGAAGTGGAGGTGTGCATATTCTGCATAATAGTAATATCTGTGACATAAAATAGTGGGTAAAATTATTCCTTGGGCACTTTTCGTTCCTTCACTTTTAAATAATCTGGGAGAATATTGGTGATAGATGTGACAAATAAATGAAATTTTCAAAAAGTATGCTTAGATTATATCAATTCTATTTCACTAAATCCACGCCTGTACTGGCTTCATTCAAGAAATATGAGATCTGTGGTGTACCTATGTGGCAAATATGCACTAATATCACATGAAGAGTGCAGATGAGAAAGCCATGTGCAGCCTGGGTAAATAATTTTTACCTAATAATATGTATTCTCGACTGTTTTACGTAGTCTTTAGTGACATTGGTTCAAATTTTTCTTTCTAATTCCATGGCTGTACAAATCTATAACTTTCTTAGAATAAGGAATAAATCTTTCATTTCAGAGAGAGTATTGCTGTATTGAATATTCTTACCTGGTAAAAAACTGTGCAGTTTAATATGGATCCATGTAGTGTATGCTGCTATTTGGACTTCCAAATATTAGTGTAAACTTTCTTACGAACACGTGACAGACCAAGAACAAGACATAGATGTTCTTGAATCAAACACTTTCAAGAACATCTTCAAAGTCATTGTATCTAGTCAATATAATTTTTGGTAGATACCTCAACATAAGTGAACATTATCATTTTCTTTCCTTAGAGAAATGTCATTCTGCCTATTCTTGTAAAATATTTATATATATATATAATTTTATATATAATTATTACAAATTAAATATGATGATATAAAGCTGTGATTATGTACTTAAAGATCTCAGGTTGCTCTTGTTCCTGCTGCTACTGTGTGTGGTGTTTTCCTTCCCATGTTGTACCAGTCACTGAGGTAGCACATGCTGTCAGCTAAGAGACAAACAAAACTGGCGGCTAGTTATCCCCTCTATTCACTCCTTGCTCCAGAACTGGCAGTGGAAAGCACGTCACGTGCGAGCCCCATTGTTTTGTTACAAAAGCGTCCTTATGTTAATCAAAGCTGTATGGATCATTTGCACAGCATGGAAAAGTGGTATAAATAAGCATTCTGACATAAAAGGGATATCAGTATGGCCTGTCTTTAGGTCAGATCTGAAGTGATGAAGTTAGGAACCAAATCTGAAGATGCATATTTCTGTACACCTAGTGGTAGTAGACTCCTCAGTGTGGGAGTTAGGTGCCTAAAGCTAAATACTGTGAACGCTTGCTTTGCTAGCTCTGTATCCTGACTCAGTGTAGCAAGGGCGGATGCTGGTGTTGCTGGTTTATGGTTATTTTGTTTAGCAGAAGGAAGTTTTGTGTCAAAAAATATACTGGAAGTCTTTCCCAGAAGAGTCAGGGCATGTGCATTGCGTAAGCATTGCAGTGTCTGTTTTCTGGAGCAAATCAGTGAAGACTTAATTCTGCATTTTAAAGTCAGAAGAGGGACCAATAAAGCAAAAGAACTAAGTACGTTAGGAGAGATAATACTGATAATGTAGCTATTAAATCCATGCTTAAATTTTTAGGGAATTATTTTACATTTGATTAAACTGTGTCTGGTTGCTCTTAAATATAGCAAATTTTATTTTCTTTTTTCCCTGTTATGTAGGTGATTGATATAGGCTCTGGGAAAGGCTACCTGAGTTCATTTTTGTCCATGCAATATAACTTGAAAGTTTATGGAATTGACTCTTCAAACAACAACACTAATGGTGCTCATGAAAGAAACAGAAAATTGAAGAAACACTGGAGAGCATATCAGAGTCGAGGAAGAGCAAACCTCAAAAGCCAGAGGTTGGAAAAGGCAAATGATAGACCAATGGAAAGTGAAATTAAAAGTAAAGCAATCAGTGAAAAGCCCTTAAGTAATGACAGCAGTCTTCAAAGTCAAGACCAAGTGACTATCCAAGATACAGTTCCTTCTTGTGGTTTCACAGAAATAGCTCCATCAGAAACCAACAAAAAAAATGAGGTTGATTTGGTGGCTCAAACTCAATCTGATGAGAGCAAACTTTCTGAAGAGGTTCTTGCTGTTCTAAATGTTCTGCCTGCTGATGCTGTAGAATATTTTTCTTCATCTCAGTGTAAGTGTGGGGAGCTCTGTGAAGAGGAGAAGATGCGAAGAAAAATGGCATCTCTCAAGGCTAAAGCGAGCAAATCGAGTGAATCAAACCTGTATTTTCCACTGACGTCTTGCATCACTGCAGAAACAGAACTCAGTGACATCATAACAGATCTGGAGGTTATTTTGCTAATATTTGAAGTAGATTGTTCATTGTCTTTATGTTGCCATTTTCGTGTGTACTTAATGTTTGCTGAGTGTACATAGAGTGCTGTCAGTGGTAAGTGAAGATTCTGGCCCAGTAATGTTTTTCAGCCAGTTAACAGAAGTATGTCTAGCAGATAGAAATTGTTTTTCTATTTTAATATCTGTGTTGGAATTATTTTGAATATGTAAAGCAGCCTTTAGAATTTATGGGGTAGATAATAATCAGCTGTCAAAGTTAACAGCATACATATTAGCACATTCGGGTATTTTGCAAATGTGGTTATAGATAAGATTCAATTATTATGAAAAGAGTTATATTTACCAGGTAGATGGATACATTAAGCACTGGAATTTCAATTTTCCTGAAATTTCTTATGTTTTAAGTTTTATATTTTTGTAATTTCAGTTAAACTTTGAAGGCATAGGAGAATTTATTGTGTATAGTACTCAAAGAGTTTGTAAAGAGCCCTATTTGCAAATAATGTTTTTATATTTTGACTTTCCAGAGTTACTTTAAGTTCATTTAGTATTTTACCAGCTGGCAGGCATTCTGTCTACACAAGCAAGCCGAAGCTCAGCTGCCCAAGTTCCTATGCCTGAGCTAATGTACGTTGGTTGGGTAGATACAGTCAGTGTTTTATGGAAAGATAAAAACTTGTCTGTGTTCAGTAGTGACTGAACTGTTCTGTTGGGGGGTGTAATTCATCTCTGATTGAAGACCATAGGTTTGTGCTGATGGCCCTGTAACTTGAGCTAATAAATCCTACTGAGTGTCTGAGAACATGTGGAGCAAGCCCATGTCTGTCCGCAAAAGACACCCTGAGCAGCAGGGTTTGTTGGTGAAGCATATGCCTTTACATTTGCACAGCTGGATTTTGTATTTTTTTAACATGTAATTTGTGTGATGTAAAAGATAGACAAAATCTTACATCACCGCCTTTCTGTATTAAAAAAAACCAGTTACCATCAGAAAAGGTAAAAGCTTTGTTGCGTTAAAAAATAGTAATAACCGAACTGCACATTATGTGTGATGAATGTGTGTAATTAAAAAACTTTAAAATGTGCAATCATTTACATGTTTTTAAAGTATTTTCAGACTTTTTAGAAATAAAATATATTTTAGAAATGGTTTCACCAATATTTACATTTTTTTATCATAACCATAAATTGATATTTTTCATCAGATTTTCCGAAGCTGGGGACAAACAGGGTATGGGTGAAATTAGTATTTACTGATTTATAGTGTAAGTTCTGACATTAATCTGCTAATGAAATATGAGTACAGGAGCATGTGTTTGTATATAGCCCAGGACTAATATTGAGATATCAAATCTGGCTACACTTAAGCCAACAGTCCAGAAAGTAGTTTCAGTTATACCCAGGCAACCTCTCTGAAGTCAGTGATGGTCCAAACGTGTACCTGACACCGACAGACTGCCCTCGTATTGTTCAGAAGTTTTGAGCGTTGTGTTTCCTCTGCTTTGCATGTGGTAGCCATCCCCCTCTAGCTTTGTCCTGAATCTCCTTAACTTTTCCAGTCCTGGGGTTTAAATGGTGCCCTTGCAAGTGCACCCCTCCCCTTGGCTTCCAAACTTTAGTCTTGTTCCACTATTTCTGTAATTGCATGTGGAAAAAAAGCTTTGTGGAATGGCGAGCTGAAGCTGACTGATACGAAAAAAGTCTTTAAAAGCTAAGCTGGACTGAAACTGCACTTTTGCCACCTAAAAATTGTGGATCCTAAGACAAGGAAAGGGCAAGCACAGACCAGCAGCACAAAGTGGAAGGTGAGAAGGGGGTCAGGAAGAATTAAAAATACAGAGGAAAGGGGTGGTTTTAGTGTTTTGCACATGCATGCACTATATAATACAGATAGGTGAGAAAATCAGATATAGAGCAGCAAAAACAGGTATGCATATAAAGTCAGAATGAGTTTGGAAATGTATGGCAGCTGAATGTCTCTGGACTAATTTCTTGTTGATAACCTTGTTAATAAATGATGCTGAATTTCAAAGCAACACCGTGTTTACCATGTAGATTCCAACTAATAATGCCAGAAGGGAAATACTTTGTTACAGATGGTGGGAAGAGGGATAATTTGTATGGAGAAATAGAGGTAAAAGGGAAATCAAGGAAAAAGGAAAGCAGGAAATAGAATGGATGGAAGAACAGGGCATCTGAGCTCGATTTCTTAACTGTGTGCTGTGGAAGAAAATGCCCATTTGTTGCTGAGTAGTGGTAGGGACACTGCAAAACTGTGGCAGTACTGCAGTTTTGGAAATAACAAAGCCTGCTCTTCACATTACATCTGTATTTAGGAAGTGGTTTTGATTTCAGCACCTTAAAGTAGCAGAAGTGCCATAGATAGGTCCAGGCATATTTGCAGCAGAAAATCTGAAGTAAGAAAAGGAAGTGGCAGTGACAGTAACAACAATAACAAGAAAGCTAGAAAAGAGAGGAGAAAGTGGCCCCAAGTCCAGTCACTGCAGGTAGATGATCCCCTTCATGCAGGTAAACTGGCTGCTGTTCTTAGTCTTGAACTTCTGCTTCCCCAGTGCTAGAGAAGGCAGAATGCAGAGATGCGGAGGTCCTTGTCTGAACAGAGTGATGAGCAGTTGCTCTCCACAGAGGCATTGCACCATGTTTTCTTAGCACTGAAGAGCTTTTGTTATGCATTGAAAAATTCTAGAACGGGACAGCAGGAGTCCTCATAGAGTTGTGTATTTAAACCTTGCAGCTCGATAAGCATTTGCAGCATGTTTGGATTCTGGAGCTTGTTGTTGTTACTCGTGCTATTTCAGTTGAAGAGAGAGGTGCTTTATTGTTGCTTTTTTTTTCTTTTTCTTCTTAGGACTGTATGATGGTGGGTCTACATACGTGTGGTGATCTTGCTGCAAATACACTACGAATTTTTACTGCCGAGCCTGAAATCAAAGCAGTTTGCAGTGTAGGCTGCTGCTACCATCTGTTGTCAGAACAGTTTGAAAACCAAGAAGGTAATTCTTCTGAGCTTAACTTGTGACTGCCAGTTTGCATGCTGAGAGTATTATACCTTTTAATTAATAACCTCCTTGTGTTTGTTCCTTTCCAGTGGCTTATTTAGTACTGGTTTTAATTACATTATGCAGATCATTCACTCCCGGATGCCCTGTAGCTTTTCTGTTATGTCAGTATTTCTAATATTCTTACTAAAATCAGGGACATTAATGCAGAATGTTTTTATGTCGTTATGAATAGAGCTGGTTTTATTCCATTACTTCACTTGTAAAATGTGGAGGCTTTTTTAGTCCAATATGTTTTCATCCTTTAGAAATATTTTGTACCAGATTTTGCCCTTGGCTGTCTGCGTGCAACATCCATTTATGTTGAATTGTACATATACAGCTATGAGCAGAATTAAGTCCTTGTAATGCAAGTTATTACTCCAGAAAACACTCATCGGAGTGCTGTGCTCTGGGGCATTGCCAGTTTAGAACATCCTGGATCAGTACATATATAACAGTTTTTCTTGGGGAGACAACATGAAATTTATTTGGAGATTCACACTATAGGCAAATTTTCCTTCAAATGTGTTTTTTTTTCATTTGTGGTAGACAGTTGGTATCTTGAAAGGTCAATTCTGTGTGATGAGAACCATTAAGTAGCTGGCTTTCCTGAGACAAGTGATATGTAGCTAAGGTGTCTCAATGACTGTCTCCCAAAGTCCCAGAACCTGATCATCGTATCAACCACATTTGAGAGCGGGGTGCATTGGCAAAGTTTATTTCAGCTCTTTTGGGGAGCTTCATGGACAGAAAGGCAGGTGGAACCCAGCTGCTGCTCTTTAGCAGTTGGCTGCTCAGGCAGCTGAGGCACAGCTCCAGAGTGACCATGACACATGCTAGCTCTTGCTTGCTTTAATGATCTTTTCATGTTGTTTTTATCTTGATCTGCAACAATTTTAAGAGTTTTTGCAGTGTATTAGTTTCAGTTATTTCACAACACTTAAGATCATCACAAAAACAAAGAAAAAGAAAATACAATCGAAATTTCTAAGTTACAGAAATGCAATTAGTAAAAAACATAGAATTCCTTTACATCAGAGTTTTAAAAATAATGAACTTTTCAGGCACTTATCATAAAGTTTCTGTGTCTGAAACTTTTGCTTGTTTCTTACTACTGCAAAGAGGACACAACTTCCAACTTCCTGTTCGAGCTGTAGGATTACTTTTTCCAGACCAGTAGGTAAGGCTTTACTAAATTATTGTTACTTGAACACCACCAAAGGATCAAGTGTGATAACCTGTTCTAAGTTCAAACAAACAGATGTACATGCACAGTGGTAAGAGATACTGCAGTTTCATAGCCATATGGAAATGAAACCAAATTGCATGTTGGAATTTCTAACTGATTTTTCTCAGCTTGAAGGATAAATATTATTGTCAAAGAGAATCTTTAGGCAGACTTAAAGGAAATCGCAGTGTTCTTTTTTTGGGAAAGAGTACATAAGTAATTCCAATGATGCTCAAATTTTATTTTTTTTTTTAATTTTTTTTTTTACTGTTACTACAAGGGTACACATTCTAACATCTATAATGCTGCTGTGTTCCCCGGGAAAAGTCATCTCCCGTATGGCTTGTTTGTAAATGTGCAGCGGAGGGCTAAGAGCCTGAGGACCAACAATATCTAAGAGCTAAAATTTCTTCAAAGGGAAAATGGGAAAGAATTAGGACTATAGCTTGTGTCTACACATCCTATGCATGGATTTCAAACTGACAAAGCTTTCTAGACGATGCTAGAGGACTCTTAACTACTCAGATGATACGGATCCAACAATTTACTTGTACAAGAAATAAACTAATTCCTCTTGCAGCTGCCTGAGGCAAGTGAATTTTGGTA
>Ga0181612_153841_pt1 | contig 23543 bp, 13 predicted proteins | sample HoacroProtozoa21_FD_119630 | JGI IMG/M metagenome (GOLD analysis project Ga0181612, IMG submission 119630) | Hoatzin crop microbial communities from Cojedes, Venezuel. Combined Assembly of Gp0051906, Gp0051904, Gp0051908
ACAGCCCTGGTCATGTCAGCATCAGACTGGATAACTCGCAAGAACTTTCTGTGTGACTGCTGCTGTTTTTCCTCTTTGTAATAACATATCACCTCACTAAGGATAAAATTGGATCTTTAATGTGGGAATAAAAGAAATCAGCATAGGCTTGAGTCTTCACTGCAAGATGTTGTGCTGTTGGGTGTTGTGCCCTCCGGTTACCCACCCACTTATCTACCTGGAAGGTGGTATTATCTCTTATTTGATAGATCAAATTGTCTTTTTCAAGGCAATTGCCTGAGGCTCTTGCAAATGTGGGCTGCATGTAATTCCTGCAAATTAAAACATTGGCGGTTCTACCAAATAACAGCTGAGGGAGCAGGAAATAAAACTGTTCAGAATTGTGTCTAAAATCCATTCTTTACTAACCTTGTTTAAAACTGTACCGTGAGACATAGAAATGTATCACTTCTGATCTTTTATCTTTTTATTTTCTTCCTTTCTAAAATGAATAGCTAAACCCCTTTTGCCACCTCTGGTCTTCAGTGCTATTCTCTTTGTCCCTGTGTGTTGTTTTGCTGCTCCCTGGTGTTCTGGCAGAACCTTCTGACTTTGTATTGCCATCAGATTTCATCAGTTTTCAACTACTTTTCTGTTCCAGGATCATTTATGAAAGTATTAAGTAAAATTGTTGCAAAGGCCAGCTGTTGAGAAAGTGCAGTCATAACTTCCTTTTCAGCCCAATGATTATCCTTTCAAACACAATTCATAATCTTTCCTTAACGAATTGTTTACCCACCTTTGTTCTTGTACTGATTGCCCATCTTAATTTAAGAAGTGCCTTGTGGGAAGCTATGTATGATAAAGTGCTACAGAATATCAGAGAGGGAGCATGCTTTTTGATGATGTTATGATAAAAAAAAAATGCACTTTGTTCACGAATTCAGGTAACTTTAGAAATATAATTATCATAATTACATTGGAGGTAAAACAAGGGTACCACACACTGACTGTGCAGTTAGCTTTGGCTGTGAAAGACTGAAAGCTTGAATTCCAGATTCATTCTCCATCCACTGTTCTCCTTCTTCCTTTAGGATGCACATAATAATAGTAATTCAGTAATACTATAGGTATTCAAGCATTTTCCATTTCTTTACACTCTATTCTTTATTACACTCTTGCTTTTTCCTCCATGTAGAATGCTGTTCTAAAATTTGGATTTTTTTCTGTTTCCTGTTGTGTTGACAAGCTGTGCTTGTGTATTCCCTTCTCTTTTCCTGTTCAAAGTCCAGGCGAATGGCAAGTTATCAGAAGCTCATATCGACAGTGACACTGGTATGGAAGCTGTGCCAGGTGGGCCTAGAAAATCGGAACAGGAGCTGGCTGAGTGTGAACCCGCTCTTGAGCGAGAGCTGTTTTGATTGTGAAAGCTGACATGAACTGCAGAATTCCCAGCATCCTTGGTGCCGAAAGCTATTTCTGCTCATCATGTGTTTTCAGCGGCCGTGTGCTCGGCACAGTAGGCTGCGCATGGGAGCAGTGCCGAGAGCTGGAATTGTTCGGGACAGGCAGAAATACTGACCTCTGTGTTTACGGGGTTGCGTGATTATCTGCAATGAAATTTCCTTTTCTGCGTGAAACTTGTAAGGATACCTGTAAGAATTGTTTTTGTATTTAGACTGTAGAAAGGGGAGACCCCAGGAAAACAATCAACATCTGTTAAGTAATCCAGCTCATCTCTTGTGCTAATGTGACGTCATCTGTGATTTTGCGGTTGCTAGGCTGCTCCAGCTGCTCTGGACTGGCATAGCAAAGCCTCCGCGACTTTAAAGGGGGGTGCGTGTAAAATACAGCGGCATAGGTTGTGCTTTATCTGCACTTGCTTTCTTAATGCTTCTAAATGTCATTACTCCCTCCTCTTTTTATCATAGAAGTGTTTTTCAGAATCCTTGCAAATAAAATCCTTCTTTTTATAGAGGCTGGTAGTTCTTATGCATTTGAAAAAAAAAAAATCAACATGGCAACTTGTTAATTCAGAGCTGGATCCTAGTGCTATATATCATTTATGTTTTGATCAAGGGAAAAACAGTTTGTGGAGGAGATGAAAAGGGAGATGACTGCAGGGCTTCTGAGCGTTGGTGAGAGGGAGCATCAGAGCAGTTTTTGATGTAGTTCTATAAGATTGGGGGGGGCCTACATATGAAAAACAAACTACTGCTTGGTCCTTAGTATTTCCTACTTCAAGTACATATAACAAATTGTGAAGTGTATAAACATAAGTGTAGTTGCATTTTATAAGCATGGATTTAGTTTTTAAGCATACTAGCAAGGGGAGCTTACAACTGCCTCTTTTCCCACTTTTTTGCCACTTTTCATTCTATATTGCAACTAAAGAGCAAATTAGGTAACTGAAAAATGGAATTCATATAACTTTAACAGATGAAGAATGTTTTAGTCCTTTTTCTTTTACCTTCTATGCAGGTGTTTAGGTAGACATTGCTTGGGGCACAAAGCTGAAATCTGCTTCTTGATATGCTTCAAGTAAAAGACTGGAGATTTTTTACATGTGGATGCTCCATCCAAGTTGAATTTGAACTTTCCAGACCCCAGTAAGAGAATTCCATAGAGCTGATCAATTACCTGAATGGGGCGGGCAGTCTTGGCATTTCCTACTTTGTCGTCTAATCCTTTAATAGACGCTTTGAAGAAAAACTTGTTAAGCAAAATTATCCCAAGCAGACCGAAAATTAATGAAAGCCAAAATGGTCATTGAGTCATCTCTTGCACTTAGGATCATTTGAATGAAGGAAATAACGTTTAGAAATTATGTAGGAGGATTCACTGTATTTTATAATCAGTTAGATAAATGCTATTAGAGGATCTACAGATGAAAGAAAGCATTTACTTTTATCTGACTTTTGCAGGGATCAAGTTTTTACCAGAAATTAAAAATACTGCACTCAGCCCTTCAGGGTTGTTTTCCAGTTCTTGTCTAGACTAGAGATATTGATTTAAACCACTACTTTGACACTACTGTGTGATGTATTTTTATTTCCATATTGTCCTGAGGACATTTCTCTTTAAGTGCCTGCTAGGCCACGCTTTATAGTTAGGAAGTCCAGAGAGCTGATTTTTTTTCCTGAATATCTCAAAGTATCTTTTTGAAGAACGAGAGCTTAGCATGGAATGTTCTTTACAAGCCTGTATCAGATATGATTCTCAAGCCATTCAGATTTTTTCTGCTATAAATGCCCACTGGAAAGACCACACAGGTCTGTAAAGACTAAGAGAAGGTTATAGGAAGCTAATAACATCTTTCTGTGCTTAGGGGACATGGGGTTTGATGGTAATTATACACAGTTGATAGCCTCAGTTGGAAAAAAACCACAAACAATATCTGAGAAAGTCCACACACTGAATTCTTCTGGAAAAGATTTCTTCAGACTAGGGGTAAAAGCATTACTTAGCAAAGCTCTATCTGTTCCCTGGGCAAATGGAAGCCTTCAGTTTGAAAGAAAATACTGCACTTCCATTAGAGAATGGAACATTTTGAAGACATGTTAGTTTATAAAGGGTATTTAAGTGATTTTCAGCAGGGAGGAAAAAAGCAAAAATCTTTCAGATGGCTTATTAAAGCATTTTTTATTCTTAAAAGCAGAGTGATGAGTATCTGGATGTAAAGATAAGGAATATCTAAATGTCACTTTAAAAGGTCAGTGTAGTGCATAGGACAGTACAAGCTTTATTGAACAGTTGAGTTCCTCGTGCTTCAGAGAAGCTTGGTAAGTCTCCTGTGCAGTGCCAGTGTTTACAGGGCAATGAAACCAGAAAAAGAGATTATTTCTGCATGCCTGTGGTGAAAATCCTATGATATTTTTTTTTCCCAAGTCTTGCTTCTTAGAAATATGTGTAAGCAAGGAATTCTTGGTTTCCTTTAGAAACAAACTGATTTCCTTAGGCTTGCAAAGGAACATTTTAAATCTAGCATTGAAATGTTTAGAACACTTCAGGTTCCAGTCCCAGAAAAATAAGAAAACACAGCTTTCTCTTCTTTCTGTCCGCTTTTTCCTTTCCTGTTATTTTGTGGATGTGTAGAATGACAGTTTGGGTACTGCATCTGTCCACTGTTCTTTAAATGTAGTAATTGTGGCGCACATTTTCCTGTATCCATTGTTATTACAGGTGCTGAGGATGTTGTGATGGCATTTTCCAGATCAGAGACAGAAGACAGAAGACAGTAACTACAGGGCACCTGAACAACACAGAACTGGAGAGGACACTGAGATTCCTGAAGATAAAGGAGGATGGCTGAGCATTAATAAGTTCCTTTGCCCACCCTAATTGTTCCTTGGTATTCCTTCTCCTTTGTAATTTTGTTTCCCTTTGCCCAACCTTCAGAATGCATCTCACAGCCATCTATTCCTGTAAGGTTTTCTTACTCAGCTGGGCTGTGTTAATTAAGGACAAACCTAAAGGGGTATTTTTGATTGGCTAAAGGAAGACAATTTTTCAAACTTGACCAATGAAAACCTCTATCTTACATTTTATTTTATATTTAAAGAAAGTCTCTTGACATCCTGCTTCTAAAGAAGCTTTTCATGCTGTGGTGCTTATTTAGGTCAAACTTGTGAATTTGAAGAGGGTTTGATTGGGCTGTATAGAACTGGAAGCAACTTGTGACTGGCTGACAATGCAGATGCTTTCTCTTCAGTTGGCTTGCAGGTATTTTGCTGACTTTGACTTTTTCGTGACAGCTGATGTTTTGGTGCATTGGTTATTTCTTTATACTTTCTGACTTGGGGGAAAAAGACAAATGTGCTTTGCAATATTTATTACATCTACACACATATAAATGCTTGCTTTTTGGGGTTTGTTTTGTTTTTTTGATTGGCTTTGAGATCATGTTTTTGATTTCCTATTGGCTGCAGTGTTTCTGATGCAATCAGTTTTTCCATACTCATCTGCTCTGTGGCCTCAAGCTCTTTTGGGAGCATGTATGGAAAGCATATTTAGTTCAATAAGTCTACCTGTTTAAGCTGGAACGTGGAGACCACCAGCCGTTCTGGGCTACTGTGTGGGCTGTACTACAAACTCCTGGTAGACCTGGCTGTTCAGGTGGCTTCTCTCTTTGCTTCTGACAGAGGAGCTGTAGATATTTTGCAGGAATTGCAAGAATGAGATCTATGGCCGTGACATGAAGTTGCCAAATTTGTATAGAGAATATGTGAACTTGTTTGAAATACTACGTATAGTTCCACTTTAACCCTTTAATTGCTGCACAAGACTTGCTCTCACATAAGGAAAAATTAATGTTCATTAACTTAAATCCAACTTGCACTGAGCTTTAATAAACTAGATTTCTAGTCACTTGAAAAATTGTATGTGGCTTGGCTTCTTGCAACTGTTTGGTGATATGGAAATTATCTGGATCCTAAGAGTACCATTTTCTTTAGGCACTGTTCCAAGAGGCAGTAGTGCTGCATTAAGCTGTCCAATAGTGAGTGTACAGGTGACACTCTCAGGTCTACACCCTTAGTAGTTGCAGGGCCTTAAAACAACACACGCGCATTTACAGACTGAAAAACCTGCAGTGAAATTCCTGAAGTGCACTGACTGTCAGGAATCTGCACATAAAATTTCTAGCACTGCTGCCTAAAACCTAGGACTTCATTTTCTCTCATATGTGCAGGTCTTTTTACAATACTTCTGGATTTTCCTGTGGGTTGCACTGACTTTAAGATGTTTCATAATCTATTAAAGCAGAACTCCATTCACTTGTTCCTGGTTCCTTTCATATGGTTGTTAATTATTTGAAGTAACAATTCCAGAATCTGACTGTGACAACATGACCATTTTCATGGCAAGAAATTATGATGACAAGATGCTGTTATGGTCTCAAAATGAGGAAAAAGCTGGAGAGAAACCATGGAATGTATGAAAAAGGAAGAACGGACTTGTGAGCACAAGGAGGGAAATTATCTTGAGCAAATAAATACTGTGTAATGAGAACAACTGTACATCTATTTTTGAAAAAGATCTTCTTGATTCAGGTGCAGCTTTGTAAAGTTCAATGTGAAGGTAAATCTTTTACCCCTGTTTGTTGGGGCCAGATAAGAAATTTCTTTATTAAAATAAACCAGGAATGAGCCCAAAAGATTCTTTAAATTTTGTCCTGGTTGCCTAAGAGGCACTCTAATTTTAATTTTGGTGCAAAGGGAGGCAGCCCTTAAAGGGTTAATTTAAAGGGATACTGTGTTTCTGGCTGCTGGCTGGAATGAGTGGGCTGGGTTGTGGTGGCCTGTCGTTGTCAAGCTAACATGCATCCTCCGTGTGTATCTATGGCATTTCTGAGCTGTTAAATCTTTTCAAGGAGAAAAGTGAAGTGTTTATGTGGTTTAATCTTTTCACTGAAAATGTAACTGTTGGAGGGGAAAAATACAGTTTTTAATAGCTACTCTTGTTTCTTCTTGATTTATTATACTGTTAAACCACCAAATGGAAAATACTTCCTTCACCGTTGTGGATGACTTACATGTAGACTCCAGACTTGGAGTCTTGAGTAATAGGTTGAGAAGGATATGTTGAGAAAAGGCAATGTGTCGTATAACAACATGATTTGGGATTCAGAAACTGGAGAAACTGAGAATATTTGTGCTTGCTTTGTTACCTGTGTGCTCTCCCCCTCCCCACTGGTGACTTCCTAACTTTAAACCAGGGCTAGAAGATTTATAATAAAGAATTTGTATATAAATTGGGAAGAAAGTAGTGGAAAAGAGGGCTTTCTAATATTCCCCTTGAACTATACTTCTAAGTATTTATCATCTTACTATGAGAACTAAATTTTTGTTACCACTGTGGAGCCTGGATTAATTGGGAGGCAGAGAAAACTGTATGGTTGACTTGTATATTGTATGTACAAATTTCTCTAGCTTTACCTTTGTGCTTTTGCCTGCTTAGGCAAACCATTTCTGATAAAAATAAGAAATCAAATGTTTTAGAGGTTGGAGAAAGATGTAGAGCTGACTCAGGTACTCCTCTCATCTCTCTCCAGATGGGTAGCAACTGCTGTAATTGTCGGTAGGTCAATTGTGTCTGTGAGCTTTGCCCATTGTAAATGAAAATGAGACTCCACCATTCTCATAGGCCTGTAGATTGATTCTGCCAGGTCCTAGAATAAACCCTGGAGTAACAGAACATGTGAGCTGCTGGCACAGCAACACTTTGGGAGGAGCTATTGCCTGAAAGAAGCTGGACCACTAATAAAAAAAAAAAAATAAGCTCTTCAGTTTCTTTGTTCCTATTCCTAGCTAAGGTAAGTAGTTACTGTAAGTTGTGTCCTTCTGTTGGCCATTCAGTGTCCTGTGTGAAAGTTTCTAATGCTTTACGATTAAATCTGTTTCAGTTCCATAAAGTCTCTGTTTCTAATTCACCAGCAGCCTAAATAGTTCTGGTGAAGGCTAAAGATTAAGTGGCCCATGAAATTCAAAGACCCCTGTCACGTCTAGAAAAGATCATCCTAGATAAGACTTCAGGGTCATATGTGGGATAAATTTGTATAGCTATTGATAATCTGTTACAAGAATAGAGCAGTGCCATGTCTAAAGTTATCAATGTTTTATAATGCAGGAGGGAAAAAAATAAAGGCCAGAAGTTGAAAGCTTTGAATCAAATATGTATAATGTGTGTTAGAAATTATGTTATTAAAGACATACTGAGTGCCTGGGCAACGAGGGGAATATATGATTTGGATTACCTTAAGATCAGTCCTTCAGCTTTGTTTTTGGTCTCTTGCCTCCTAAAGGACTGTGTGGCAGAGCTGACAGCAAAAAAGGCTGCAGGGCACTGGGACCAGCAGAAACCAACAGTGCAGTAAGAACAATTTCTGGAGGTTTAAGAAAGCTTCAGTAGTATTCAGTCTCTACAACAGAAAGAGTCCTTAGTGAGTAAGCATCTCTTCCTCATTGTTATTCACCAGTAACAACAAGTTCCAAAGCTTACTTGTTAATAAAGAGCTTTTAAGAAGCTTTGTCAAAACTGCAGAATAGTTGTTTCAGGTGTAAGAGTAACAGGAGCACTAAAGTGTTGCACAGTTGCTGCCTTGGTGGTGTATTTGCGGAATGCAGCTGATTTTTAGATGGCCTCACAGCAATATGGTATATTTCTAGCCTCAGCATCAATCTGTTCAACGCTGGCGTGAAACTGGACCTATTTGTTACTCAGCGCTGCAGTCAGAGGTATGTGTTGTATGCAGGGCAAACCCTTCCCTGTTCACAGCATCAACAGGAAATAAAAACTATTTTTAAATTTCTTTTAGGTGAAATGTTTTCACTGGTTTTATTTCACCTTCTGCCGCAGAGTAGTGTTAAGGATCCTGTCAGGTAGGTAGGCCCGAATGAATTATTTCAATAAACTTAAGCAATGTGAATGGCCTTGTGCAAATCTAGGTTTTAAAGGTGTTAAAATATGTCAGATTTTGGTAGTCATGAGCCAGGCGTAGCACTGGTGGGCGTTTGGCAGTCAGACTGTTTTGTTGCAGCCTCAGGTTCATGATCAGTGTGCTCTAGTGCTTGCATCCTGCAGATTTTGTGTCCTGTGTGCCTGTGTATCATCGTCAGAGCTGCACTAAATAGGTCACTGGATTGCCGTGGTTCTTCCTCCAGATCTGCCTTAGATTTGCTGTGTAAATACAGCAAGTCTTTACTGACACTTTGTGCTACAGTTTCCCTTAAACCTCCTCATTACTGATGCTTTTCACACCTTTACAAATACAAAAGTGCTGTGTAACAGGGAGGAGCATTGTTATTACTTACCAAGGTAAGAGAGGAGCTCGGATCTATTCCACGTCAGCCTGTAGTAGGTTTCCATACAGAGACAGAAATCACCTACTGTCTTCTGAGCTCTGCTTTCATTTCTTTGCAGCTGATTTGCCCTAAGCAGAATTCCTGCAGTGTGTTATAAACAACCTGGCTAGTTTCCTTTGTAGCATGAAGCACTTCAATTTTGGGGATTATTTATTTTGGAAAAGAGAAAAAAATTTTTTTGAAGCTTTATAGCCTGGCCTGCTTACAAGCCTCTTGTATCAGCTTGAAATAGTTACATGTACAGAGCTTTTTCCTGTCTTTACATTTTCCAGGTTCACTCTCCTTGCTACTAAATGCTAATCTGTGACCAGAGGGCTGTGAAACTTGGAAAATAATCTTTTAGCCTTTGTTTAACAATTAAAGTACTGAGTCCAAGGCAGGTCTGGGCTGATGCATCTATACTTTTCTTTAGTTTTTCACCACAGGTGATTATTGCTGCCCTTTCCTGCTGCAGTTCCAGGTGCAGCAATCCCTGCAGGGTCAGAAGATGATCCCGTCTGTCCCCTCAATGGGAGCAGCTGGCGACACTCGATGCATAGCAAGCATGCTCTCCTGGTGCGTTGTGCACATCAAGTGCTACACAGCACCTGAGCTCTTTGGAACCCCCCAGGGAAAAAGGCCCTTTACCCACTCTGTGAGTAACACAGGTGGTTAATAACTAATTTTTTTTCTGGTTAACCTTGCTACTTTAAGTTGGTTGAGCTCAATCCTAAAGTTACATCTGCATTGGGAGTTGAGACTCTTAGAATATTAGGGACCCATTTAGTGAGATCTGTGTTTGAATAGCTATTGAATACTGTTCTTGGCTTAACTGTTATAGTCTTAGCCCCAAGAAAAAAGTTAGTTTCCTGTATTTTGTTTGCACTGCACACCACTTTTATATAGCTAATTTCAAATTTCTGAAGACACAAATCATAATGAAGTTATTCAAGCATGCAGAGTTTGCTGTTCACACCGTAGTCCACACGTCACGTAAAACACATTCCTATTTTGCAATAAGGTGAAAGTAATTTTACTGCTTTGCTCAGATAAAGCCTATGGCTGTAACTCAGTATTCTCCTGATGCTTGCACTGTTCCAACAGGTGTAAGAAACGAGGACAATTGTTCTGAAAATATCTTTCCCCAAATCAGGGGAATTTTGTGAGATAAGCGTGGATAATAGAAGTTCAGATCAAGGTTTAATGTAGAGATACACCAGAATAAGAATGTGGCTCCAAAACCTTGCTTTGTAGCTGTTCTACCTGTGGGGTTTTCAGCTGCCACAAGAGCCCAACAGTTGCTTTTGTTTCCTGCCCTTAGTCTGTTCCTTCAAAGAAGCTGAATGCATAATTGTGGTCTGCAGCTTGTGCCTGGAACTGAAGCATGGCTTAGCCAAGTCTAGTTGGTAAACAGGAGCCCTGTGTTCAACTGTAGTAGCAAGGGAGTATGGCCCTGGAACTTGTCGTCTTTGTAGTGTAGAGTAAGACTGTGATGGTCTCACTGCTTTCTCACTGATGGTTTTAAGGTTTGGTTTTGGGTTTTTTAACTGTGAGAGGGCATGGAGAGTTCCCATGATCTCAGAGGAAGGATGCTGCTTTGGAAGAGAGCTGCTTTGGATGTTATTTGTTATGTTCAAGGCCAGGTTGGACAGGGCTTTGAGCAACCTGGTCTGGTGGAATGTGTCCCTGCCCATGGCAGGGGTTTGGAACAAGATGATCTTTAAGGTCCCTTCCAACACAAACCATTCTATGATTCTCTGATGTACATGCATTTGTCCCATGAAGCAGGAGAAGCTTGTGTTGCTGCTGACTGTGCACTGTAATCCATTTGCAGCTTTACTTGTGACCCCCTAATCAGAGGGCACAGTATAAATTGCATTGGATGTGATTGGAATAGACAGTGGTAGCCAAGCATTTTCCTTCAGTCTTTTGTCATGTATTTCAAGCGCCTGCTGCAGACAGACATTAACTATGTGTCGCCTGATCCATGTCTGAGTTAATGCCTGAAGTGTGTGCCAGATGCCTGGTCACAGCTAGGCATGGAGTTTTCTTATTAAAGTACAAGAGTTCACAATGTAGTCTGTACTCTGTGGTTTATTTTTTAATGGCTAGATTCTGCTAATCTCTGGCGTGTGTGAGGAGGAAGACAGGGGCAGGTCAGGAATGGGTGAACTTCTGTAGGTGGAAGCATAAGAGGAGGGTTCTACCTCACTGTTGTATTCTCCTAACCTTCTTTGAACCTGGAGAAAGATGGTGATAAAACTAGATAGAATCTTAAGCTTTTGACTCGCCTTGCCAGCAGCACCAGACTTCACAGTGTCCCTCTAAAAGGAACTGTGCTGCATGCTGGTTCTGTAGCATGCTTAGTGCTTGTACCATATAGGCATACAGTAGAGCCTTTTGTTTTAGTCTGGCCTTGACCCTGAGGTCACAGTCTTCTGAAACTAAATGGGACATTTGGACCTACCCTGGCGATATGGTGATTTTTACTGGGGTGTTTTTTTTTTTCTCCTCTCTCTAAACGTAGCAAAGTCTAGATGTCAGATGATTGGAGCAGTGCAGGGAATTAAATTAAACCTTTTCCCTTTCAGTGCCATTGTCAGAAGGAGGCGGCAAGACTTGGATAACTGAGAAATGTTTAGATTAACTACAGACCAGTAACAAACGGGCAGGGCTTTCTAAGAGTTTTGCAGAAACCAAAACCAGCAGAGCTCAGATGTGTACCTGCTCCAGTAAATAGTAGATGAGCATGGTAACACTGCTATGTATGCAAAGATTGACAGCTCATATCCTTCTATAGAGAACATCCTTTCCTCTGTCCTTAGAGGTTGGAGAATTTGTCATAAAAAGCACCATGGCTTAAGTACTGGTGAGATGGATCGCAGATAATGAGACATTTGACATAGTAAGATCCTAGACCTGGTAGTGCTTACAGCTTAAAGTCAACACCTTCAATTCAGCTCGGACAGAGGGAACATGCAATTCAGCTGTGTCAGGCTGCTGTAGAGCAAAGCCACAAAAGAGCTCTGAAACACAAGTACTTTTGGATCTCTCTTAGGGATCATAAGCAACATTAAATCTGTGGGATTGGGTAGCAATTTATTTGAGCTTCAGCCACAATTAAATTGGTTCTGTAATTCTAAAAGGACACATAGTGACGTCTTTGCAGGAGAGGCCACGCTGCTTTTGTGATCTGATGGGCTGGTGTGTTCTGCCGCCTGGGTAGAAAGAAGAGATTGTGTGTTGTTCCTGTAGTCTCCTGTCTTGATGAGTGCAGAGAGTTGGTTCCTGCCTGGACCTGAATAAATCTTTATGAAGGTTGTTAGCACCGTTCTTGCCTAGAGCTACTAAAAAGAGAGGGGGAGCAGTAAGGGGGAAAAGAGAGAGATTAAAGGGGAAAACCCATTAGGTTATAAATGCATTTTGCACTGTGCTAGAGGGTAAATAATGCTTTATACATGTGACAGAGATACTGTGATTAAGGAGCTGTCAGGCAGGAGAGCTGGGCAGCAAAGGGAGCAGAGATGCTTTAGGGAAAAGAGTATGAAGATGTTCTAATGCTGCACTCTTTTGTGCATATCTAGTATATGATGTGTGGCTTTGTGTGCCTTTCAGTGAAAATACCTGGTATTTTTGCAGGTATTTAGGGTTTTTTTAACTTTCATTGCTCAAGTATCTTTTCTGTCTGGGATATCTCACTGGTTACTATTGACGTTACTTTAGAAAATGGTCAAAAATTCTAATCTACACTTCTACTTCTGGGTCTAGGATTAGGACTGTAGGATGTCGTATGATAATCTTGTACATAAAGCGTGGCTTCAACAAAGAGAAAAGACTAGCTCCTGTGCATCTTGCTCAGTTTGAGGACTCCTCAGTCATTGCGGAGCCTCTGGAATTTCAGCTGCCATTATACACCTCCTGTTCAAGTCGGCTAAAACTGGGCACTCACATTCATTTTTAGATCAGGTCAATAAATACTTGACCTATCCTGAGTTGTATTCTAATGTAACGTTGCACAGACACCAGTCATTCCCAGAGGCTCTTCCTTGCCTGTATGAAGCTGCCTGTGTAAGCTGAGCTTCAGACAGGATGATATGCCTGTCTCATCTCATAAGCTTTTTATTTCCACTCAATGGGCAATGTATCGTTGAAGCAGCAGTAAACACAGAGAAACGTGTGCTGTTAGAATGCAGTGCAAAGCACTGCACTTCAGTCATTTAACGCAACATGGGATTTACAGCCCCCTTGTTTCCTTTGCAGAAGACAGTGTGTCATTCACCTTACTCAGCTGGTCCACTTTTGACAGACACAGAAGAACAGTGGATAGACCAGAAGGAGAAAAGGTTAAGAAGTCTTACGTCAGGGGCTCATTGTCCATATTGAAAACAAGAGAAAACCTGAAATGTTTAAAGGTACAGGTGGAATGGAAATTCATGGCTGCCGAATGTTTGTCTAGGTAGTAGGATGGTCCTTGAGGTCTTGTAGGGTCCAGCAGAAGTTGATCCCACAGAAGAAGTGGGCGCATAACCTCTACGAAAGAACTCATTAGAAATGTTCTATCTTCTAGATATCTAACTAGAGGAAAACATGGAGTTAACAAACTAATGGATATATTAAAGCAGCGCATGTTGGGATGGGGTAATTCTTGTAAATCACTCGGATTCACTTACATGTATTAGGATGGGGGGGAGGGGCATCCTTCGTGCCGAGTACAAATCATGGTGATGTTGGTTCTGCCGGGTACATGAGCCTTAGCTCTGAGTGTGTATTTGTTTCCTGCTTTGTGAAGACAATAAAGCTCTTTGCTAGCTAAGGTTAATATGTTCATAACACCTATTCAGCCTGCACAAAAGCCACTGAATAGAATTCCGCTGTTTCCCTGGTCAGTGACGAAGTCAGTGATAGAAACAAGCCTCTATTTGTCTTCAGTGCGTTCCCAGAACAGTATTCCACTTCTTTAACACAACCTTCCCAGCCCAGGACAGTTTGCCATCAGCTTTTAACCTCCTTTCTGCTGCAGAGTAGCAATGGAAAGCAGCATCTAGCTTTAAAAACAGAAGACAGCCGTGTCCTTGTAGGGAGACTGTCTGCCTTGGAGCTCCCCACGGGGCGGCAATCGGTCCCTGCTGTTGGCAAGGAGCTCTCGCTCACTCGGCAGCATTAATCAGGGCTGACTGTTCCTCTTAATCCTCTGATCCCTTCCATACGGATGAGAACACAAGCGCTGCATTTGCGTGTTACGCTCTTCTTCACTGAAAATACGGCCAGCTCGGTGGCTTGCAGCAGGCAGCGATTAGATGGGTGGGTGATCAAAACATGATTAGTAAATCTGCAATTAGAGTGAAGGTCAGGAGGGCAGTGGCTTACTCTGCAAGGAAGGGTCACAATGGGTATCTGTCAGAATAGAAATAAATATGAGACATGACAAAGGATTTAGCTGCACTCTTGTCTGATGAGATTGTAACTTAAATAGCCAAGGCACTGCTAGGAAGAAGCTAGGAGCACTGGAATTTTAGAGGGGGGGGGGAAACCAAGACATGAAAGGGGGCTTTCCTCCTGGATCAGATAATTTTGAAGGGGCTTTTTAAAGCACCAGAGATAGTTTAAGTAGCTAAAAAACAGCCTCAGAAATCGGGACGTCTGCATCAATTCCAAATTTTGTCCCAGATGCTTTTTGTGACTGACATACAGAACTTCATCATTTTCTTCAGCAGCTAGACAGTAAAGGTATTGACCATGCCTTGCAGAGGTTTGTGAAGCTTTTTATATATCAATGTGTGAAATGCTTCAAGACGATGTCGAACATGTCTAGCAAAGCTGCAGTCTGTTATTGCCAGATGTGATGAATTTGAGCAGGCCGGGAGTGGCGAGGCGTTCACATCAGATACCACAAGTAGAACAACAACAACGGTTTGCTTGAAGCCAGTTGGAAGACAAACAGTGGCCTGGTTTTAGCTTATTTTTGTTGTCTCCACATGCTTTCTGTATTGGCAGTTAATGAACAAAGTGACCTTTATTTTTATTATTAGAAGATAAGAGGTGGGAAATGTTTATAAATGCCCTATTTTTCAAAAGGCTGAGTTCTGGAGAGAATTTGGGCAATGTGGGGTGAAGAAGAAAAATGACTTCTGACCTTCAGTCTTTTGAGTCATCTGGTTTTTGAGTCAGCTGCTGCAGGACAGTTTTATTTCATTTACCTATGAACAGCCCACAATTAACCCGAAGAGGCTCCTTTCCTGTGTCTTTCATAAAGTAGTTTCTATGCTGACCTTTCTTCCACTGTCCGTCACAAGAACATTAGTAGAATGAGTTTTGACAATGAGAAGACCAGTGCTGATCGTCTGTCCTAGAGCGGTGTTGAGCCTGCTGTTATTGTTGTTATTTGATTTGGTCTGCTAATAGCACTCAGAGGAAAAGAGGAGATGCAACTTTTCTTTTCTCAGGTGAATGTTGTAGCACGGTAGCACAACTTCAGTTTCCTAGACTGGTTACAGGGACTGGAAAGGAGTAGTAGCAAATAAAGAATCAAATATTGAATAATCTGTTTTTCTGGCATTCCACTGTTCCCAGTCCTCCATGCCCTACATAGGTTCTAAAACTACTTCCAGCACAAGTCTGAAGACTAAACATTTGATGCAAATAAGTGATTGCTCTGAGAAGTGTTGCACATTTTCAGGAAAAAATAAATCTGCGTTTAGGCCGGAAAGACAAAAGCAGCTTTGCAGTCTGTATCTGTGTGGTTTTTTTAAATATAATTTAATAATGAGGCGATGAATACCAGAAAAAGAAAAGTTGAACATGATAGCTTTCTTCTAGGCTGTAGTGGTAAGAGTTTACAATCTTTGCTCAAAATGTGTTCTCAAGAAAATCTGGACATTGACTGAAAGTGAATGAACTGTCAAGTAGGGATCCCGATAACGTGTTTGTGTTTGTGTGTAATATTCTTGGTTCTGATTATTTCTTATTGCGTAGTGCATTTAAAATAGTATCAGACTTCATGCTTCTCAAGATTTGTTTGGAAATTGGGACTGGCTGTTTATGATATATATGGTCATTTAATAGCAGGGAATTTATAAAAGTTGTCTTTTTCATGAAAGTAATAATACTCTGAATTTCTGGAGAGGCTTTTGTCCTAGGATCTTCATGTACTTTACAAACAGTTAATGAAGTCATACTACCTCCTTGTGGAACAGGCAAGTTGCATTAAATTGAGAGGATAAATGAGGCGGAGAGAGATTAAGGGACTTGTCCGTGGGTAGGTCAGTGGTGTCCTCAGGAAGAGAACGTAGCAGCCCTGTCCTGTCCCAAAATCTTACCTTTGCAAACGCTTAGGACAAGAGCTCTGTGCTCACTGAATAGGGTCAGTGCAATTGGGTTCTCAGATCAGTTTTGGGGGTTTTTTGTGGTTTTTGGACTGTATAGGCAATAGTAAAAAAACCTGTCTTCAGAGAGCCCTTAGATAATTTTGGTCTACTAGTCAACCATTCAAAATAAAAAATATTCCAGATGGTGTTTTCAGGAAAGGCAGAGCCAGCTTTTTCAACAGTAATATTTGCCTGCTGAGGTTTTATTTCTTTTCTTCCCCAAGGGACTCGAAGGCAGTGCAAGTACCATTGAGGGGGGCAAAATTCCCAAGTAATGGAGGCAGGCACAGTTAAAGGCAATTTGCCATCATCAGCAAGCCTCAGGTTTCCTTACTGGTAAAACTTGGACCAGAGAGCAGTAAGCAATGAATGTCCACTGCTGTCCGCAGGAAGGAGCGGGTGGCATTTGGTTTGTGGGGTGACAGCCCTGTTTCCTGCACCCACCGCTGCACTGCAGCCAGACCCCTGCAGAGCTGCACAGGTGGGGTTTGAGGGACGGAGTGCCAAACAGCCTTCTACTGGTTTCCACGCTGTTGCAGGAAGGCATCGTATTTTGCTCCTTTTCTTCCTCCTTTCCCAGCCGACCACTTACAGAAGGAAACCGTTAGGTATCTTTCATTCCACAGCGGGGCTTTTTTGTCTGTAGCAGCATATGAGACGCAGTGGAGATTCAAATATGCTTTTAGAGAAGACTATAGAAAAAACCAGCAACTTGTTTTCACAGGAATGATAATTTGTCCTAGAGGAGGAGAAAAAAAAAATCTTTGCGGTGTTGTAGAGTGCACCTCTACCTACTTAATTTAGTCATATCTATCCACCTTACTGTCTTACAGCAGTGAGAGTGCTTTTTTTGGTTTGTTTTGTTCCTTAATATTTCTTTGGAATATCTGATAAGTGTTCTTTTGTGGATGATCTGTGCAATTGTAAACCATCTTGGTTGACCCTTTGTCACTTCTTTTGCTAAATATCATTGAGTTTCATGGATGTCAGAGGGAGATTAAAGATCTTGGTAACAGTGAGCCTTAGCACAGCAGTGATGACGGTGCTGGAAGAGCTATGTGTGGCAGTACTAGCGTAGTCCTTATGGCCCTGCTGCTTCAGCCAGCGATTATAATGCTGGGGACACAACCGGAGGCTTGTAATTTGGTTTCCTTTTCGAAGTCTCTGAGATAGACTGCAGTCCAACAGGAGAGCATCTGCTTTTCTTTTTGCTGAAGAACACTTCTGGAACTTCTCTGTATAAGCTTACTTAAAAACCCATTGCTTGATTTTATTAATATGTAATAATTTGGCTCCTTTTACCTACAAAAAGTTATTTATCTGAATAAAATGCAAGAATATTATCTAACGAAAGGGGAAAATAAAGAGTATAATTGTGTTAATTATGAGAATACCAGACATGTAATTAATACGCCACAGGAACAAAGAGCAAATGTACTAATAGCACATAATTGGACTTAAACTACACCCTTGGTAGAAGTCTCTGCAATGGAACTGTTGCGTTTGCGCTCCTTTTCAAATTCGCAATAAGGAATAAATTAACATCCATTTTCTTGCCCATACAAAGACGGAATCATATTGTGGGATAGGGTAATGAATTCAGAGAATGCCTTTACATTCCCATATGGCTCTTTGGGAGGGGAATACTCATGCACATGGCTCTTCTCTCCTGCCTTGCAGGAGGCAGGCAGAGAGAAGAGGAAAACCCCATTGTATGACCAGATGTTCGCTGAATACTGTGATCCTAAAGAATACAAAAAATCTGTAAGCTGAGTAATTTAAACATTGTCACCAGTACCTGGTTGCAAATATTTAAGTCAGTTTATCCGTCCATCCTTTTATATATGGTATGTTACTGCATTATGGTGTCAGACAAGGAAATAGGTAGGGTAGGGACATCTGTGGTAGAACTGGAAAGAAAACCCGTAGTTCTTGACTCTTTCTTCACCCCCCAGCGTAAATCACTAGTTTGGTTTTCTATATAAATTGGGGAGTTAAAGCAGTTGTTAATGTGGGCATGGCTAGCTCTGCTGCTCTTCAGAACAGATTAGCATGGTACATGAAGAAATAATGTAGAACCATTGGAGTCCTTGTTTTTTGTGGACACACACTGTAGAAAGGCTCATCCAGAGCACCTGACTGTAATTCTTATTTTATTGAGTTAGAGAATGATTAGTAAAATAACATATTCCTGCTGCTGTTTCACTTTCTGTACTCTCTCCCTCATTCTCTTTAGTGGTGTCTTACTAAGCTTTATAAATAATTTATTTCATGCTCTTCAAAGGCCACAGTGGTTTCAGGGACTTAGGAGATCTCAGTACCCCTTTGAGTAAGGAAATAAATTTTTAAGAAATGGGTCCAGTTTCATTCAGACTCCATGTTTATTTATATAACACAGCTTAAAATAGCCATTGTGTTATTAGATGCAAAGACTTACATTAATAAAGCCTAAATTTTATTGAGTTCCTTAAGTCAAGCATTGCTTTTTAGCTAAGTGCTTGAAAGCCAGTCTGTTCAAGGTATTTCAAGGTATTACAGTATTTCTTAATTCAAGATATTTCAAGGTATTGCAGTAGTTCTTAGTTTTACCTACACTCTTTGTGCCCTGCTTTCCTAAAGATGCAGATGAAAAGCCTAGAAATTCTGTCTTATTCCATTGTAATGCACCTGTCATCACAATATCTAGACACCTGCCTTTCTTCTTCATAGAAGTATTGTGAGAGTGCATTAATTAACGCTTGTAAAATGCTAGGAGATCCTAGGATGGAAGGTGCTAATGAGTTGTAAAATATTATAATGATGTTGCAGAATATTCAGTGTCTCTGTAAGAAAGGACTTGCATCTTTCCTTCATTCTTTCATGTTTCTAGATGCATATTTTGCAGTAGAAGGTAAGTCTGAGCAGGAAAAAAAGGATTAAACAAGGTAGAAAGATTGCTAATGCTGCTAGTTTTCATGTGAGGAAGCTGGTTGTCTTTATGTACTTCTTTGCTTATTGAATTTTCTTTTTGTCTCTCTGATGATCCCATACTTCAATGGCTTGTTGAGAATTCTCTGAACATTCAGGGGAAATGTCAGGGGAGAAGATTTTCTTCTTCAGATTGCCAAGTCCTTCATTTGCATTGCCTAAATCAATTCTCACGCGTGATCAAAGCAGTTCTGGAAATTTTCAAGTGTGGGGAAAACCAGTCCTCTAATTCTTTTTCCTATAATATATACAGTCAGGTTCCAAAGCATTAAAAAAAAAACCCACTTCATCGACCCCATCTAAAACCACATGAATTTTATGCCTCTTCATGTTCAGCGGATTGCAACAGTGTATATTAAAGGTAGCAAGGCTAGAAAAGATGTAACAGAGCATGTAGTATGTTTTCTCTTCAAGCTGGTAGGGGCATTGCTCTAGCGTTTTGTTGCAGAGTTTTGTTTTGAATGGCCCAAAGGATGCTGCTTCTGCCTGTTGCCTGAGAAGAGTACTCTGTGATTTCATAGATCTTGTTGTGAAGAATTATTTTTTTATAGTCAGCTTGAATTATCTTTTTCTTAGTGTCATTATCATTCATTCTTCCTGCCTGGTTTAGACTGATAAAGCCGTACCAGCACCAAAAAATACTAGATTTCAAATTTCCAAAACACTTTGGGATTCTCCTGTTGCTTTCTCTAGCAGGAACAGGAGAAGCTGGGGTGTAAGACAGCTTCTCAGAAACTGGTCTGTTGTTGCCTTCATCTAATACTTTGCTTGGCTGTGCGTGCAACTCTTTCATGAGCTTAATTATGTTACTGCATAGTCTCTATGGCAGTTGGTCCCCTTTCAGAAGTGGTTGCAGGGCAGCTGTGATAAACCACATGCTCAATAGAGGAGAGAAAGCTAGGTTTCGAATTCTAACTTCCCATTAAAAGCAATCATAATCTGGAAACAAACTAGTATGCAGACATTAATTGTACTGAGATGAAAAGGAGCCCCCACCCAGTTCTAGCCTCTTTATTTAAAGACTAGACCGTTTTCTGAACCCAACTGTAGACTGTTTCAAGTCTGGACCCTTTCCCCATACCTCCCCTTTTGAACAAGTCTAATATCTAGAAGTAACGGTGCATATTCCACATGTATTCAGAATCACTTATGAGCCTGAGCTCCAACAATCAGATCCAGATCTGCTCTTGACTTAACTGAGCATGTCTCGCTTCTCTCTGTATTTATGGTACGTGCTGGCTTCCTTTACGTAGCAAGCAAAGGCATTCATTTTTACCTGTCACTGTATCTTTTAATTTCTGGCTGCTCAGCTCCATTCTGACAAGTGCAATAAATGTGTCCTCCTGGGTCCTTGCAAGCTGGGCATTAGTCACACTGTGCATTTCAAGGACATCAATCCGATAGTTTTTCAGCTGTAACAGAAAACATGTTCTGCTAGGAGCCATTTGTTCCAGTTTTGTTGCTTACTAATAAAATAAAAATCAATGCTTTTGTGGAGCTTGAGAAGCAGGTCAGAGAGTAGGAGGGAGATAGGTGGTGAAAATGAAGGTGCTGAAGTTGGTTCTCTGAGTTTTTCTCTGAAATAATGGCATGTGGCATTTCGGATAAAGTGAGAATCGCTGTCAACTTGTGAAATGCAGTTACCTCTGGCAAGCAGTACAGCTGTTGTTTAGCAGCGAATAGGACTGGTGCATAGCAGGTCTCACACTGGGCAATTTACATCAGGTTTAGTTTTGTGAATCAAAAGGTATTTGAGAGGGTGTTGTATTTGCCATACTTTTAGAGTAAGTGCTGATGGAACATCAGTGGTGATATGGATCAGAATTTCATCTTGCTGTCTCCACCGCAGGTGGACTACCCATACTAGCTGTATCCTCAACCATTAAACTGCCAGTTCAAACCACTTAGTCATCAAACTAAACAAAATCATCTAACTGATCTTAAAATACAGACTAAAGAATTATTTGCTTTGCTGAATCAGTGCCTTAGTCACACCTGACTCGGAGGGGTTTTGCTTAGAGAGTGAAATGCAATCAATGTCTTCTCCTGCCTTGGAAATTTCCCAGTTTCATCGTGACTGATTCAGCTGATTAATTAACCTGAGCTGGTAGTGTCATTGTGCAAGAAATAAGGTTTACCTGGACATAGCATTTCTTGTTTTAAAAATGCCTCCTCTTCCGGAATCAGATTCATTTAAACGAATCCTGATGGTAACACTGAAGTCCCCTTCTTACCGTGGTCGATGGTAGTGTGCTTTCCCCCCGTTATAATGCATGATGTAGCCCAAGTGGACTGCAGAGCAAATGTTGCTCTTTAAACTGTCTTTTCTGCCACACCTATGAACTGAGATTGCTCTCCAGTTTAAAGGTAATAATTTATTTTTGCAGAAAATATTTTAGACTATGTGTGTATATTTGTATGCCAGCTGGCCACTGACTTATAAGCCCTCTTCAGATACTTTTTATATTGACATTCAAGCTCTGTACATGGTTATATTGCTAATCAAAATCCACTATTTGGGCAAATAGATTTGTGTTATATCATGAATTCATCAATGGGCAATCATCTTTTAGCTGATGATATCTTGGCTTGCAAATCTTTACTGATGGGGTGGTTCTTACTCATGCATTAAGTTAGTGAGAGTAGTTTGAGAGTCATGCTGAGCTGGACAGTCCTTCTGCTCTCCATACAAAAGAAAAATACATAATGTAGCATACTGTCGGCTGAAGCTGCGTTGGCAGAATGTAAAGACTCAGCTATCTGGCAGCAGATGGGCTACAGGCTTCTTCTGATATGATCTGCCATCCAGCATATGGTAGACAGGCTGAGAAATCAAGGGGTTTTAGACTGAGGCTTTAGCTTTATTTAAAAAAAAAGAGGTGTCTTAGCTCTTGATAGAGCAGGTGGCCTACAGCACCCAGTCAGTGAAATAAATGTGGGCTACCTTGGTTGCTCGGTTAAGGGATAGCTCCGTAGCACAGGATAGTAACTGGGGTATTGTTCGTTGTGTTGGACCACAGTGTATTTCCCTTCAAATTCCATTTTTGCTCTGCACATGCTCATATTAGCAAATATGCTTAAGATACAGCATGTAAAGATGGTTGGGTTTGAGGATGGAAGAAGCCGTTGGGCGGGCATAACAGCTTGCCTCTGGATATCCAAATGGACTGGCTTGCTGCAGGTCAGATTCTGTCAACTTGCTGAGACCTCTGGATGATCAAGGGCAGTGAATAAATTGGTTTCTCGCCTTTCGTCCCCCCACCTTGAGTTTGGAGTAAACAGGTAGTCAGCAGGGAAGGCAACAGTCTGCCTTGGGAGGGAGGGGGAGGTTTCTTCAGAACAGATCAATCTTGGTATTTAAATTTTGGAGTGTTTTAAAATAAAGAAACATCACATCTCTAGGATTTTGAACATGCTGGACTTTATTTTTATTTCACTGTGGGAGTGAAATGGCTAATAGGTACAAAGCATGAGTAGTCATATCTAATTATAAAATAAGTTGGTTGGATTTTAGTTGTCAAAACTCTAATCACGGTAAGGTATTTCTTCTTCTGTTGAAGGATTTTCTAATTGGGATTTTTGACCAAAGAGCAAATAGCTTTCGTACTACAGGACAGGTTGTGTGTGACTTAGTTATTCCTATGAAACTTCTTGATTTAGGTATTGCTTGTGAATTTTTCCAAACAAAACTAACAGGCTTTTGCCTTGCTAAAAGCCAGTGACATTACACAGAAAAAGGTTTCTCTCTATGCAGAGGATTTGTCCAAAGTGTGAGCGCTGCCGTACCTCCGTTTGGGCAGGGTTAATGCCACGCCACAGGACGGCCCTCCTCTGCCGCACACGTACCTGGGGATGAGCACCGAGGAAACCCTCTGTCTGCGAGCATCAACTCGCAGAGGGTGACAGCGCTCCGGGGTGGGTGTATGTTCGGAGCGGACACATTTCCGCAGGATTGCTGTTTCTGAGTTCTGAACACACCCCGAGAAAGCGTGCCCTTGTTTCGTGGTGCTTGTTGGAGGCAGGTGTTGGCAGTTTGTCCGTTCCTGGGTGGTTCAGGGCCCCGCAGAGGACCCGGGTCTGTGCATCTAGCTCCCAGTGCCTTACTGGGCTGGGCTTGCTGCTGCTGGCCTTGCCGTCTTTGGCATCGGTGTTGAGTTAGGTAAAAAACCAGCTTTTTTGCCTTTCTGCTGAAAAGGCCTGTGAACGTTAAGGTGAAGGAGTTAAAGGGCTACAAGGGCGGTGAGGGGACTTGAGCATCTCTCCTACAAGGAGAGGCTGAGGGAGCTGGGCTTGTTCAGCCTGGAGAAGAGAAGGCTGCGAGGGGACCTAATATATACTTACAAATATCTGCAGGGTGGATGTCAGGAGGATGGGGCCAGACTCTGTTCAGTGG
>Ga0181612_113357_pt1 | contig 23541 bp, 17 predicted proteins | sample HoacroProtozoa21_FD_119630 | JGI IMG/M metagenome (GOLD analysis project Ga0181612, IMG submission 119630) | Hoatzin crop microbial communities from Cojedes, Venezuel. Combined Assembly of Gp0051906, Gp0051904, Gp0051908
GGAGGGAAAAAAGAAAAAACGGGGGGGGGGGGGGGGGAGGGAAGCAAAATATGGCAAAAACTCCTCTCCTCCCCAACCAACAGTGAAGCACCTTATCTTTTCTGTCCCCATTCACTTCCCTCTGTTTACCTAGCTCGGAAATGGTGGCTTTGCTTAAATACTCAGAAAGAAACCATTAAATGGTGAATTTTGGAAAGCAGGAAGACTGCTTCTTCATCTGTGGCTGCACATAAAGCACTTTGCCTGATAAATCCCACATTATGAGGGACAGAAAGCTTCCTCCAATTCCTTTACTAAATGTTTCTCCTTCAAAAGATGTGTAAGGACTCCTCCCTGCCCACCTCAGCTCCCTTTCATTCACCTCCTTCCTTTTTCTGAAATTCAGGTTATGCAATTCTAAATCACCCATTATACCTGATAACCCTAACCCAAGCGGAGTGTTACAGAATGCGACAAAAGTGGAGGTAAGGAGCCAACCTTGATGTATCTCATGGGAAAACTCCTGCATGCAGCAAGCACATTTCTTCAGCAGAGTCAGAGAGCTGTGCTGCATCACAAGAAATAGCAAAGGTCAGAGTCAGATGGGGGCTGATATCTAAGATAGGAATTATTTTTTTCCTTTTAAAAATGGTTTGTCAACAGCTGGTATCGGTCATTTCCAGCTTCTTTTTGCTTTTGAGTTGGAATCTTCACCCTTTCATATCTGTGGTTAAGGACAGATACACTATTCTACCACGGAGTATTTAACAACAAGACTGTGTCTTTCACTATCTGATCCTCATATCATCATATTCTCCTCTCCCCTTTTTCTTTAATTTTTTTATATGGTTGATGTTGCCAAGGTATCTTTGACTCCTTTTCCAGCCTTGTTTCCCTGGGAGCCTTTTGTAAGATGACAGTCATGGACCAGCCACCTATTTCACAGTTACTTGCTATGATGCAATTAGCCATCAACAAAATGGTCTGACAGAAATCAGACTACATTGCATCAATCAGCTCTTTTTTATGGTGGACAACTGAGTCAGCTCTGGCATCATTAGCTATGTGGGGTCCCATACTGATGAGAAGAGCGTTCAGCCCCAGAAGGCCCCCTTGCCTGTGAACCAGGAAATCCCCAAGCCAACATAGCCATGAGAAGAAGATCTCCAGAACAAGGGGAGTGAATGGTCTCCAGTGAACATTTCCAAAGCCGACAGTCTTTAATCCCAAACAATTAAAGTATGTGATTATAATTCCTTTGAAAACACAGTCACAACCACCCCTTTCCATTCCTGTGGGACAAACAGCAAGAACACAGTCCTTCTGCCTGGAGTAATTTCTTCAAGAGAACTGCAGTGAGCTACAGATGACAATGCAGAATTGATAAAAGCACATCTCTAGGATTATTTATCTCTGTGGTAGAAGTACAGGTCTCTGACTGGTGACATTCATGTTGTTTCAGATATGGATTTTTGGAAGATTTCAATTTCAGATTAACGATTTATGAACTTCATGTTAGTGACAGTGTAGTGAGTTTGCAGGTGATCTGTCCAAAGGCATACAATATTTGAGGGCAGAACTATTTTAATGCAGGGGGGGTTTGTTTGTGGGTTTTGTTTGTTTGTTTGTTTTCAAAAAAAGAAAATGAGGAGATTTGCACCTTAGGAATGCTTAGATACATTCTTAGATTGGCAATCAGGATAAGAAACAAAGTTCAGTACATTTAGTTATCTGTTACACTTTAATATTAGTTTTGCTAATTGCAGATTCAGTGCTCTTTCACTTCAACCAGTACAGAGCCTGCAGTAAGGTCAAAGATGGAGCATTCCTATGCCCCGTGCAACTCCTGCTCATCCCTGGCAGGTTTTCATCTCCCTACCAGAGAACCCAATCAGAGATAGGGCCTGTTGACCCAGCACATCAGCTAGTCCAGACATGACAACACCATTACAAGTCCTCCTGATTGGTCTCAGCAGCCCTCCAGTGCTAAGCAAGTTGACCTTAAAGCTTGATGTCAAGACCTTGAAGGATTAGTACATTCAGAGCACCTGATCAGCTCCCTCTCATCAATCTATCATAAATTCCAGTTAATTTATAGGGTATTCATCTTCTAGGATTTGTTTCGTGCCTTCAAGCTATGCTTTGCAAGAGACTTAAACACCAAGGGAGCCATGGGTAGTAAAAGAAGTATATGTAATCTTTTATGCATGGAGATTCAGGGGTGAATTTGTGGGAAGCCAACAGTTTGTGGAAACATAATTCCAACTGAAAGATAAAGTTAGTGAGGGCAAAAAAATTAAAGGAGAGCAAAGGGCTGTGAGATTATATCATGCAAGCCGGCATAGTTTTATGTCTGATGTAAGACTCCAGTTCCCAAAGCCTGCCACTAGATGGTAATAAAAACTAAAATAATAGAACTGGCTTGACATTAACATCTCTGCCGGCTGCAGCCACAGGAGTTTCCTACACCACAGCCCCTCTACGCCTGTGAGCCCAGAAGAAAGCCACTTGACCCTTCAAAGTCCAGCAGAGTGACATTACCTCCTAACCACAACAAATTGCAGCAGTTAGGCTCTTCAGCTGCGCTAGAGAAGCACGCTGCACAGGGGTACCTGCCAGCGGGGCTGGCTGGCATGGGCACAGAGCAGAGCTAACCCATGTTATAGTCCCTTGTTGGGCCCTGGCTACATGCCACGCAGGAGCTTTAGGCAAGTCTTTGCTCCACATTCATGCAGCCACCCACCTGCCAAGAAGCTATCTGTGCTTTACGCACTGCTCCCAACTGAGCTGGGTTTCCCAACCTGCAGTTCAGGGAAGAAAACAAGTTTTTCCAGGACAAGTCACAGAAATGCCTGGGAGGGACTGCTGGGCTTTGTGTCATGTTAGTTCCTTCTAGCCTGGCTGTGGCTCAGATATCCCACTCCTCCACTGCATTTAGGGAAAGGGGACATATGCAACCTCCACTTTCTGCTCACAAAATCCCGATTTTTTCTCAGATTTTTTTTCACTTTTTCAGTAAAAACATTCAGTAAACCAGTGAATAATTGTAGCCTCAGCTTACCTGGAGCAGATATCAAACCAGACATCGAAGCAGGTCTGACTGGGCCCTTTGATAGGGTGGCATTATTTTGGGGTCCAAGATCATCTGAGATAGTCTGGGACAGACCCAGGCTTTCAGCAGAAAGGCTCACTGCCAAGCTTGAAAATACCTATGGATGGCAGGGTGTTCTAGCAAACGAGTCTCCGCCTAAACACAGCTTTTTAAAACACTAGGTACTCATGGAAAATTACTGGATTTTGGGTACAAAACCAGCCTTAAAACCAGTATGAACTCAAAGCCAGTTCAGAGCTCTACTTTCATCATCCAGTCACCAATAAAATCAGGGCTTTAGTAGAAGCAACCAAGTGAACGCACCTGCTTTGTCACCTCAAGACCATCTCTTATATTTTCGTCAGGTTTATTACCCTGTGGTTACCTGAACTAGTTTGGTCTCATCTCCTGTTGTCACTTCTGGAGATGGGAGTGTGGGGTTCATTGCTCTTCAGCTATCTCCTGTGGCCCATTCCTGGGATTTTTCCTTGCTTCATGTACCTTTTGGCCTGACTTTAGCAGAATCACCAGACTGTGAGCTTCAGCTGCTCATTTCCAATCTTTCCTGCATACAGTAGGAGACAGCACATTTGGTCTGCGTTGTACAAGGCGGTCACCCAGCTTCAGGAGCCCAGCTTCTCTTCAGATGCAAGATGACATGCATAAGGAATGGGAGAGTTTTGCTATTGCCAAATCGGGTAATTCATTACATTTCTTGCAGTGAGGCAAACCCAGGGTACCATGGTCCTGGCCGCAGAGGGCTCCTAGGAGGGGACACTTGCCTCTCCTCTTAAGGAAGGTCTCCACAGAGCATCCCCCTCAGTATGGCACATGTATCCAGGCAGGGGCACCACCTACTGCTTCTTCCACAGAGATTACCATCTCCCCCTAGCAAGACTTGAGTAATCTGCAAGGAAAATCTTAAGTAGAACATTTAAAGAACTGAAATAAATGGGACTGCTCGAAGCACTGCACTGCTCAGAAGGTGTCAGGAGCTAAATGATTCCAGAAGCATTGAACCATATGCCGTCAGGAGCAATCGTGCATTGGCGGAGAAAGGATGGACATAGCAGCCTGATAGATCCTTTCTTTCTATCCTAGCATCTATAATTTCTCTGTTAATGACTTGTAATTGTGTCCTACATGTCAGGACATATTTTGGTTCCTTGTTTGATAAAGTGCTGGGGCTAGTAAGTTCGTTCAATTAACTGCACAGTCCAATACCTCCCCCAGTGCCAAAACCTCCTGTCCCAAATTGTTTGAGACCGTCTTTCTGTACCTCTACAAGGGCCCAAGGGGGAAGGGAACAGAGCAGAGAGAAACATTCATTCTGCTAATTTAAAAATGTAAAACACATTCAGGACTGCATGTAATAGTGTTGTAAATCTTATTTCCATAAAGTACCTCCAGGGCTAATTCACGAGACATTAATCATATTCCAGCTTCTCCCAGCTGTTAACTCATCTGCAGGGTTTTTGATAAAAGATTTCATGTGCATTTTCAAGATGCAAAATCGTACCAGCAAGGGCTGGACTATTCAGAGCAGAGATTTCTGTGGTCTAGAACAATGGCCAACTCAGAGGCTCCCAAGCCCCTGCCCAGCAGGTTTCACTCCCTAACTGAGCCCTTCCTGGCTCCGACCAGGGTTACTTCACCCTCCATTCAATGACGCCCTATGGTGATGAGGTTTGGCTGAGGAACAGTCAGTAATATATTTCCAGGTCACTTCCTTCAAGTGCAATCAGATTTATTCCCAGCCAGTTCATTGGCATTGTTCAGTGGCAGAAACCTTAATTATCCCTTTAAATCTAATTTCAAATTCCAAGCACTGCCTCCCTTCTCCCTCCTGCCTCCGTCTAGACTCCCTGGAATTATAATCTGATTTGTGGATAAACACACTATTTCCTTTTATCCCACCTGTCTGAAAGCTCTTCTTTCCAGGAAAGGCTTCATTTCATCTCTGTGTTGTGTTAGGGAGGTGACAAGCTCTCAGGGGCATGGGGTCTGCTGTCTCAGGGAGCAGGAAACACGATTGTCCCCAACCGGGGAATGCCACAGCGCATCCAGAGAGAAGGGACACGCCTCATTAAAATGCTTTACATACAAGTCTCCCTTGGCAAGACAGGAAGTGACTCCAAGTTGTAGCAGCGGGGTGACCAGGCATTGGTGTGCTGCATTACAATCTCTGCTCAAAGTTCTCCTCCACTAACATCCCCCTGCCCCCAACCCAGAGGCCCACCTGCATCTGCTCACTCATCACTCTCACCAAGTCTTTGTCTCATTTTGCTCCTTTCAAAAGCAACCTCTCAGATTGCTAGGCTTGTGTCTCGCCATTCAGCCTGCATGTTTTTTTTTCAGATGAGCCCAGGACAGCAGGGTAGGGTTGGCCTCATGTTACGAGCCAGGCAGCAGGCCTGCCCTCAGCCCCTTCTTCCTCAACCTCCTCTTCCATGTGCAAAGACAGCTTTGGGAGGATTGCATTGTCTAACTCCATCCCCTAAATCAGCTTGCTGGCTAGTCCGGTTTTAAGTGTACTCCACGTTCAAGGGAACATCGCTGTGGCTGCAGAAGCTCCTCTCTTGCTCCACTTAATTACACAGAATAACATTAAAACCAGCCTCAAACTACAGGAGCTCAGTTGTCAAAGGAAAGTGGCAGAGGCTTTCCAAAAGCAGTTTCCTTTCCATTGTGAAGGTTATAAAAATTAAAAGCCATGAGCCACCTGCCTTCATCAAAAACAGAGAAAGCTGGGAATCTTCCCAATATCAGGACAGGCACTTTGCAGTAGCAGTGTTCACTCAAGGTAGTATTCCTACCTGACAACTCAGGTTTTTTGGAGTTACTTAACCACTTAAAAAAAAAAAGAAGCCAATTTTAAGATGAAAAATGCCACTACACACTGAAGTGTCCAGGTGTTTAGATCTGTTTTTTCCCAGCAGAAGCATTTCACCTTTTTTCTTTCCTTTCCTCAGCTGAAGTTAATCAGCAAATTTGCCTCAACTCCTCAAGCTGTGTCTTTAGAAAAAGAAATCACTGCTGTGACTAAATCTAGGAATTTTTTTTCTTTCTTTAAAAAAAAAAAGGATGTGGGTTATAGAAAGCCAAATTAAGCATAGGTGAGACCATATTAGATTTAGACAGAACCACAGTCAGAGGAGAGACATGTCTTAGTTTTTACTGGAGGAGCAAAGATGTAGGAGTTTAGAACTAGTTGTTGTTGGGCAAATAAAGGCTCCGTATTTCAGCTTGTGCAGCTTTCCCTGTAGTTTTTCCTTAAAGACCAACGTCAACCTTCTACTCTTACCATAAGCAGCTGTGGTGTCAGTGCCCTTATAATTCACCTCTCCAATGATCCCAGAGGTGGATGGGACTAGCAGCTATTCCCATCTTCCATCCCAGCTGCTTTGCCAACTTGACAGACCCCAATGGGGGGTTTAAGGCTAACAGGGGACCTCCAGCTGCTCACAAAATCCAAGCATCTCCCAGACTTGAGTGAACTTTGAGCCAGCTGCATCACAAGCGATGCAAAGGCAATCAGCGCCTGGACAGGCCACTGAAACAAGAGACTGTACTTGCACATCTTGTAAAGCTGTACCCAGGCTGGCTGCTGCTGTACAGCAGAGACGGGAAACCAGCATTTGCTGGGAGCAGGGACCTGGCTCTAAGCCCGCACTGAGCACACAAACCAGGGGAGGTCTAACCTTACAAAAAAGTTATTCAAGTGTGTGTGAGGATAAAGCAAAAAAATACCTGAGCAAATCAGAGTCAAAATGCTGATTACTGCTGCATTTTGGGTAAGAAAGTACAGTCCGTGCTCCAAACCCTTTGTCTGTTGACATCTACAAAACTCATCTCCCCAAGCTCAGCAGTGGCACAAATGCGTCCCCTTCGGACTGCATTCTTGCTTCTGGCTCCATCTGCAACTCTCTCCTCGGAAGAGCTTGCACTGCCTCTCTCCTCTCTTCTCTTTACCTGTGCTTCTTCCTTTATAGGAGTCTTCCTTTAGAGACGTGAGTCCAACACTGTAGCTATTCCAGATATGCCACTATCCACAGAAAGAGGAACATTTTTCTATGATTAGAAGTGTCTCTCCTACTAATCTATTGCCCACTATGCCGCAGGCCTCACTCTTCCCTCCTGTGCATCTCAGCTTAATCTTTAACGCCATAACAAAGCATTCCAGGAATACCTCATTAAAGGCAGAAAAATACAGAGTATGCTATCTAGCATCCTGACTGTATCACAGCTGAAGTGTGGTCTTGCAAGTGACACAGGAAAAAAAAAAAAAAAGCATTTAAGAAGTCAATAACTCTTACTCCTTTTATCACATTTCTTTTACTTTCATTCCTAAAAGATGATGGCTTTGTCCTACTACTTCTGTAGGTTGCCCACTGCCCTACACAGCCTTTTACTATGAGAAAACAGACTCTCCACATCATTACCAGACAACCTTATTCACATTCTGAATTTGTTTTCTGCATTTCACCTTGGAAAGTACCATTCATGTCACTGCTATTACCTGTGTTCTTCTTTTGAATAGTAAAAAAGCCAACACCAAGTGCTATTAAACCTATGAGATACCAGCAGTTATATTCATGTTTTCCACTGCATGGAGTGTCTGTACTTCCCTTTTCCCAGCCCCCAGTGAAGAATCAACCCTCCCCCCAAAAAGTCCTAACCCTTCACAATTTGGCAGCTAGCAATAATTATTTTGGAGTCCCGTGGCTGCAACTGAACAGAACCACTGTGGGTTCTGTGAGCAGATTGATTTGGTCTTCTTGGATAATCTATTTGTTTTCTTAGTGTTATGTAGTTTAGATTGATTTTGCTATTATTTCCAGCTCCACAGGAAAGAAAATTGGTAAATAATTTTTTTTTTTTTAAATTGTGACAATCATTAACTGTCAACAGACCATCAGACAATCAAACTGCCACCAGCAGAGATCACTCTGTAGGAGGTAAAAGACCTCAAGCTCCATAGGCACTCTCAGGCCAGGCTCAGGCAGAACTAGCACTCAGTGGACATAGCAAAAGCCAGGCATCCCTCCCACTTCTGGCCCCATACAACAGCAGAACTCTAGTTTTCCTCTGCAAAAAGAGGCATTATGGGACTGTGAGGGTGCAGGTACATACAAGATATAGCTCTAAGCCTGACCATCCCCTGTGGAGCTCAAAACCTGCCTGGTCAATTCCTGTACCTAGGCATGCAGCAAGCTGTCTGCCAAGTGCCTCACTGGTGGATCACCTCTTGGTACGGTCCTACATCCCCTCAGTAACACATCCCTGAGTATTGGTGGGGAAAAATAAAACCACCCCCAGCTCTGAGCTCCAGACCAAAGATACATCCAAAGCCAACATTTCTGTTCCCCAAGCCACTCTTTACTTTGCCTTTTCTCCTCTCACTTTTCTTACTCCTCCTTTTCCTTACCACCTTCTGAACATCTCTGGTAAATCTTTAGCAGCAGCTCCACACATTCAGACCCTCGCCTTCACACTGTACCCTCCTGCTTCACCCAGCCCCTAGCCAATAATGCAACACAGCACACCTCAAAACCTAAAAGTTTACATCCAAAAACCACTCTCCAAACTGGACTACCAGCCCAGCCCTCCTCCTAAAGCAAGCCCTTTCCTGCTGGGCTTTACCCCTTTTAGCTCTGACTCAATACAGTTGTGGCAGACAGGGCTGACGGGACAGGGCTGGTGAGCAACAGGGTGATAGACAGCCCTGTTGTATGTGAACACCAGTTCTTCTGAGATGAGGCACTCTGTAAGCACGAAGGGTGGAAATACCACCTCCTTTTCTCCTCCAAATTTAAGATTTCAAGAAGTGAGGGACAAGTATGCCTGCTGTTTAGAAAGCATAGTTCACGTATCAGCATGACAGGGCTTGATGCTCCTCTACAAAGTATCTTCAGGTATCATAAAACAAAGCTCATGCTACTGCTTGTTCCCAGGATTAAAATCGTTCAGGAACTCGGACATGGTTCTCCTAGCAGAAAAGATCCTTTTTGTTACAGCTCCTAATTGGTGACATGTCAAAGCTATTCATCTGCCATATCCTACCCTTAAGAAGCAATCCATCCTCCATGTCACTCCAGGCAATCAGGCCATTTCATGGCTCAGAACAGCACACATCACTTACTGTTGCAATCTGCAGCACAGCTGCACCAAGGGCAACACTCTTCATTACCTAGAAGATTATATAAAGTCTTTAACTAGGCCAAATACTTTAAATAAACATTTGAAGACATGTTCCCATTCTGGGAATTCTTCAACACAAACAGATGGATTGATAGATGCAGTAGATTAGTTTGGGTACAATATGATCCAACATGATACTCAAGTGATTCAAGCAAGGGAACCACATGCAATGCACTGCTTAAAGAAAAATAATGTGTTTTCTTGTCAAGAGCATCAAGATGTTCTGATACTAACCTGCTTCCCACATGCACTTCCCATATAAGTATGCCCTGCTATCTTCCATGGCCAGATGGTCACAAATCCCTCAGTGTTTCTCTAAGTGAGCATCATAGGGCAAATTGTGTTCCCACACATCCTGGATTAAAATGACTCCAAGGGAGACTCTAGAGGAGCATTTCCAGTGAGGCCAGTGCAGGACTGACAGCCAGCTTGGTCCAAGGAGAGATTTGGACACCAGGCAGTGAGGAGAAGCAGCAGGCATCAAGGCTTAATTTTATGTTCATTCAGGCCTTCACATCTCCTTCTCACTCAGCTCCATATAATAGGCTGTCCTTTTCCTAAATATTTGTTAGAAAAAAGTTCCTGAATTTATCATGGGAGCAGCAAAGAGAAACTCTGAGGTATCTGTATCCAGCAAAGCTGGCTGTGCTACCCCAGCCCAGCTCCGTCTGAAGGCAGCATCTCTCTCCTCAGGCAGGCTTTTGAAGAGCTGTCATGCTGTGACGTCTAACACCCAGCTCATGTGCCTTGTTCTTGGATACCAGCCTTTCACCCTTTGTACTCAGTTTTATTTCACTGTCAGAGCAAGAAAAGCTGCTGCAGAAACTGCAGCCATCACAGCTGCTAGGGCTGGGGGAGGTGTAACCTCCCTGCAACGGGGAGCGATGGCATGTGGCAGTCAGGTGACCACTGACAATTTTGGTCTGTTCCTTCCTGGCATAAAGGTCATGTTCTGGCTGAGGGCTGACACTGACACCTCAGTTTAGCTCCTTCCCAGCCATTTCACAAAGCCTTCCCCTTACTGAATAGTTCCTGGAGTGTTTTGTGGGGAGGGGTAGGACTTGCTTCACCCAAATGCTTGTGTGGCTTTCCCCACCTGGGGCACTGTCAGCATCCTTGCTATTGCCTTGGTACTGCATCTTTTTTGTAGCACTTATCTCTCTTGGGAAAATGACCAGCGTACATGGTGATCAGACAGTCCAATAAAGGAAAAATTACACACATTACATTAGAAAGGGAAATTAAAGATTTTTTTTCAGGCCTCTGTATGCACTAATAGGTTTTAGTTTCCTGGACCAGTCTCATCTGGGAACCCACACCCGTCACCCATATGTCTAAGAGCTATACTTAAGCTCTGGCACAGATTTTAGCTTTGTTTTCAACTACTTCTGACTGCGCTGTTGCATGGGCAATATCTTCCCTTGCCTGATTGTGACCACAGGCTCACCAGAGCCTCTAACTGCCACGAGTCTGCCTTGTTCAATGTGATGAGGTTGCACCCTGGCTGGTGAGGGTACTGCTGGCACTGTGGGCACCCTCTGCCCCCAGCTTGGCTTTCCTTTCCTTGACTTTTCTTTCCTGCTAGATTTCACGGGTAGAAAAGATAGGAAAGGGAGGACGGAAGGAGAAATACCTGCCCTGGTGCTCAGACTGTCACTGGATAAACAGCAAAGGCTGAGCCAGGATGTGATGGTTGTTTGCAGCAGACAAATCTAGAAATTAAAGAAATTAGTGACCTGGCGGGTGGGGAATGCAGTGAACCACACTTTCTAGTGTCCTGTGCTCAGCCCTTTTATTGACCTCAGAAAGATGGAGGGGATAAGACCACGCAGCTCGTGTGCTTACTGTGAGCATACAACTAGGTTGTGGAAAGTTGCATTTCCAGGGTGCAGATCAGCTCTGGTGAAAGCCTTTGGCAAACTCCTACTACTTTTAATAGCATGCATGGAGAAATCCAGAAACACCAGACACTCTGTTGATGTAACTTGATGGATTTGTCAAACACATTTTTGCAATTTTACTGTGTTTTTATGTGGTGCAGAATCACGAGCTTTTTCTGCATTTGATACAGCTTAAATGCCTTGAATTGCTTATAATGGGAAGCTGACCTTTTGTGTGCTGGTTCTGTACCACATCATATTGAGGCAGAGAGTTTGGAGCCAGCATGTGCCAAGGTTAGGAACAGAGCAGTTTGCCATGGTGGGACTTGTTCTATGAGTCTTGACTTGGGAAAGTGGGAGGTGAGCTGTACTGGTGGTATTGCTGGCTTTGGGAGAATGGGAGCGTGCCCCTGCGATCAGCAGAGCTCCCTTGCATTGGGTTTGCAGGATGGCACAGGAAAAGCGTTCCTGTCTCTTGGCAGATGCTGTGGGGCCTGTTCAGAGGGCAGCAGGGAGGAAAGGCCTCCTGGATGGCCAGCACAGACCATGGCAAGGTGATGGCTGCCTACCCACTGTAAGGGATAAATGTGTCTTGCTCTGCCAGACGGTGTGGCTTCAGGGTCTGAAGAGAGAGTATCCCAGAACATATGGGGAGAGAAGTGTCTGATCTTGCTAATTATCCCATCGGAAAGTGAAGGGAGAGCATCCATGCTCTACAAGATACAAATGCGCCGGTGAAGTCAAAAACATACTGGGTCGGGAGGAGATGTATTTGCAGTTCCATAGGTGAGATGCTGGTCCGCTGGGCCCATGAGTTGGTGCTCTTCACAACCTAGCTCTGTCCCCAGCCCTCGCCATCCCTGCTGGTGAGAGTGGCCCTGCACAGAGCAGGTCCTCAGAGTAACTCAGGGTCAGATCCCTCTTGCAGGGTATTTTTTGCGCTTTCTGCCTCTCCCTTTGCAGTATGAAAGGGCTCCCTGGTTACTGCTGTATTTGAGGAGTTGGTTGAAGAAACTCAGTTTCAGCCGATCTTCAGAAGACTCCCTCTTGGAGCAATTTAAACTTTTTTTCCCTTAAGTAAGCCTTTGGCTTACAGTAGCTGCTCCACTGTCAGTGATGACAAGTGGAGAGGAGTGTGGAGCCGAACACAAAGAAGGAGCAGAAGAAACTGTAATGGAGAGCAGCAGCATTGCAGTGGCTTGTTAGTTTTGGCATCAGCAAAACTGGAAACAGGGACACGTGGGAAGCAGGGTCAGAGGGAACTGGACAGCAGAGAAGCTGCTGAATATCTCAGCCAAGTCTTTGTACAGTTGCTCAGCACTAGGACCACTGGTGCTGTTGTGAGGATTTTTCAGACTGCTATTAGTCCCTGATCCTTGCTAGCCTGGATGCAGCAATGGAAACAGGATGGGAGCAGGGTTTCTCCAAGACATGAATCAGACCCTCTCACTGCTGCCTTCAGAAGTTGGCGGTGGATGGTGCTGCGATCCCTCATGCCTGTGACTGAGGTGAGAGCCTGACCAAGCTTGTTTATGGGTCAGAACTAAGACCATCTATGTTGCATTGCATCTCTTGTCCTCACAGATGTGACAAGGAAGTATAGGCTGATGGGACATGAAATTATGGTCTCAGCCGTGCCTTCAGTCCTCTTGGACAAAACAGTGCTCTGCCTTCTGGTTGGGGAACAAATGAGGACTCCTCTGAACAGATGTGGGGTCCATATTTAACCACAGAAGCAGACCCTGTGAACTACAGAGTGGTACTGCCCATGTTCACATGGACAGGAACTGTTAACTGGGGTCAGGCAGTGGCAGTCAGGAAGATGAAGTGGAGAGAGAGACTCCTTCCCCACATACACATCCTCCTGGCTGGTCCCAGCCAAAGACCATCTGTGGCCTTGCTAATGCTCAGTGGAAAGTAAAGAGGTGGAGGAGGCGTGGGTGCTCCATGGACAGCAGCGTAGGCATTGGGGGTTGTAGGAACTCACTCATGCTCTTTTCTGAGCCTAATCCTGGCCCTTGGACTCAGTGCGAAGAACCTCAGACGTCAGGTACATTAACAAGTTGGCTTTAATGGTCCTCAGCAGGCAACCTTGGTCCTGCCAGGCTTCCTGCAGCACTGTTGGGAAGATCAAAACTGTTATGTGCTCGTGCCAACCTGACTTATGGTGACACAGGGAACACATATGATTAAGCAGGAGGGATAAGGCTCTGCCCAAGTGTTTCCTGACAGTGGTGGAAGCTTGGAGAGCAGCTGGTGTTGATCTGACGTCCTGTGCTGGGTCGGGAAGGATGAGGAGCAAGTAGGGAAGGAACTAGTCCCCAGCTCAGTTTCACACAGTGCTATGTGGGAGCAGCTCAGCCCCTGGCGCTGCAGTTTTCAGCCCTTCCCTCTGCTCTGAGCACATGAGGATGGACTCTCCTCCTCCCCTCAGAGCCCCGCTCTGTAATTCGGAGAGGCACTGTGGTGCATACTGAGCTTGGGTCTTTTCAAACCCCTCATTGGGAACCCAAGAGGGGGATGGGGAATTTCCCTGGAGTGATCCCACTTCTGATGCTGACTTTGTAACAGACACTTATCATGAATTAATTATGCATTATTAGCATCTATTATTCATTCCTATTATGTGTACATACATGTGTGGCACTGAATAATGAGGGAATTATGCCAAACAATTAAATGGCCCTCCACTGAGAAACAGCCTTGAGAGGAGGGAGTGTATCACAAACTGAGGGGGTTTAGTGAGGACTGGCATCAAACTGGATGGGGGAAGGAGGCAAACAGACCCTGCAGGAGGAAAGCCAGGGCAGAAGTCAAGAAAATGGAAAAGGCCTATGAAATACAGCTGGTTGAACAGACTATTTTTCATGCTAGTGGCTGAACTAAAGCAATTGGAGGAAATTTGGGTCAACCATTTCATAAAAACAAAATAAGATCCTAAAGATCATTAAAGTCAAGCCTAAGTGGTTGCTTCAACAGGAAGAGAAAAATTTCCTTTATCGTCTAGTCTGGTTTTTAGTGATAGGCTAAATAAAATCTGCATCAGTTTTGAAATTTTTAAAAAGGCTGTTTCAAAATATTTCAGTCTGATATCCAAACAAAAATGTTTCAACATGTCCTGCATGCTTGGGGCTGAAATGGTTAGTGGGATTTGACCCAAATTTACACACAGGTTGGGTCTACCTAAAAAAAGAAATTTTTCAGCAATTTGTCATTTTTGTTTTCATTATTCATGGTATGGTGGGGAGAGGAGAGGAAGGAATCACCCAGTGCTCAGAGGAGAGAAGCAGATCAACCAGCATGGCTCAGAGATGCAGTTTGTGTGCGAAACACCAGTGCTGCAGAAAAGCCGGAGAGAGGAAGCTCAGGTTTTCAGGATCCATCTCAATTGATGGAGATAATTACAAGTGCCACATTCCCAATTTCTTCTTCGGGAATTCTCATCTTTAATAAACTCATTCTAACAAATTGATCACAGTCTCCGCAGTACTCAGCACATATCAAAGCCATTTTTAAGATTGAAGTGAACATTTTGGGTGAAAAATAGGAACCAGTGCCAGACTTTGTAGAGATCTGAATCTACCTCAGCTGTAACACAATAGAATTAATGTACTTTCTTCCTGTGCCCACTACTTCATATGTTCATGGATGTCTGCTTCTGAGCTTTGATCAGAGCTGAAATCAGAGTCCAAAAATCTCAGGAGAGGCAAGGACCAGTGGGACTTGCACATGGTGTTCCCTGTAGGTTGCACCCAAGCAGGGGAGCCCCTGGTGAGTTCAGATGAGTAGACACGCTGCAGGTACCTACCCAGTGTAGCCTGGACACACATTGGCTCTGTGGTGTCTTGGGCTGACTGCAATAGGCTGAGCCCAGCAGGACAAGTACATTCATGTAAACCTTCTGGAGGGGTTTTGGTAGATGACTGCTTGGTTGGGTCTAGATTACTTCTCTTGGTCCTTTACAGTTCTTCCCTCTATATTGTCAGTGAAGTGTTTGTACATGCATAACTCTAGTGAAATAACTAGACAAATAGTAACTTTTTCACAGGAGTATCTAACATGCTGAAGATCTTGTTTTCTAAACCAATATAATTAAACCAGCTCCAAAAAGAAAATCAGCAACTGCCTAGGTGAGCTTTAAACCTAGGCTTTTAAGTGCATTTCATTAGATCTATGCAAATGCTGTGTGGATGCCCTAATTTCCTACTGCAATTTAGTCTGAGCCCATGAGGAAAACATTATAACTAATTCCCATGCCTCCAAAATAAAGACTTCTCAACCCAAACTTAGATCACCTGGACTAGCATTGTTCAGTTGAATCAGCTACCACTTCAGATAACTGGTGCAGGCAGAACCTGAGCTATGTGGAGATGGTTTGCTCTCCGCACAGAGAGCAATGACCCATTCAGCCGTTTCACCTGGCCCATGCTCTTGCAACAACAGCCCAGCTGTTTACAGGAAGCAGAAAAACAGGGATAGGGCTTATACTGGACTGTTTTCCTGGTGTCCGGTTTAAACAGTGCTCTGTAACACAGGCTTCCCCTTCTGCTCTGTAAGGAAAGCTGGGGATAAGAAAATGTTTTTCGTTCCTCCAGGAGTCTGGGAAGGAGCAGCTGAGGTTTGCATTAAGAGTAACAAATCTCAAAGGAGAGAGAGGTCCAAGGCTCAGAGCTGCACATTTATCTGCTGCAACTACAGCTGGGTTTTGTCATAGTCAGGTCTTATGGGGAGTTACAAGTCACTTTTCGCCAAGATGCAGGAGCTTTTTTGCAGCTGCTGAAATTCCCAGAGTGAGGAGGGCTGAATCAGAGATCCCCATCCTTCCCTTTTTGTTCCTTGTCCTCTCCCTAGCCTGCATCTCTCGTATACCCTTTCTACCCAGGAGAGATTTCGTCTGCACAGAAATGTTGCATCAGTTTTACATAACATGGAGTTGAAGCCAAGAGAAACACCTGCACAAACCCCCTTCTTGGCACCCCTTGTGCAAGTTTCAGTGCCAAAACCATCTCCTCCTGCTCCTCAGTGACAGCACTGTTAGTCTCAGGGCTTCATAGCCAGCCCCAAGAAAGGGAAAGGCCACTCTGTATCTCTCCTTTGCACTCCTACTCCTACTCCAAGGGAGCTTGGTCAGCAAGTCTCATTCCTTTCAGACTCAGGAGACGGGTGCCATGAGCATCCCCAGGTGTCTTCTGCTGGGTGGCTAAAGCAGCGCTGCTGGCCTTGCAAGGGGCTGTGCAGGCTCCCATCATGGCCACAACTGTGACACTGCATTAGTAGCTAGACAGAGATGTGGAGAGCAAGGCACAAAGCCAACCACCGGCACCAGATGCCTTTGGCTGGCGGGAGCTCAGCACCACAGGCAGGTGCAGGCAGGCCAGGGGCACGGGGAGCAGAGTGCATGGAGCAGCCAATGGTGGCTTATCAGCAAGATGCTTTTTGGGGCATCCCACTGAGAGACCAGGCCTTTGTGGAAACAGCAGCAGCATTTTACAGGCCTGGGACTGCAGAAATGAGCTGCTGGCAGACTGCTTGTGCCCAATGGGACTTTGCAAAGAGCTGGGTGGGTGGATGACAGCCTGGGAAAGCAGCCATTCAAAAGCAGAGGGAAATAATTTTTCCAGTTCAGGTGTGATTTTGATGTTTCATATGCATTTTTTCAGCCTAAGTGAGGAATAAAATTTCAAATGGAAAAATAAGATCTAAAATGAACCAAATAAGCACATTTGAGCAGCTGAAACATTGTCCTAGTAATTTTTGTGTTTTATTTCCCTGCTGATCTTTTACATGTCATGTATTTTGAGATACGAATGGATATAAATCTCTCAAAAAAAGACTGGTCTTTTTGTTTACAGCATCTTTATATAGTTGTTTTTTTTTTTTTTTAAATCTATACTTTGTTGAGACTTTCCCTGTCCCACATCTACTTTTTGCTTTATGGAATTGTTCTTTGATTACTGAAAAGGAAAAGAATTTACCAAGACACTCACAACCACTCTTTGGATTCCTGCAAGGACTATGTAAAGGCAAGGCCATGACTACATTAATATACCAAAGAGACCCTATATCCAGACTGCCAGAGGAAACGAAAAAGTCAGAGAGCTTGTGACCTTAGGCTTATCCTCAATTAGTTCAAAAGTGCTTGGTGAACTAAGGCTAAATTTCAGCTTCACAATAAAAAGTGAAGGAGGGTAGACATCATTTGCTCTGTGGGTTTTACCCAATGGCAGGGATCAAAGGTAAAAAGAAAGGCATGAGCAGTTTAAAACAAAGCTCCCAAACACAGGAAAGCCTGATTTTGGCTTATAATAGCAGAGGAGAAAACTGGTGGAAGACCATACAGCACATTTATTACAGGGAAGTGGTCTGCTTTTGCCTTATTGCCCAGTTGAAGCTCCACAAGAAGCATTAGGGCAGCACTAAGAAACAAATCCAAAACATACTCAGTGTTGCACAAATGTGAAGGAGAGACACTGCCTTGCTCTGAGAGGCTTGCAGCTGCACATCATCTGCTCTGCATTGGCCACTGCTCTGATGGTCTGCCCTCTCGGGGACACCAAATCCCCTTGGTCCAATCCCAACATGGTCACAGCCACCTCCCACTCCTGGTGGGGACAGCAGGAGGAGGACAGGCACCACGAGCTGTGCCACAGCTGTGTTTGGGGACAAGAGGCCTTTTCTGCTTTGCAGAGCAGTGCCTAGCCTTAGCACTAGGTGACTCTGGCAGACTAGGGGACTGCGAGCCTGTTGCTGTGTATTTGTGGAGATACTATACGGCCATTTCTCTGAAGCCTTTCCTAGCTATTGCCTTCATGGAGCCTCTCAGCCCTCTTCTTGTACTCCATCCCCTGTGTCCTTGCCACCACCCTGCTGCCAGTCCTGCCCTGTCCACCAGCACACCTTCTGTCCCCTTCCTGGAAGATGAGGCTTGGCTCACTGGGGAGGAACACTTTTCAGAGAAACTCCATGAGAGACTCATGCCTCCAGTGAGGGCGAGCACGCAGGACACCCAGCTGTGCTGTTTCCCCTCTGACCTTGCTGTACTTTTCATTTTTGGCTGGGGATGGGGACTAGGGGGAATTTCCTTTTGCTGCTTTAAACACATGCAGGCTCATCTGCAATGAGAACATTGCTGTGGTCATTAAAAGCAGAGCACGCTGACTCCTAGCATCAACACTGCTGCAGAGGGACAAGGTGAGAGCTGGAAACCCTCCAGGGGGTCCATGACTTTTCTGAGGTGGGGACAACTAGCCTGTTTGATCAAGGTGAGGACACTCTCCAGGCCGTGCCTTCAGATAAGGAGCCCAGCCTTCCCCTGAAGAGAAGGAGAAAGACCAAACCATCTATTCCCAAGATATAAATAATCAGTGCAAGATCCTCAACTGGAATAAAAGCACATTATTCCCTTGGCTTCCCATCACCACTGCCGTTTCAACAGTTTTTCACAAGAGAAAGCCACGCTGACCTGCTCTAGTGATAGTGACAGCCCTATGCTGACGTTGGCCTGGATGGCCCCCACCATGAATGCCTAATGCATGGAAATCTGGGGAACACCTGAAGGGGACCCCTAACCAGACCCCAGCAAGACTGGCCAGGTGTCCTCAGCATTGCTAGCAGCAGAGAGGCAGGATATTCCTCCAGCCTGGGAAAATCCTGGAGCTGGCGGTTCTTCTGCACCCCTAGCTTGGCTCAGAACCTCGTGGCAGAGGATGTATTATGTCTGAGATACAGCAAGGTTGAATTGTCATGTGGTAAGGCCCCAGTTTAGCAATGTGTTAACAAAAAAAGCACTGGCACCATGCAAGATCAAGCAAGAAAGGTCAAATCTATTACATCAACTTCTATTTTGGCTGAAAATGTATTCGCTTTCAACATTAAAAAAAAGTTTCTCCTGGGGTTAGTATTTTTGTGGCATTTATGGGAAAAGCAGACCACTACTGTCTTGCTATTCAGGAATATATTTTGGATTTGTTAAGGCTCCTGGGGTGTCCAAAGCTAAAAATACTGTTTGGATTTTGATTGTTACTGCTGCAAAAAATAAATCAAAACCAAATCCACAAACAGAATCTCATTAGGGATTGTTTAAAGATAAATTTAAAGAGTCCCTACAAGATGGATTATTAAGGTTGTGTTAGGGCAACCTGGCCTTGGAGTTTGGAACAGGTCTGGAGAGGTGCAAGTCCCCCTCATCTCTGCAGGCATGCTCCCTTGCTCTGGTACCCACTGGAACAGAGAGCTGTCCATCACTGGGCTACAGCAGTGGTGATAGAAAATAACAAAGTAAGTAAAAAATCTTGATGTCCCACAGGGCCTGAACCTGCTGGTCCCCCATTGTGCATGTCAGCACTGGCATTTGGGAACGAGATGCGTACATGGAGAGGGAGCTGGGTGTGGGGAGGGAAGACGCTCAACGGTGCAGATGAGCCACAGAAGCCATGGTGGCATATCACAAGTTCCCCCGAACAATCTGGTATATGCAGAGAAGCTCATTATGATGAATTCCAAGTCCTGAATTCACATCTTTGAAACTATCATCGTAAGGAAAAAGGTTAGACTATTTTTCGTTTGTCTGTTCATTTTCTTAAGTGGCAGCTCAGATGAGAGCTGACACCAGAAGGATAAACACTGAATCCTGGGCTAAATATTTCATTTCCACAGACTCTGACATCAAGTTGGTTACAAAGAAACTATTTTCCATTATTTTTTTCTTGGTTTTGTGTCATTTGCAGTCTTTCACTTTTTTTTTTTTTTTTTACACAACCTTTTGCTAAATTTTGGGTTGGAAAAGCGAAAAGATAATTGAGCTCAAAAAAATCAGCTTGGAACTGGAACAAGGCAAGTTACAAGAAAGAAAAAAAGGCTGAAGAAGTAAAACTGCATTACCTCTGCCTTTCTTACAATTTTCATGTGCTCAGCTGATCTGCCTCACGCAAACATCACGGAGGCCTTTATGGCAAAGGAGATTTTCTCGAGCGTCACCAAAGATAGGGTTCAAATTCAAGCAGAAGGGACTGCAGCCAGGGTCGTGGTAGGCCTTTCAGTCTCTGTTCCCTGTGCTGTGACAGGCACCACTGATGTCAGGCATCCCACCTGGGACTCGCTTGGCTTTAACAGTCCCAAAGACATGCTCCTCTGTGGCACTGCGCCTCAGACACGCAGGTAACATATTGCTTCTGGTACAACGAGCAAAGGGCAGCTAAAGAAAGAAATGATGCTGAGGAGCCACAGCTTCCTTTTGCTATATTTGAGAGAATCACTGTAAAGCTTCACAAGGGAAATTATGTTTATGCTTCAATGCAGTGAGCAAAAACGTCCCATTCCCCTCCCCTGTTGTTCAGGCTAAATTCAGCTGTCCCTGACATTGGTATCTTTGGAGTACATCCACTGAACTTATTCTGGGTTTCCACAGTGGCATCTGGGAGCAGAACATGGAAACTTATTTATCTATTAAGGCTATAAGGGTTTGAGATTTGTTGTTGCAGGAGGAAACTTCCTCACATTTTTTATGCTCAGTGCGGAGGATTCAGTGCTACATCCAGAGGAACAGAGCCAATTAGCAGAGACAGGGCTGCAGCCGTCTGTGCATTGCAATCCTCCCGTGCTGCTGCTGAGAGCGCCAGCTTCTAGGAGATCCGACCAGGGTCTTTCCTGGCTGAGAAGCCTTTGACGTCGGCGCTGATGCTGAGGCAGGGAGACACGGATGTATTAAAATAGCACAGCTATTATCAGCTTCACTCAAAATTCTGGTTCAATTTTAATTCATGTGTCAGGAGAACAAGAAAACCGACTTTTTCTTTGAGTGGCTATTCTCCCTCCTGGCTCCAGAAGCATCTCAGTGCCAGGAACAGCAGAGTCCAAGGCCTCACAACAGAGGCACCATTTGGCTCCCAGGGGTGCTCCCAGATTCTTTCCAAACACAAAGAGGCACAATTTGGCTCCTGGGAATGCTCCCAAATTCTCTCCAAACACAACCAAGAGCTTATGAATCAAGTTGCATGTCCCACTGGACAGCAGTGAGATAGAAGAGGCCAACTCCGTCCTACTGCCCCAATTACTTTTGAGGTAAGGAACCAGTCCACACAAGAAGTCCCATGGGCCTGCTGTGGTCAGAAGGTATTCTCTGAGACAGGAACTGGAGTTCCAGTTTCACCTTCATTTTAGGGCAAGTGGCTTCCTTTCGCTTCCACTCTGTTGCAATTAGGAAGAGAGCCATTATCTGGACTTTCCACTTTGCAAAAAGTGTCATCTCTGCATGCAATTCTCTCTGCACTTGTGCAGACTGAGATGTCCTCAGATTGGTCTTTAGTAGATGGTGCATTAGGTTTACCTTACAAGAACATTTAGATACTTGGTGCTCCAGAGCTTTGGGACATCCAGTAGAACATCCAAGTTGTACATTGGTCCAGCCCACGAGAATGACCCCAGTGTCTCATCCTCATCCCAGCTCTTCCCTCCTCCTTTCCCACATTATATTACTGCAAGGAGACTATTTCCCTCCCTTCCCCCACCACTCAAAAAAATGGGACTAGCATCAGTATGGCGAGCCTCAATACGAAGAAACTTCTGAGGAAGTGGTTGAATTTTTATTGCTCCTACTGAAGGGAAGACATCTCTACAGAGCCCAGTGTGATCTTAGCACTGGGTTGGTTGCCTGCTCTTCCTGTGGTTTCTGAAAAGTCCCTTTGCCACCCAAGGCTGCTCTCAAGCAGGTGACTTGATAATGCTGCTGACATGCTCTTCTATGCTTCCACTTAGGTGTTTAAATGGGAATAAGAAAAATCTGGGGCTTCTAGGCAAGAAGGGTTTGCTTCTCTTTGCCTCTGAGTTCCCTTTCAGGAGGGCAGGTTGAAGGCCCTCATACCCTTTACTTTAGAGCTTGCCTCAGCAACACCTGGTTTTGCAGTGATTTGACTTGAAATGTTAAAAGAAAAATTGTTTCTTTGTCAGTCCAGCACATTTCCATTAAATATGTCCCTCCTGCTTTGGAGGCCATAGGAAACTGAGAGTTGCATGTAAAGTCATCTCTCCCCCACACCATGTTGTATGTGGTTCTTGCTCCAGTTGTCCCCACTTGCTCTGCCTGGCTGTTTGACAGCATCACTCCAAACACACCTGCACCCACAAAGGGAGTCAGTCCTGGGCACAGCTGGCTGAGACACCCACCTAAGTGGAAACATGGATGCTGCTTGCAGTTGTTGCATGCCTGTTTGACTATGGGCCTGCCAGCAGGGGCCTGGCAGGCCCTGGGAGGAAAGCAGTGACAGCTGCAGGGCAGCTGCTCCCACAGGGAACAAGATGGCTTGTGGACTTCTCAATGAAGGCAACCTGCTGCCAGGACTTGGATCTCAAACTTTGCCTCTTGATTCAAGTCAAATTCCCAGCTCTTTGGGAAGCTTTCATAGGAACAGAAGAAAACCTCTCTCTGGCCTCACACAGCCTGCCTCCAAGTTTGAAGCAGGATAGGATCCGCTGAGTAGCAGCAGCAAGGAAGAAGCTAGGACCTGATTCACTGTTGCACTGCTCCCTGAGTGCTCAGGTACCACGAGGGATGGAGAACACTTTCAGAACTGAAACCAGCTACGAGTCTTCAGTGTGTACGTGCCAGAGCCAGTTTCTACAGCTGGCTTTTGGCCATCTTCCCCACCAATGGTAAGAGAGTCGATGTTGGTCCTGCCCTCCCTGCTGGAGTGGCATGGCCCCTTTCTTGCATACCTCAGAACCCAGGGTGCCAGCTGCTAAATAACAAAAAAAATACAGAAAGACTGAGTCCAGTGCCCACCATCTTGCTTCCTGGACATGAAAGTACTTGTTCCTCACCATCCCCAAGCAAGGAAAATAACAGGAATATTACGTGACTCAGAGGCAACTGCTCCTCCTTTCAGTGTGAGGTAATACCCTGTGTTCAGTCATGGCTGCCTCCAGCTCACAGCATGTGAGCAGGACAGGGATGTGCTGACGGGCAGAAGCCCAGCCAAGCAGGAGAAATAGGTAGAGACATGGCTGGACCTGGTTCTGGATGGGGTCCATGTGTGGCTTGGCCAGGCCACGCACACACACTGCAGCCCACCCAGGGGAGCTTCACACACACAGCTCTCCCCTGCCACAGCTGACGCTCCACTCAGCATTTGGGTTGGTGAGCTGTGCCTGTGGGGAAACAGGGAGAAGCATGGGCAATAGAGGAAGAAAAACCATCATAGACAACAGCCACTGGGTTCACAGCACCTCTGCTCTAACGGCTACAGGCTTCCTCATTTGCCTCCTCCCTCCTCTCCCTCCACAGCTCTGCTTTCCCCCCCACCCCCAACCTACAGATCAGAAGATATTTGCCTTTCTCCTTCCTCCCTTCCTGGTGGTAATTCTTGCTGAATTCATGAAAAAAAGATGAACATGTTA
>Ga0181612_124685_pt1 | contig 23541 bp, 13 predicted proteins | sample HoacroProtozoa21_FD_119630 | JGI IMG/M metagenome (GOLD analysis project Ga0181612, IMG submission 119630) | Hoatzin crop microbial communities from Cojedes, Venezuel. Combined Assembly of Gp0051906, Gp0051904, Gp0051908
CCCCAAGCCTGTACTGGTGCATGGGGTTGTTCCTCCCCAGGTGCAGGACCCTGCATTTGCCTTTGTTGAACCTCATCAGGTTCCTCTCTGCCCAACTTTCCAGCCTATCCAGGTCACGCTGAATGGCAGCAAATTAAATTCAGTTCTGCTGAAATGGCAGCTGATTTTGAATTTCCAGGATGGACCAAAGAGTAAAAATTTGTTGATTTAGCCAGTTATTCTTTCATTACTGGTGCTGGTGGCACATTCATGTGCTCTTGCCCTAAGAAGGGCACACAAGATTTTTCTCAGCATTCCAGGACTATGCTATCTGAAATGAAGTATCATCAACAATCAGCCTTCAATATCAGGTATTTGAAGTCATAAGTATTTTGGTTTGTCAGACTCCATTTCATGTAAAACCATCTCCATCTTGCACTCGGCTACCCGAATCTGTTCCTAAGCTCTCTTAAGATCTCTTGAAGACCATGATGTTTGCAGCCAGTGCTGTACTGTCAGGAAAATAAAGCAACACAAAGACAGAAAAAGAAATTTAACCAAAAACTTGTCATTCATTTTTTAGTCACAATTCAACTGTTCTTGAAAGAGAGCTTTTCTGTACAAATCCCTCTTGCCCATTAGCTGGACCCAGTTTTCACTTACGTTTTCATGTCTTTTACAACAGATAGGCAAAGAAAAGACTTGAACTTCCTTTAAGGTTCACTGTATACTGTCACTGAGTCCCATGCACTGTGCTGCCGTAATTTCCATTCGCTGGCTAGGGTTCAGTGCAGTGAACTATGCTTGGATGACCTGTTACAAATCATTAACAAAAACTTGCTTGTACTGGTATTTCTGGTGAGAAGCCTTTAAAGTCACCTGGAATGAACCACTGTGGATTTAGCTGAATCATTTTCCTCCACATCTCTGTAGGAGAGTTATTGGGTATACAGACTTTAATGGGTATTATATGTATTGCCGATGATACTTCTGAAGTTCTGATTACAGTTACACCCTCTTTAAGACCTGATTGTTAATATAAACAGAACTGTCTGAATATAGAAAAATCAGGAGTTCTGTTTAACTTTCTTCATATTCATTGTTCCAGATCCTTAATCACTGTAGTTATGCGTTGACTCACTGCACTGTACTTGAAAGCCTAAAGCTGGCTGCCAAATTTGTGGTGCAACTGCACCATGCCTGTAGAAAGAAGCATCACCAATGACTGTGTGGGATACGAGATCCGTGTAGGAGATCTGTGCAGTTACCCTGCTTTGGGCATTGCATGATTACATCAGCTGCTTCTTGATTCACTATCCACAACACCAGGAGCCTAAGCACAGTCAGACCAACCTGAAGGCATTTTCAGTTTTCTTCTGTACATCACAGGACTGTCAAGTACTACTAAATACACTGAAAAATACAAATCCACAGAAGATGTTGTACAGCTATGACCTGCTTAACCGCATCCTGGGTATCATTCAGTAATTGCCTGTCCTTCAAATGGTAAGAGGACACTGGTTTTAGGCCCTCTGAGGTGGCACGTGGAACTTGCAGGCTGATAGAATTATTGCATGATGAATGCAGAAAGTAAACAGAGCCAATAAGGAACGCGGAACACTTGTAGATATCCAGCAACTAGGGTCAGTTTGCATTTGTAATCTGTGCAACGATTATGACTTAGGACAAGTCTGATAAAAAAAGACTTCCCTTGCTAATTACAGAGTGCTACAGATAGGTTCATTATTATAATGGAATTTTCAAGCAGAAAACTAAAACTTTCATCTGCAAGATCAGAGCTTCTTTAAGTCTCATTTTGTTTTTAAGTAGACAATTGCATGCATCAGCTATTTCTTCATTCACTGAAACAATCTCCAGGCCTGTATCAGAGGATGTCAGCTTTTGTTGCTTCCTTTCAATTCCGAGAAGTATGCATTTGGTTATCTTACGCTGCTCTGGATCTCACATGACAGGAGCACAAGACAAATATTGCACCACCAGCCTTCTTCTGGGAGGTACTTTAACTAATGAACTTGTGGTTCTAATTATTTTGCTGATTTTACTTTAATATATCTTGTTAGCCTTCACTTAAATTATCCTTTATTTACAGCACTTAACCATGAGTTTAAGGCCTCATAAACAAATGGAAATTTGTTTGTGTAAGCATTAAGTAAACCTCAGCAGCCTGTTTTTGCTGCAATTTATTCCGCTATAAAGCATGAGTAACTCCACTGAGTTGACACAGTTACACTGTTATAAAATGAGAAGACATGAGAAGAAATCAGTAGAGACAATCTGCCGATGGACTTTGAAATCCGTTTGTGACATCCTTCAGTCACAGGAGCAAAACAGACACTGAAGTCCTAAGGTCTCATAATAGAATTCGTGCTGGATCTGTGTTCTGCCCCTGTCCTCTCATTATCCGCACAAGTTGCAAATCACTACAGCAGACTTTACCAGAATATAATTACTGACAGCCTCATAATTCCATGTCCATTTGAGATTTTTTTTAAGAAATGTATACGCTACCCATCTAGATAAAAGAAATAACAAACCTGAGTTAATTTTCAAAGACACGGGTATTTCTGTGCTGTGATAATCTGAAACATTTGAAACATGCCAAAAAAGGGGATAGTATAAGTTCAATAAGAAGGGAAGGGGGGTGTTATTTTCACCAGGACCATTATTTTCCCCACATAAGAAAGAAAGTGAGTAGAAACAGGATGATAATTATAAAAATTATTGTTTGAAACTGAAGACTTGTCCAAATTAGAGTTCATAGCTGCGTCCTGCAGTGAGATTGGAACATACTCAATAACTAAAAAAATACTTGCAGTAGATGGCAAAATTAAGGTTTAAGACAATTATTTCTTTAGAAGCTGTGGACAAAGGGCTACAGAAGCCTACAAATTCAAGGGGGACTAATATAAGAAATGGAATGGTCAAACTCTTAGACCATAAAATTGACAATTATTAACATCTTTATTCTACTGTTTGTACAAAAAATGTGGAAGTGGACTTTTTTCCACTCAGAAAAGGTCATACTTCAGATTGAAGTTTAAAAATATTTACTGTTTATACATTTCTAAAACAAGTGAATTAGATCTATCTAAACCCATAGCCAACATTACAATAATTGCTACCACTTGCTTTAAGACAGAGCAACATTTTTCCTCAACAGATCTTGAGGCAGAACAATGATCTCAGGTAAGGTGAATGTTATAAGGCAAGATGCTTATGGCTTATGGCTATGAATGTAGTTAAGCGCTCCTTAATATTATAAAGGCTATAATGTCCCTGCTCATGGCAGGGGGGTTGGAACTAAATGATCTTTAAGGTCCCTTCCAACCCTTAGCATTCCATGATTCTATGATTCTATAATAATAAATAATAAAATACATAGTATTTATTAGCACAGTAATAATTGCTAACAACAGTGCTTCTTATCTCTCTGTAAGGGAACTGAGGGTTTGCGGGTGTCTCTGCATACTGTATGGTAAGAAATGCTAACTTTTCTGTAGTGACCACTGTACATTTCCATCCTCAATGTGCTTTCCATGGCAAGATAGCTGTTTTAGAAGTTACTTGGTTCCATTCAGTTTACTCTGTGTGGACCCTTTGCTTTTCAGTACGTGTGAGCTGCTGGTCTCAGCAGCACTCAGTGGTATTACATATGGCTTACGGGCTCAGCACTTGTTAATGAAGCCGTATGCACATCCCCCCTCCACAAAGCTGAAAAAGAAATGGGAATGGAATATTGCTCTTTATTTGATAGGATCTCCACCTGTGTTGCAATAATTGGCAACAGACAAGTTGTCAGTCACTACTGAGCTGCATTTTATTCCTCTGCCTGTTAACAGAGCTGTACCTGTTTCATTTCTTTTTGACTGCTTCAGTGCTGGTTTGGGAATTGACAGACATAATGCATACCAAATACTTAACTTCCAGCCAACCTTGAAGGGCTTTATTAGCACTGAAAATCAACACCCTATCCTGAGGCAGGAGGCTCAGCAAATGATCTATCATTTAGAAAAGTAAATGACATCATCACAGTTAGGAGGGCTTGGTTGCAACCTGGCAAAGAATACAAGGATGTGTTTTCCTAATATAAGGAATGTGAGCACATGTCATCTTTTTTTTTAAAAAAAACAGTCCCAGTCTGATATCTGTTTTCTGCATCGTGTCCTCCAAGACTACGGAATAAAACTTCAGATCTTTGTCCTTCTTTCCACTGACTTGAGCATATGACTTCTACAGGATAAACCCCAAGGTCGGCAGTTCCATTTCTCACACTCATCCAGAAGCATAAAGCTCATCAGTGCAGGAGACAGAGTCTCAGGCCACAGAACTAAGCGACACAAATCTCACCACCCTACACTCTGAGGGCACACCAAGTTCTTAAACTTTTGTTTCGCTGTAAACACATGTAACATGTGCATTGAAGGAAATCAGACTCAAGCAAACTGCTATCAAAATAAAACGCCATGCATAAACAATTATTTTACGGAGGAAAGAGAGCAAGACACAGTTTAACCTGAATGTCCACAGATACCTCAATGATGATGGTGTTAAGAAACCATAACAGAGTAATACAGAGAGTTAAGTGGCCGTTGCCAATTGGCATGAAAGCTTCATGGCTTTCATGTAGCTACATTGATGTAAATGGCTGAAGACCTGGCCTCTAACCTTCAACAGAAGCTGATAAACGGGCAGGTTCTGCAGAAATAAGTTTTAAAGCCAAGTGATGTAATCAGGAGCAGCTGGGCAAAAGGAGCTCTGTACTGCACACGCCCTCAGACAGGGTCTACCATTCTCTAAGGCAAATATCAGATAAAGCATACCAGAGAAAACCTGCTAGCTCAGCATTTTTATAAATAGAGAAGTGCGTTCCTCCTCTCACTGTGGTTACCACTGTGCTCAGAAAATAATGAGTCTTTGGCCCACCCCCCTCCTCTGACTGTACCACTACCTCCAGCTGACTGGGGTGACTGACGAACAACAAAACCTGATATTCAAAGTCATTAAATTAAAAATACCTTGCCATTCTGCACAATAAATGGCTTCCACTTGGAATTAGTTAATGGAGAAATATTTTGGCTACTTTTGCTAAAGGGGTTTGTTTTGCTTGCAAGGTCGTTCAGAATAAGCTCCCTGAACTTTGAACCGTATCTGCAAAGTGAGATAAACAAGAGCCATATAAATACCACAGCCCGCTTCCCCACACAGTTTTTTTCTGCTGCGGAGTTAAGCAGAGCTGCCAAGGAGGGGGGAGGAACGGGTAAGTGTGCTGGTTTTGCTGTGAAAGAGCTTCATGACTTAAGATTTGGCAGAGAGTCTGTGTGTTTCTTTGGCTGAAAAGGCTGACTGTGGAAATTTCCATTGGAAACCAACTTGAAAGTTGAAATGCAAAGAGAAGCATAATTCAGAACATAGCTGTCTTCTCGTTCACAGGGCGAGACAGCTGTTGCTGGGCACTGTGTGCTGCAGAACGCTATAGAGGCATAGAAGAATCTCGACATGTCATAGGAGTTTCATGTGTTTATAATGGATATAAAGGCGGGCAGCTTTCCAGATGTGTGGAAAGAGTAAAAAAATGGCCCTGTTGATATCTATTGGGACACAGTTTAACCCTTAAAGTACTGTACCTAAAATGCTTTTGGTCGAACTGCAGGAAAGAAACATAAGGGACAGACAGATTTAACAAATTATGTTGGCTTTGCAGCAGTTGGCTGTTGTTTTAAAAGATCAGTTATTAAAATTTTTTATTTTTATGTAGAATATGACAAGATCGATGAGTGTGTTATTTATCAGAACTTAGTGTTTCCAAAACATTCTGTGTTTACTGTCAGACGTTGATGAGAGTGGTGAAATTACGCAATTCCACCACCTAGGACATGTTGGGGATCAGTTTTATAATTTTATATATTTCTTGATAATAAGTCTTTTCTGAACATATTAAATCAAAATTATGATGCTGATGGAATAAAAGGAAAAGATAGATAGTTACAGACTTTCTTGTATACTTTGATTTTCATAAACATAGTGCGGATAGGAGATTTTGTAAGATTTGAGGAATACTGAAACTTAGTTTTCATTGCTTGTTTTTGCAAAATGATTTTCAGTGCTGGTGTTTTTTTAAGAGATTTTTCTCAATAGGATCCAAATACTACACACTAACTTGTAAAAATCTTAAAGTCTTTTTTTTTTTTTTTTTTATTTCTGTCAGGTTCTGTCATACTGGCTGTGTACCAAAATACGCTGTTGGTGCAAGTACTTTTAAGTCAGTGGAATTACTCTGGAATCTGGAGTGAACTGATCAAGATTCTTACTGGTGTAAACAGGGTCAGCACTACTGATTTCAAAACACAAGAAAAGAGGCCACTTAAAAATCACTGAAGTGTTAAAAACAGTCAAGAAGAAATCACAAAGGGAAAGGAACAATGTAGTCTGACTAGTAGCATTAAAAGAAAATCCAGTTATTTGGAACACTTACTCTTCAGCTGTTTATATACAACAAAAAAAAGTACTGCCTATTTATTACAGGGGAACTCCACTGCAAAATGAAAGAAATACGATCGAGCAGTAAACAAAGTAGCTCAAATCTGTACTTACAGGTTTTTTTTAAACTGAATGGAGCCAGTATCCTGCTGTGTTTTGTTATGGGAATTTCAGTCTGAACTTTGTTTAGGCATTGATCTCATTTTGTTTATTTTCTCTCTTTTCAGATAAAGCCCAGCCATGTGGGCAGGGCTGGGAATAGTTCTGGCTCTCTGTCTCCTCCCAGGAGGAGGGACAGAGATCCAGAACTGCAAGGAAGCCCCAGAATGGCTTATTGGGGAGGAGGACCCAATGCTGAACTCTAGGGGTTCAGTGACGGTGGTGGCTCTCCTCCAAGCTAGCTGATACTTGTGTGTGCTGCAGGCTTCCAGGTAAGCGTAAATCTCTTTCCCAGTTTTTCTGAAAACATGACTGGTCAATTTTTTAATGCCATCTGAGGATAATACATGTGCCCAGCTACAGATGCATGCAATGGACTCTAGCTTCCTCAAATGCCGCCATGCCAGTGATCAGGTTAACTCTCTGCAGGAGCATTCTGTGCCAGTGGCTCAGATTCTTCATCTTTTGACTTAGTCCTGACTGAGAGATCATCTTCTCCAGATTGTATTTACAACATTAAAGTACGATCAGCTTGACATTAATGAAACCCAACACATGAAAGACCAACAGAAAGAGTTCCTCAAGACTATTCTTCAGTTAGCAACAGATGATTCATGCAGCAAAGATGCTGAGGCCAAGAAACATCATAATTCTCTGACAAGGCTAGCACACGTGAAACAGAGATCTGTGATCACTCGTTTCTTATGTAAGATCTGTAGGGGAAAAAGGCAAATCAAAATGTGCTTTTAGTGTGCTTCCCAGCCCCTGTTCAGAGGCCCTAGATACAAAGAGTGAGCCAGAAGGCAAGGTAAAGACTGGCCTTTCGAAAAATAGATGAAGCATTCAACGGAATCGTAAGTGTTACATTTTAAAACAAGACCTGGAACATTGGTGCTTTGCTTTCTAGAACCTAATTCTGTGCAAATCGTTAAGTATCATGACAGCAACATCAGCAACAAGATAATTTTGAGCTGACCCAGACAGGAATTGCATACAGCCCTTATCCTGAATTCATTTAGTGATTGTGAAATAATTTTGGTTTAAAAAATCATAGTACCGGTTTCAGAGCTTGATTTTAATCACTGTAATAACACCTTAGTTTCCCTCCTCTAGGCTGCATGACTTCATGTTAGAATAGTCTTTGCAAGTTTTTTAAGAACTAGATTTGAAAAAGTGGTGGTAAATCTCTGGCTCCATGAAAGTAAAAAGTGGGCTTTGCGGTTGGCTTTCAAGGTAGTTGGGTTTGATTCTGTACATTTGAGAAAGGTTTTAAAGAATCTTTCAAGCACTAAACTATTTCCTGAAACTGGAAAGGAAAAAAAAAGTTTTCTAGAGTGATTCAATAGGAAGGATACAAATGAAAAGGAAAAAGACCCCACATTGTACAGCAAGAAAGCAGCTTTTCTGTACTATAGAGCAAAGAAAGACTTCTGTGATACCAAAGGGGAAGACTAATAACTGCCAGACAGATCGTGCACACATTCTACAGCCATTCTTTTGGCCCAGTTGCTGTAATATTCATTTTCTGGCTATTGTAGAAGATAGCCATGTCAAGATGAGTGGAGAGCTATCGGGCTGTTACTGCAGGTTTGCGTTCTTGATTATTCACCTTCCTGCTGTATTTACAGTGTGCATTCTTTAACCAACCAGGTGACCAAAATCCCAGCATTTAAATAAGGACATCAGATAAGCTAACTGTGTTTGTTAGACCATGAAGAGCATGAAAGAACTGAAGTAAATATAACACTGAATTCAGTCTGAAAACAGATGTCTGCTTTACTTAATACTGCATTCTACTTACAAGGACAGGACCTATGGCATGTCAGCTACTGTAGAGCTTGGTTTGGTGACAGTATGATTGATAGTGATGGCAAATGGTGAGAATGTTTTAATAGTGTTAGATTGTTGCCATTAAAACTGGGGAGAATAACATTCACTGAAATAAAAGAAAGATGGAGCACATTAACTTTTGTTGAACATGGCAAATCTTACAATTCTCTAATGATTTATGGTATTGCTTCTTTACATTCTCCGCTAGATTGGAGGACCTGCGAGTGAAGTTAGTGAATGAAGGACTGGTCAATATCTCGTATGTGGTTGTCAACCATCAGGGACCTTCTTCCCGGAGGAAATTTCACCTCCTGAAAGAAAGTGTTTCAGACTCTATTACTGTCTACCAGCAAGATGAACAGCAAGATGATGTCTGGACTACCTTGAATGGAAACAAAGATGACTTTCTCATCTATGACAGGTCGGTGTTTAGAAGGGAACACAGGAAAATATTTGCATGTATTTAGAGTAGTGCTTTGTAAATCTCTGTATTATTTCATTGATTTGCAAATAACCTGATTACCTCACAACAAAGACATCATAATCAACTTCTAAGTTCCACTAAGTAAAGCACTTGCATTTACTGGAAAAGGAAGCTACAAAAGAAGAATCTGCTTTTGCTAAAGTAAGTTTGGGATAAATAAACTTTTCTTTATAATTACTATGGATTTAGATTAATAAAACTGAGTGTAGAATTTGATAGCATGATTCTGGTCTCCCACTGTTTTTATTGTCAGACACCTTCATCAAATCCATGCATGTGAAAGTAGAATCAAATGAGATAAGCTACCTGAGTTCTCATGAAAACATTTTGACCAGAGTTGTTGAAAACATTGTGTAGCCACATGGAAAAATTAGTCTTTAGATGGAACTTAAAACTTTGGAAGAAAATAGCTTTTTCAACATAGGATTCTGGGACATATATCTTTTGGCAGAACCAATGATAACTTTTTAATTGAAATTCTGATTTTTCAGTTTTGATGTGACAAAAATTATTTGACATGTCCTGCACTCATAACATGTCCATCCTAATTACTGTATTATGTTACCGTGACAAACATTCTTAGTTCATACTGAAGCATAATTAAGTTCAATAAAGAATTAGAAAGTCACTTAACCTTTTTTTGGTAATATGATGAAATTGAACAAATCAGCTAAATTAGGCTTGTGGGATGAAACTAGCACTGGAATGATCTGTAGGAAGTGATTGCATGTTACAGCAGCAAATACGACTAAGCATGGAAGATTGCTGTTGTATGACAGACAAACAGGACAAGGCTGTGTGTAGTCTGTGGACGGGCCTCAGAGCTGATGCCTGGCCTATGGTATTTCAAAGGTTGAATGGTTCTGTGGTGTTGACACCTAAGATACACCTGCACTATGAATGGGTTTGGCACTCGTTTGGCTGTGATCTGTTAAGGCTCTAGAAATGCATGTCCTTATCGTGACTTAATTGGCAATGAAGTCTTTGGCTGTTGCTGTTCCCAGACGTGCACTGCAGATGTGTAGGGACCTAAGGCTGGAGGACCATGTGTTGACATTGCAGGTGGGGTATGTAACAAGGTGCCCTTGAGTACACGTTACATATTTACTCCAGCTCCGTTGAATGTACCAGTTGTGTAGTGAAGGGCATACCAGAACACTCAGCTACAGATGTGGGGCAAATGGGCACCATAAAAATACCCCCATGCACGCTAAATCAGTAATGCAGATGCACCACAATGCACATTCCAATCAAAATACATGTTATGCTGCATTAAAACATTCTTTGTAAGGATGCAGCAACCGTGTGGCGATTTGTACCACTGTGCAAACAGCCCCCCTCATGAGCAAGATAGGTCTGTAATGAGTGTACCTTTTCTAGTCTGTGTGCCACTAAATTAGAGGCTTCTGCCAGCAGAGTTATTACGTCAGCCAGAAATCAGGCTTCACACTACTGACCAATGCAGTTGAGTGAGTAAATGTTTGTAAAGCAGATGTTGTTTTTGCCTGCAAACTCCTTGGACAGAAATATTCTCTGTGGGACTGTACCGTTTAGGTATATGTAACCACAAAGTTCTTTCTCTCCTTAGATGCGGCCGTCTAGTGTACCATCTGGGTCTGCCCTATTCCTTCCTGTCTTTCCAATACGTAGAAGACTCTATTAAGATTGCATACTGTGAAAACAAGTGTGGAAACTGCTCTTACACGGTATTTCCTTGTTTCATTCTATACATACTAGGAAGGAAACTGTATTTGACTAGTACTTAAAAAAAATTATTTCAGTGTGATTAATCCAAAAAGACATGACTTAGGAGCTACACATTTCATGTCTCTTGACAAAGGGCTTTTAAACATTTTTTTCAAAGTGAAGTCAATCTAATTTATAATAGATGGATTATCTAAATTCCTGCCCTTGACAGAAATGCAACTCATATTCAGAAATCCAGATGCAATCTTGGAGGCTAATCCTGTTTCTGAAGTTACGTACAGGTAGTGAGCATTTAGCTACTCTAGTTTTTGGGGACAGGTAGGTGCTTAACCAAATAGTTTGTTTTTTAAAGCCTAGGAATCAAATCCGAGCTGGTCTGAGTTACTATTCCGTTTAGTTTACATTTAAACAAGGTATACAATAGTTACATTAAAAAAGTGATCATATAAGGCAACAAATTATTGTAACCGTTCTAAAGGAAGGGTAGCTTTTTTTAGATGTAACTAAAGATCAGAACTGCTTTGAGGATTACCAAGAAATGTACATACATAGTCATGAAAGTTCAATGAGAAGCATCATTTTTGATCCCATCATCCCTTTTGAGCTAGGCCTCAGGCAGGTCACATGTGAGATCCTAGAAAAAGAATACTTTTTATTAGCAATTACTTGAATTACAATTGCTAAAAGTTTACATTAAAAGCCCTGTCTGGTTATCAGTGGTGCTGTAAAACAAGGTTCTTCTTGATGCATTCATATCTTTCTTCAGCAAAGTAGCACAAATAATTTAAAAATTGGTTTTAGGTTCTACAAAAATGTTAAGAAAATTAGTATTTTACACCTAATTTAATTAAATATAATGCCTGGTATTTAATGCAAGCTTCTGTTTTGCAGGAACCTGGTATTGATGGTGCATGTGAAAACATCACTAAAAAAGCAGATGAAAAGCTAGCAGAGATAGAACCCATACCAACTGGTCAACATTCACATCACCACAACCCGCACAGACATAGGCACCACCACCGCCACCACCATGAGGGCAGTCATCATTCCAAAAATGAGAACCATCGGGCTCCTTCTGAAACTCAAAGACATCATCCTCGCAGCGGTCAGCGTCATAGAGTTTCTGGCCATAACAGACATGGTCAGACAGGTCGTGATGCACAGGTAGACACTGTTCCTCCAGGAGAAAGTGTAGAAATTACACAAGATAAAAAGCTATGAAAAAAAGGGAAGACCAGCTGTAAAAACCAGTTATCTTGAAATTGGCAGACAGCATCAGACTCAAATTCTAGTAGCTGATGCTGTCATTGTCGACACCTTCTGTTTGAAGAGCTAGGGAATTCTGTTACTTGACAGTGTCGCGGAGCACTTCCAAATTCTTGCAGGTGACATGGCCAGCTGGCAGCAGAGGACATCACTGAATCTTGACAGTGTCGTCTGCTCACTGCTGCCTGACAGTCACCAGCAGCAGGAGGAAGTGAAACTAGTGACACCTGACAGTGACAGGAAAATGCAAGAAACTGAGCCTGAAAAACAAACTAAGCACCTTCAAAATGCAAGGGAGTCCTACTTCCTAAATTCATATAGTTGTGAGAGTGGAAAAATGAACAGATCAAGTGTTTTTATTGCTCCCAGTTACAAATTATACTAAGATGGGTGTGTAGTTAAAATATTGCAAAGAAGTAGAATTTTAGAGCAGTGCTCTTAGGATTACACAATACCTGTCACGTTCCATCAGCTAAAAGCTTCATAATTTAAAGGAATTTAATTAACCAGCAGTTTGTTTTTCAGTTGCACTGGGAAGGTGTCTGCATTTGTGATTAATTTGTCTGTCTTGTTTCTCTTCTACCATTCTGCTTGCATTTGTGAGGACAGGAGCATAAACTATGTCCTAGGGGCTCCTGTTGGATGTTTTGCAATCAAGAATAGAAGACAACCAAAACAGATATTTTAATCATTTTTATTAAGAAGATGGAATTTATTCCAAACTTTGGGGATTTTTTCTAACCTAGGAATACAAATTATGTACAAGAAAAGCTTATTCCTAAGCAATGTGCCAAAATAACTTTTCATCTCAAATGTAACGTATAAGCAATAATTACATTATTTTAAAGTAACAGATTTATATGCTTAACTTTCGTGGCTTAGATATGGTATCAAGGTCCATTAATACATACTACTACAGCTTGTAAAATCCCACTAAATCAGTATGGTCATGCCTAAAGTTAACAACTCTTCAGGCAAAATCAGCTCCAATATCAAAAAGAAGGAGGGGCAGAATGAATTTAATCTTGGTTTAATGTTTATTTTTGTTTGTAACAGTGCTGAATTTAATAAATCTGTATTGATTAGTAAGGTAATATACCACTTAAACTTGTATAACTTCCCTGTAGCTTAGCATTCCTAACCTTTGATTAACTGAGTTGAAGTGAAAATACAGTTGCTCGAAGGATTCCTGGATGAAGAACAGAATATTCAAGAAAGGAAAACTGCTTTGAAAGCGTACACCATAATTAATGATGGTTTAATAGGGAAATTATTATTCCTGTGAAACCTGAATCTTTTTATCGTGAATGCTGATTAGCAAGAAAGTAGCCCAGAATATACACAGAATGCATGCCTTTGGGATATGACAAGAGTGTTCTCAATAAAAACTGTTTCTATTGCTCATTGTACGTACTACAGAAATACTTCCTGTCATTTACTCAAAATCGCCTCCGTTTCAAGTGTAGGTCTTGACCTTTATTAAGACGATGCTCTAAGTCTCTTATGGTGTTCCGGAGAATTTCAATTTCCTTGTTTTTCTCCTCTTGGAGATGCTGCAGCTTCTGTAAAAATACAAGCAAAGGCTTAATTGCTAAGCATCACATAGGATTATGTAACAATACAATATGCTATTACTAATGAGAAATATTCCAATAAGGATATTTTTCTCAGTATGTTGCATCATAAAATTACAGAGATGACTTCTCCAGAATCCTATTTTTGTGCCTTTCCAAAGTCCCAAGTCCAGAAAACCAATAATGCACATACATAATTTATACCACTCATTTATGTCACTTCTATCTTAAATTCTCAGATTAACAATTCCAATCTAAAACTACTGCACACGTGGACTTTTGTTGTTGAACCCCAGCTATAGCAACATCAGTGCAAAGGGACATGTGATTAGCTGTCTGGAGGTGGGAGGAAGGTGTTGGAGAGTGAGTAAGATGGACCCATGAAGCATGAAACTCCAGCCCCGCCACACTGCACGGCCCCTCCCAAGTTTTGTTGCAGAACATACACGGAGTAAAACCCCAGGGAAATGCTGTTGGAAGCAGGCTGTAACAATATTCAGTACCTGCACACTACAGGCTATTAAAGAACATACCCTTCGATAGATACTTTGTGGCAACACAGAAGCATCTGAAAACGATTTTGTTGTTTTATCCTGAACTCTTGCTAATTTAGCATTGAACTGAAAGAATCAGAAAAAAGACAAAACATTACAAACCTATCAGGGCAAAAAGTATTTTAAATAATACAAGTATAATTTTCACTTTTTTAAAAAAATAGATCTGTACCTGAAAGTAGTATTAGCAAGCTTAGCTACTATTTAATCCTAAAACAATGAAGCTACTTAAGTTTATGTAAAAAAAAAGAGCAATTAAAAGATATGTTCCCTAAAAAATGCCTCAAAACATTGCAAAAAAGTAAAAAGTACAAATATTTTAATCCAAATACACTTAGGTGAACAAGATGACTACTAAAAAAATTTTGAAGGCTCTACATCCGCATGTCTGCAGGAGGAGAAAATGCAGTTGATGCTAAAATCGTCTGAAACCATCACCTTTCCCTCACGTTTCAAGCAAAACTCAGCCTGAACACTTTCACACCTTATTTCTTTTGTAATATGTGGAAGGTTTGAGGTATTTCATTGTTTCTGTAATGACAGTGCCTTAAAACCTGAGCCATGAAATACACGTGGGATTTTTAAAATTTTTTTTAATTGTTTTTTCTTTATGGTAGGGGTTGGAAGGGACCTCTGTGGGTCATCTAGTCCAACCCTCCTGCCGAAGCAGGGTCACCTACAGCAGGCTGCACAGGACCTTGTCCAGGCGATTCCTCACGCATCCCCACTGCATGATACAGTATGTAGGAGAGTTCAGCTATAGAGGAGGTTTAGCAGGGAAGGTTGGAGATTTCAGAGCACTTATCAATGCTCCCTCAGCTGCACAGCTCAAATAAGAGATTATCAAGACAATCGTGTTACAGGTGTGCTCTGTCCTGCGAGCAGTAAGACGATGCTTCAGACATTGTGGTGTGTAGATCTGATGTTTTTCTGCAATCACAGTGTATAAGCATCAGGGCTTCCACAAACATGGCAGGTACCGAGGAAGATACTGACAAACACTGCAAACTGTAGTGCTGGGATGTTCCATCAGGGGAAGGGCAATTGCATATCCATGACATGCAGAGAAATGTGGCAATTCTGCAGATCTCCAAGATTTCTGAACAGAAATGGGCATATCAAGTATTTTCTAGTTGTTTAGTATGCTTGACAAAAACTGCTCACAACAAATTTGCTATCAAGATAAAAGTATCACGCTATGTAGTGTTTCCCTTCAAAAAGAAAAAAAAAAGACAAGAGAAAGTTCCAGAAATCGCACAAGTCAGAACATTAGTGCTGCCGAAAGAAGGTTTTGTTCTCTCCCTGGCCTTTACAGTCCCTCTGCTTCACCATCACCACCCGCCATCTGTCTGGATCTGATCTGGCAGTTTTTTGCTCACACTGCAATTTCCATCCTTTTCCAAAAGCAGTTGGCAGTGCTCAAGATGTTACCTCGATTTAGCATCACCTGCCAGCCTCTTTATGTTTTCTCAAGAAGAAAGCCTATGAAATAAATTCTGCCCACATAGTGTGTTCATGATACTATTGTCACTTAGGGCTTGACTATGGAAGGAAGAGAAGAAGTTCTGGGTCCTACTCATTGGCTAGCTGAGCCACAGCAAACTCTGGGAAGCCAGCCGGTGGTAGTCCTGAGATACAAAGGAGCAGATGCCTGTAAAGCTGCAGGTACCAGATTTTGTAATCCGGACTGAACAGAGTCCAAAACCTAAGTGCCAAAGTGCAGGAACTCCCTGTCAGCCTGGTAGCATGTTGCCCATGCTGGGGACACGCAAATGATGCCTGGATGTATCTGGGCATGCAGCCTGCATGAGGCCTTATCCCACCGCTCTGCAGGAGATCAGGTCCTCATGCCTCTTAATCACAAAGTTTGAGTGATTCAATCTGAATAAAGTTGAAGCAGCTGGCTGGACTAGCTCTTACATCATTGCAAAGGCAAAAAACCCCAACCCAAAACAACAACAAGAAACAACACTGAAAGAAGGACAGTAGTGGAGCAGTTGTAACTAACTTTGAAATGGAGCAATTGGTTGTTGCATTCTAGCCTATCTGCCTTCCTCTGGTTCTTTGGACTTCTTTCTTCAGTAAAACACTCTTTCTTCAGCCACTTCATGATTTGTAAGTGAGCACGAGTAGAAATACTGGGGCCTGGAGAGCTTAGTTAATTTTTCCCACTCTTCTGGATTGGAATTTATTAGTGGCCTGGAAATTTGCATCTGGCCCTTTTAGCCACCTGGCAGAAGGATTCAGTGACTGGAAGCCTCAGTGAGAGCATGAGGGCTTTGGGTGGAGGTTGTTTTATTTCTTTTATGTGTATAGGTCTTGAAAAGATAAAATCAAGTTTTACATAATGTGTTAAAATACAAGTCATGCCTTTCTCTTCCACCCTCCCCTCAAGAAATATGAGGGCTGCCAGGGAGCTATTTCTACTTTGTTAACCCACAGCTAATACTTCCCACTTTTTCTTAATCACTGGTGCTTCTATACTTCAAATGCTGCATGTGTAGTGTTACATAGGACTATCTTCAGTAGATCATCTAAATAAAAACTAATTTTAATCATGTTATGTCGCAAGTGAATCTGTATTTCCACTTACCATCTAATATTAGTTGCTTTTGGTGTGTGTAAAGCTAGTTAAAGGATTACACTTTCCTCCACCATAATTACACCATTCTTTATGATATATCAGCCGCCAACCTGTTTAGTCAGTGTCTCTGACTCCACTGAACTTTCAAGCAAACAAGTTATCTGCCAGTAATGGAATAAAATGGGAGAATATCTTGAAAACATTTTAGTATTTTGATTAGCTTGTGTTTTGAAAAAAGCAATTTACTCTTTTGTTAAAAAATAGTAATTTTAATATCAAGATAAGAAACTCATTGAAATCCCTCCTTTTCTGCGCTAAGTCTATGTGGGCAAATAAACATTTCCCAGTATCACCATCCGCATTATGAAAAAAATTCCTTTCTATGTAGAGTCAGTGTGACTTCAGAGTCCTGTCTAATTTGGGTGACTAAGGAATCCCAATTCCATTTGCCTTGCTAATAGAGAGAAACATGCTAGTATTATGACCATTTTTAGTGTTGCTGTCTTTAAGACCCTAACCGGTGTTTTATTTCAGCGTTACACCTCCTTGGGTGCTGAACAGATTTCCTTCAGGCTGTAAGATAAGGATCCAGAAAGTTTGTTTCATTCCTTCATTTCAGAACAGGCTTTGGCAATAGCTTAAGTTATTGAAAAATAATGAGACAGGCAAATCTTGGTCATACTATACATTCTCAGGTCTGGTGGTTTCCTGATGTGAAAGAGTACTTCAAGTGTACAAAAGCATGAGCTGGTCAACGTGCGTGTCTTCAATCCTATGTTTTGAAAATAAACACTCAGTGTACATTTTGAACAATAGGCACCCCGCAATTGTATAAGAAAATATTACAACACTTAAATTACTATACATATATCCAGCTTACACAATCAATGAGTTATGTTGCTCAAGCATTTGTTCTAACAGACTTCTAAACTGCACAGTTTTACTGGTCTTTCTAAGCTCAGAAGAAGAGCTAAAATTCGTGGGGATTAACGTTGGTTCAATTCTATGAAGTGGACTTCTGTCTCGTTTATTTTCCTTGGTCTGTCATACAATGTTAATCAGTGTTTGGCTGGAAACCATTTCTGTGGGCAGAAAAACAGCATTTTGAAATCTCCCCCTTTCCAAAAGTCAAATTAAAGTCTTACCAATTTTTCAAACAAAAGGCAAAAAGAGTGAATGAAACTGAGATGTTTGCACACACACACAGAGTGTTTCTGCATGCCATGGCTAGTAGATTCGTGGAGCACCTTGCCAAAGAACATCATAGATGTTAGAAGATCATGTGAGCTCAAAAGGGACCAGACAAGTTCTCTAAAGAGAAAACCATGAAGAGCTACTAATGACAAAGAAACAACGTTCATCTCAGGAAACCACCAGACCTGAGAATATGTAGTATCACCAATATTTGCCTGTCTCGTTATTTCCCTAGGTGTCTGCCATGGTCAGAGACAGAATACAGTGCTAAATCTGATCTCACAAAAGCAAAGTGCTCTTCAAACAGTGACTGACAAAGTAAATGTGACATTCATCTAAGGCTGGGATTGTTGTGCCCAAATCCTAGGCTTCAAGATAGTTCTCCCACATCTGCAGTAAATGTTCTGACTACAAGAATACTGACTATTCTGGGACAAGTCTCCCTCTCCCCTTTGAGTTAGGAAAACTACCCTGAAGCTACGAAGCCACCCATTAGCTGAAGTTTTATAGAAATTGTTGCTTTCCTGCAGAACATTTCGGTTTCACTGGAAAATTCCTGTTCAAGTTATGTGACAATACCACACTAAAGCATAGTGGGTGATGCATGAGGTTGTACAGAACTTAGAAAATCCATATTTAAGTTTATTCTGTTCGTATTTCAGACAATTCTTTTTCTCCTTGTGGAAATTATAAATAATCAATACATTTTTCATTCAATAGGTCCAGTTAGTGTAACTTACTTATTACCAATGTCTTGGTATAATCTTGGTTCAAGTATGAGGAGTCTCAGACAAGTCAGTTTCAAAAATTCTCCTTTTACAGGCAATTCCTTATTGTATAACATGTAGCTTCTACTTTTAAGTGGAGTTATAATGAAAAAGTAGTTCAAAGCATGAGCATTATCCTAGGTCTAGCATCTGCAAAATGTCAATCACAGCCGATGTTCACTTCATCTGTGGTATATCCTCAGCAACAACTAGGCTGCCTTATGTACTGGAAGACCACAGGATACAGAGTCCTAAGTTTCCATGTAAGAGCCCTTTACTGTTACTTTGTTTGTATTCTTTTAAATACATTTGTTAGTATCTATTTGTTTCCAACTCATTTTGCCACACTGAAACTTACACTGCATGACACCTACAAGCCCCAGCACTGGAACGTATTTCAGATTTCTTAGTGTCTGCAGGAGCAATTTGAATTATGACAATGTGGAGGGACTGCAGGGCAGAAATCAGGTAATAAACTGGCAGCTTGGATAGAAACAAGCTCCTCAGAGAACTGGGGGATATGGGATGGAAAGTACTTGATTTTGATTTTGTTCCATTTATTTTTGTGCACAACTCTGTTAAATTCCATTATGAAAACTGGATGAGACCGGTAGTGAAAGGAGGAGAGACATTCCTTCCCCTGTGTATACTGGTGAGGTAGATGGCCAAAGGGGTGACAGGGCACACCAGGCCCAAGAGATGCAGCACAGATCTGGAAGCTGCAACTCATGCAAAGAAACAAACAATCTGTTGAACTGACAGGAAGATCCCAGCCAGGCCTCGGAAAAGTCCTAAGAGTAATTTTTTGAGACTAAAGGCAACTAAGTCTAAGATGCTGAATTAGCAGGAATCAAACACTTCCTTGCAAGAACAGCATGGGCATGGAGTATTCCAGCTCTTATTTAAATTTCTCAATATAATAAACATCTCAATATAATAGTTTAGGTAAACTGAACTCGGAGATCAGACCAGCTTACAGCAGGTACCTCTTGGGTTTCTTTCATATGTGGTTTATTCCAGTCCATCAGATCCTCCAGCCTTGGCTCTGATCACCGAGTAGGTGCTTTGAGCCTGAACTTGGAGTCAGACTGCATCTCTGCTAGAGCACGAAACATGGATCAAAAAGCACAAGAGTCTGGCAGGCTTACTTCTATCTTTGCCTCCTTCGAACGTGGTCATCACATGTAGTTGACTATAGTCTGGGATGTCTGGGTCCAGCAGACTAGGAGCAATACTACTGAGGCTGCCTACAGGGACACTGACAATAGATGTGAAAGGTGTGGCTAAGTGTTTGAGTGCTTGGAAGTGCTTCATGGATAATGATCAAGAGGGTCATGATTCCCTCGCTTAAGCACTATCTTCAGGGAAAATAAACAATTCTTCTAACCCTGGCTTCAACGAAGACGTCTTCTGTGCCCTTGAGAGGTGTGGGGGGTGTCACTTGTTCTTGTGTGCTCACATCTGCAAATAGGCTTAGTTCTCACTTTTTACAAAAGTGATGAAAAGCTGTGTTTTAGCAGACACGAACTCCGAAAAAAGCGAGTTATTATTAAGCAAAGATGCTTAATGACATCAGCACGTATTTTAAGAAACAGTTGGGGTAACTTTGGTACTCGGATTACAGCACACCAAATTACCCACAGGTTTTAGGATGACCCAGCGTAGTAAACAAGTCTGGCCTTAGAAGAAGAGATGATTATAAATCAAGATATTTAGTCACTCGTTTACGTTTGTTTCCTCGCAGTAAAGAAATTACTTCATTCAGCAAGTAATTCAGTACCCAGAACTTTCCTTCTGAAACTTAAAAATCTATTTTTCACCAAAACCACTCTAAATTTCAACTGGAGCAAGAAAGCTCATAAATTATCCCTATAAACAGGAACACCAAGCAACTGGAGACTGAAGTTGATGTCTTAGTTTCTCCCCTCACACTTATTAGTAAATGGCCGTTTTGGATCAAGTGCATCAAAGCATGTGTGCAACTCTGTGCTTTTAAAGATTGAGGCAGGGTGTCAACAAAATTAGAAGATACAAGGTATTTAGATAGACCCTAAAACACAAACTCTATGATGAAGTGTTTTAACTACAGAAAACTTGTAAACAATGCCTATCTGAAGTACCAGCTAAAGTGTACATTTTAGGGCACCACAGAGCATGTACAGTTGAACTGAATCTCAAAGTTCATATTATTGCAGATTATTTCTTGGATGCAAGACAGGCAGAAAATTGTATCTGTTGCAGGGAAAGCTGTTTACATACTTTTAAAACCTCTGCAATAGCTCATTATAGCCTTATATTTTAATTCACAGATAACAAGAATTTTAACTCAGATGCTAACGGCTGGAAATGAACAAGTAAAGTTTTCAAGATTTCTCTTCTCCATCACCTCTAGAAATTTTCCAATGGTGTCTTGGACCACTGTAAAGTGAACGTAAACCAGCATCAGTATTTTGCCTTTCTTTGCTGTCTTTCACAGGAAACTGCTCATCCACATGCACTAGGATATCAGAAAGTTGCAGGTCAAAAATGCTAATTAAGGTACAGAAGAAACAAGAATATCCCTTCTGAGAAGTAGAGCTAAGTCCTGACAGCGATAGCTAAGAAAAATTAAGAGGGGGCTGCAATCTTTTTATTGCTAGTAGTCAAAACTCTTGGATTTTGGAGCAGTAACTATGTGGGAATTTACAAGAGTAGCTATTTAGGTGCAAAGTCATCACCAGGACTGTGTGTAGTTAAAGGCAATGTAACAAAAGAGACTAAAAATTTAATACAAATGTTTCGCATTTTTTATTTTCACTAAACATTTCACCAAAGAGTGAAAAGGCGGGAATGACTATTATCCATTACCAAAAAATAACCGCTGAGGAAAAGGAAAATTACAAACCAGATTGACAGGTGATAATAGAAGAGCTCTCTTTGAGTTTGTCCCCTTGTAATAAAACAAATGAGTACATAACCAAATATGCAAAATACAGCAGAAATTCAATGTGATCATTATGAGTTTGGTAAGGAATCTAGATCAGGTAAAATCATTAGACCTGTGACTAAGTAGTTATAGTGTGATATTTTTACACACAAAACATACACAAAAGACTAAATTGTTAAGTCTAAGTAAGTTGCTTAACAACTTTCCTGGAAAACCAAGACAAAAGGATATGACAAAAAAGGGAACTTGGAGTTTATAAGATCCAATGAATCAAACAAGACAGGCTTCCAAATATAAAGAAACCTAGTGAAGATGTTACAAAGAAATAGATATGTTGCAGCTAGAAGAGCTTGACTTCCTATCATATGTGAAAAAACGTTCCTGGAGGCAGATCTAATTGTCTTCTTCTGGGCTTGTATATTAAAATATTATTCTTTCCTCTTAGAAATTTATGTGCTATTCAGACTGATAAATTAAACTATTTCCATCCATTCCCAGCAGGATAGCTACTTTGTCAACATGGCAGGAGGGAAGGAGGAAAAATAAACAAAATAGAAAACCAGAAGCACTGTTTTATGTAAAGGATGTTTATTTCTCCTAATAATGCTGGTGTAGTTGCAATAAAATGCATTAAAATAAGTACAACAAACAGAAGAACAGATAACATGATACCCGTTTTCACATGAAATCCTTGAGGTCACTGTGAGTATTTTCAGCCCGATTCTGATCCATGTTACCTAGCTGCCAACTCTCTTGAAATTAACAGCTGAATGAGGAACCACACATATCTGCATTCAGCCCAGATCTATAAAACAGGCAAACAATGGTTATATTCAACTGCTCTTCCTTCTCTCAGTCCTGGCACCAGCTTTTCTATAATCAGAGGAGATGCGGGATCAAGGCAAGAGACTCCATCCTCACCTTCTCTGCCAGGGCCATCAGCAGAAATAACACCCAGAAGAGGCTGGGAAACAGGAGACACACAACATCGTCCTGCTCATGGGCTCTGCACTGCTGGAAAGAGACCCTGTCAGATCAGGGCTTTCTCATGAAAAGTTTTCGTCATCTGGAAGTTGCTACTGTTTTAGAGGACTGAGATGGAATTTTCTTCCTCCATCACCCCCCTAAAGTTTTTATTTAAGGAAGTAAAAACGTTTATTTTTCTTACTAGGAGAGCAACAATAATATTTTTATCAAAAGAATGTCTTTTTCTAAGGAGAGTATATTGTTACAGAAAAAAACCCCACCTTCTCCACAAAGAAACAAACCACTGCTACAAGTAGTAGTGACCGAGTGACCATTGCCCAGGCAGAGAACCGCAGCTTATGTGTCCCCCCCATCACAACTGCTTCTCAAATGACCAGTCTCTTACCTTCAGCAGAAGCAAAAAACTCAGCCATAAATGGCTGCAACACATCATCATTGCCATAAACTTAGCACTGCTGTTAGTGGCATGAATACAGGAGATACACAGGTAGACCAAATGCAGGCAGAGTACAGAATGCTCCTCAATGCTTAGAAGTAAATCTCTTGACGATGGACCTATGCTCTATCAAGTGGAAATATGGGAGAGGCCTGCACAACTCATTGTTCTGCTTTGCATGGAGGATAGACATATGTACAGTAATAACAACCTCCTGACTTTGAAAAAAAGCCACTTTCAAAAGCATTCTCCTTTTCCCCACCTGGGCCTGCACTGTGTGCTTTCACATCATCTCGTTACTGTTTTATTAACACCCTGCAGAGCACAGAAACTCCTTTGAAGGACTAACACCTGCTCTTGAATATACTTAATCACAGGATATCCTAAAAAAAAGTCAGCTATACATTTTTACAGACTACACAGCAGTTACATAGTGATGAGGTCCAACCTACCTTCCTGACAAAAGCAGTATTACATAACTAGCAGCCTGGTTAGCTTTCTGAGAGGTTTATCTGCACACAAACCTTCCATAAGAGGGCACAGGGGCAGTATATCACTGGATTCTCAGGATTTCTGAAAGGACTAAACATTGTTGC
>Ga0181612_149050_pt1 | contig 23537 bp, 14 predicted proteins | sample HoacroProtozoa21_FD_119630 | JGI IMG/M metagenome (GOLD analysis project Ga0181612, IMG submission 119630) | Hoatzin crop microbial communities from Cojedes, Venezuel. Combined Assembly of Gp0051906, Gp0051904, Gp0051908
CAAGATGGAGTTTGCTATCAGATACAAGTCTGCTTGAATCTGAACCCTCCCCCTGCCTTCCCCATCAAGACAGCACATACAGATCCCCCTTCCCCAGCAGCCCTCACGTTTCCATTGTGGTTCTTGCTTAGTTTCCTAAGGACCATCAGGTAAAACTTGAAAAAGAAGCTGAGTGTGAGCGTGCGTCGGAAGTCCACCATCCCACCAGGCGCAGAAGGAGAGAGATCCATCTCACCCGCCAGTAAGCGGCAAGCATCCTGCAGCAGCTTCTCATTCCAGTCTCTGCAAGGAAACAAAGGTGACACAGAGATCCTTGCTGAGCCCTAAATATCACCAGGGCAGACTAACTCTTCTGACATGGCAGCCCCACAAGTTCTCAAGCAACAGCCACCTGTTCTATCTCTGTTTATAGTATAGGTGTCAGCTTTGCTCTCATCTTGGGCTCATGTCATCTTTTCTAAAGATGTGACAAAGCTACTAAATGATAAAAGCACGGATTTCTCAGCCCATTTTGAAAGAAAATCAGTTTTGTAGGTCATGCCCATATCTAGCTTCTGCCCACTTCCAACAGAGGAGTGAATTTAGCAAGGAAATGGGTCTCTGAATGAAAGACTGACATGGATCTTTGAGGTTAAGGAGTACTGGGAAGCAAGGCACCACACAAAACACAGACTGCTGCAGAAGTCTAGCTACAGTTCTTCCCCTTCCTCCTTCTGTGTACTATCAGAGAGGGTTTAGGGTATTCAAACTGCTCTTGTAAAAATCCAGAGCATTCCATTAGACAGGTTTTCTATCACAGAAGAATTCCTACCTGCCAGTGAGCTCCTGGCAAGTTTTTAGTGCCAGGACAGTTGTAGGAGCCATTCCTCCATAGCTTAGTTTTATCTCCTCCACTCGGCTAGTGCCATCTTGGAACAGGACTCTCATCCCACAGGTCACAATAGCAATGTCATCCTCCCGACGGGAAGCCTGCTTGAAAGCTGAGAAGTATTCACCCTAGAAGACAGGAAAATATTTCTTTATCCTCTACCTTGGCATGCTTTAGAGTATAAATATGGACAAGCTGTTAATCTGTCTCTAATGGATGAGCTATTCCAGGGAACTGTATCTGGTTGATTCATTTTGCAGGGCCATGCAGGACATGTTTGTTCAGCCAGCACTGTGTATTTTCACATGATTGAATAATTAATTCTAAAGTATTAGATCAGTGGTTATTAGCCAACCTAGGACTGTGTGGGAAATGAGCTTTGACAGAGATCTGCTCATATGTGTCACATTTGTCTATATCTTTAGAGGAAGAACCAGGACAGATTTTTTGCACAAACTTACAGTTCCTCAGCAACTTTTTCTTTCTCCCAGGCTGCTACATTGGAAGCCTAATCAGTAAAACTCATATGCTAAACCCCTTCCCTTTGGAAGTCTTTGAACTCTGCATCAGCTGAAATCAATAATCACAAATGTCTCAGTTCTAGAACAGACCAGACTAATTAATATAAGACTATTTCAATCTGTTATTGCAAATACAATTCTTAGTAACTACCCTGAATCCTCTGCTGGTCTTCAGAGCATGAGGAAATTCATTTAAATGCACCAGCAACTATAAGTCACAAAACTCAGCAGCTCTCCTATGAAGAGTGGCAGTAAATATGAGGTTAACACTCTACCAGTATACACCAAGTGCTGCTGTCACCCTGGTGTCACAGTACAGTCAGTTTTTCCCCTTGCCTGTCCTGCAGATTATGACAAATAGCTGTTCAGGCATCCTGCAGACTCAGAGAGAAATCAGATCCCATGTCTTTGCATGGCCGTTCTGGAGAGTTTTCTGCCAAGTTTCTTCTCTAATAGCTTAGCCAAGTGACTCTGCACAGCAGTCTGTTCCATTAATTATTTCTAATCAGAAGCGGACAGCAATTCTTTCTTTATTATAAAGAACAATTCCTCTATTGTTGGCAATGAGAACAGTTTCACAAGAAATCCCTTCTGTGCATTGAGAATTTGTAACTAGAGATAGAACTGAAGGGTGCATTACGTTTGCTGAATTCGAGTAATTAGTGGGCAGCCAGCAGATAATAGCAGAGGAGCATCAATAGCATCCTCCCAATGAAGACATTCTGCCACTTTGCTTGTTAAACTAATTATCTTTCAAAGAAAAGAAAAAGCAGCCTCTTACTGCACACTTCAGAGAAGATTTCCAATAGCATAATTGCAACAAGAGGGCAATATTTGCCTTCACTGCTCACAAGACACCTGAATTTTCTTGGTACAGAGTCCTGTGGGAGAAAAGGCACTTGCTATTTTTCCTCACTTCTGTGTAGGTAAGGCAACCATCACATCAGCTGCCTGTGTCTGCCATACCTCTTGGTAAAACAGCAGAGCATGTCCCCTCTAAACTGTCAGAGTGAAAGCTCCTAGGTGTTAGTCACTCTCACAGGAAAACCAAGCAATCCTTACTCTTTAGGGCTGCATATTAGGGACCTAGATTAGTCTCCCCTCTCCCCTTCTGGACAAGACGCAACATCACGTAGGAGCACATTAAGAAATCCACAGGCTCTAAAACATATGTAGGCAATATTCACAATTGCAAAAAACATTGTTTCCATGTCAGTTTTTTCAGTCCACCACCATAGAATACAGAGATCAATAATGGATGAAAGCTGCAAGATACTAATTCAAAGGATGAAGTAAGAATTCATGACCACTTTCTGTCTCTTCAGCAGAGTAAAAATTGTGATACTATGAGTCTATGATGGCAATACTGAGCTAACAGTAGGTTAAGAGTGTTTTCCAAAGACAGAAATATATAGGCATTGTGTTGTCAGGCATTTTCTATTTGAAAACCAGTAAATGTCTATGTGATATGGAATACTATTATCATAAAAATTAAGTAACAATGACAAATGTGATAAAGATGTACACAAGGGAAAGGACATGAAAAACTGGTTGTCAATAAGTGAGTAATAAAACAAGTGGTGCATAACGTTTGTGAACATTATCTGGAACATAAGAAATGTTTTTATAGTCAAGAACAGAAAAAGGGTTGTTAAATAAAGGATATGTCCTGTTCTAGGTATGTCTTGTTATATAAAAAAAGCTAAGCAGTTCTCTTTTCTGGAGTCTGTTTATATTTCACCTTTAATCCAGTGAACTGTTTCCTTTTCTACTTAGTGTCTTTGCTCAGCTGCAATCCCCTCACAAGTATAGACTCAAAAATTTTTATTGCCTGAATTTCCTAAATATCTGACACAAAACTAGCAGAAGAAAAAGGTGCTACCTCCTCTCCCTTAAGAGCCTCTTTGTGATAAAGACTACCCTGAGCTTAGTCCCCCTACAGCAACACTGAATCGTGTAAATGGCTAAACATCTTTAGTCTAATTCTTTCTATTGTTTGGCCAGTCTTACCCTTGGTGTGACAAATCACCTCAATGCAAGAGGCAACATCAGTTTTAAATCAACATAAACCAAAAAATTCAATCTAGCTATGTGCTGACACAGCCCTGCTTCCAGCTGTGAGGAAATCACAGTTCCAGAAGACTCTGCCTGCCACATGCCAGCACCTTCAGACATCCCTTGAAGAACTTTAGTCTTCCTGCCTTCATGTTGGTGAGCAAAGATCAGCCAAGAAACCATGAATTAGAGAGTTCAAAAGTTGTTTTAGTTTTCCAGATCAATGAGCTGCATATAACCTAGGGGTGAAGCCATTGCCCTGAAATTTTGTGAAATTACCACATGACTGTCATATAGGTGGATGAATATGGTGTTTTCTGTTGACTACTTCAAGCATATTTCTGATTTTGGCAAAAAGCAATGCTTCCTGCAATTACCACAAGATCAAAGAAAAATCACTCAGAAATTGTTGGAAAAACACCATAAATAAAATATCTGTGTTCCCTTAATAGTTAGATACAAAAATTAGAGAGGATAGACAAAGGATTTATTGGTTCTATCCCATAATATGATGGCATGTCATGTAAATCAGTGTTTTACTTATATAAAGAAAATCTGTCACTACACTGTGAATCCTTGCACCCTATAACTTGTAGCCTCAAATCTAAAAAGGTAAATACCATCACAGACATAAAATTACAGTCTGATGTTCTCAGCCCTAAAGGGAAAAAAGAGAGTTTGACCTCTTAGGCACTCTGAATCAGTTATGGTTCATTCTGCTACAGAAAAGAAGTGTTCATTGTTCTATTAGAAGGAAGTTTTGCAGGCTCACTTGAAGTTGCAAGTTCACATTGCCAAAATGTCCTAATAATCAGTCCTTGTGGTTTCAGTCTTGCAAGGCAAGGATGCAGAAACTGAACTGCCCTCTTACTTGTACACACTCTTTCCCTTTCTTTTCCCATTTCAGTTCACAGAAATGAAGCAGGGACCTTGGGAACCTTAACCTTACTTCAGGAACAGTTAGCATCTTTGTTGTGCTGTTTTGCAAACAGAACTTTGACCTCTGGGAACATCACTGTCACCTTTCATCATTACTGAATGCATTCAAAAAGCTCCAGACAATGAAGTGAAATTTATATTGTTTGCACTATAAAACTTCTTGGGCTTACTATAATTTAGCAGAGGGATGAGATCCCCTTGCTTGTCAAAAAGAGTATGTTGCTAGATTTTCACCAAAAAATTTACTTGCTTCGTGGTCTACTTGGGACTATATAAGCATTTATAGGTCAGTCACCAAGGAAAAAAGTGCCTAACATTGAAAATAACACTCAAATAACAGCATTTTAGCTCCATGGATCTTGAAGTCTTTTCCTACAAGCTTACCTTCTTGCTGCAGGGTATTTCAACAGAGAGAAGTATTTCTTCAGGCTTAACTATTGTCTTTCTGTATCCAGTGAAAAATTTGTCATCCATCGTGACAGTCCTTTTGCCCTCTGTAGAGCAAGGAGAGATCAATGACAGATGAATGAATAACTCAGATGTAGAATGGCAATAGTATGTGTGAAAGAGCCTTCAACCTGCACAAATCACTCTTGATACAATAACAGTTTTCATTTTTCCACCCCTTTTCACCTAATCAGGGAGGATTTTCTCAGATTTACTTTGGTGCTTACCGAATCTATGACAGCCTCTGCCTACATACAACGTTTTATTTGTACAGAAAATCAAAGAGATCTCCTTCCTTCTTTATTTAATTAAAGATGAGCCTCCAGGTGAACTGGTTTCCAAAATCCCAATGTACTTCCATCTTTCCCCTTTCCTTAGCCTACACACAAACCAGTACAAGAGGAAGTCACTGCTCAGACAGCCCACTTACTTCAAGGGTCCTACTTCAAAAAAATTCTTCCTAAGAGGATACACAAATTGAGACATTGGGTTTTCTTCACAGAAAAAAAAAAAACAGCAAAGCAAGTTTCAATCTTTATCTGAAAAATTCACAAGGATCAAAGTATGATAGTGACAGAAACAATTTCATGTCTATTGTTTTTCATGAATAGACATCTTGACCAGCTGCTCACAAGGATGTGTCTTTAAGTACATACAAAGTACCAGAGATTCATTCTGGCACAGAAGTACAAAATTCTTGAGGAAGCCAACCTTAGGCCTAGCCTTAGAACTTCAGCCTCAAAAAGGACAAAACCCCTAAGACTCAGACTAAGCCTACTTTACGTAATGTTAACTTCCACTTTGAAGTTCTGACCTGACCTAACAATCCATGGCAGAGTACTGTTGACTATCCCACTCCCCTCAGTGGCACAAGGAAACATAAGTCGCTTACCATTTGATATCAGAGTCAGTTTGCTTCCACTTGCCATTAACACAGGATTTAAGTCAGAAATTGGGCTTGCTGTCATTATGTTCCCACCAATAGCCTAGAGTGATAATATATACATCAGATAAATACGAAAAAAACTTATACAGCATCTTGTAATCCTGCATTACTCCGTACACAGTGTACTAGAGGTTAGCTCTGCTTGAGTTTGCTTTGATAAATTCGTTTTCTCACTCAGCAATTTTAGGCCTTTGTTGAAGTGGGAAGACATAAAGGCCATGAAATCAGTTGCTGTCCCAGTTAATACTAACATTTGCCTGAAACAGTTTTAGGAACCGTCTCTGGGTAATGCATCAAAACTACCTTATGCTTGAACTGCATATGCCCAGCAATGCCAAAATTCAATCACCGTAGCTGCAATTAAGAGAAGATCCATGAAAGTACAGAGCATCTTTTCAGTAGCAGCCAAAAAATTTTGGTTCCTGAACGTAATACAAATGTATGGCACAGTATCTTGTGGAACAAAATTTTCTGTTTGATAGGTTCGTTGATCTGCTTGCTCGATATTTTTTTCTTTTAGTATACAGAGTTTGAACACACCAAACCCACCTTCTCTTTCCCTTTAAAACTAGAGGAAAATTTGCCAGATATGCATTAACACTATGACTATCACAGTTGTACTGGCAAAAATCAACACACCTGCTTCTATGAAGTTTGTCCAGGACTCCAAATACATTTTCGTTCAATTAGTCAAACCTCACTAGTGTTTCCCCCCACTTGCTCTGATAACAGCAATGGAAGATCTGGACAACTGCCACATTTCCCTTGTTTACTAAACCTGTGATATCAATGTAGCACAGACACCAGCTAAGACCCATGTTGCTATCAGTGCCTGGTGTTGGTTTACATGTACTAGCTTCTTTGCCTAGGTTTGCAAATGTTTTCGTGTGAGAAGCACAAGGCACACCAACACTGGACGGGCAGGCCAGGTCCCCAGACTGAGATTTCAATTCCAGTCTCTTGTGCTCCTGAGTCACTTACAGCAACATTCCTGATCTGTGGCCCTGCAAACCACCGCAGCTGTTCAAGGACAGCCTGGAAGATCTCCGTTTTGTAAGGAGGAAGCTCTGCCACTAGTTTTCTCAGCACCTCCTCTACTAAGCTCAGGGTACAGGCAGCACCGAACGTGACCCCTGTAAACAAACAAATGAAAAGAATTGTTGTTGTCCCAAACATCAAGATGCAGAGGGATCCACTTTATTATTCCGTGGAATCCCCACTCACTCCACAGGCATTCTGCGTTTTTCTTTGCTCACCTGTTTCAGTGTGTTGAACAGCGTTCATTTCAGACACCCATGCTGGTGCTATTATCACTGGATACAACATGTTCTTTAACCTCATCTCAATACCTTAAGGAAAAGTAAGACTCCTTCAGTTACATGCAGGTGACAGAGAACCCAAGTTAACTATTTCCCAATGAAATGGCAGCAGGCCCAGTAAAGAGCCAGTTCATTGACCATCTGTTACACAGGTTATATAAGGTCAGAGAGATACCAGACTGAAAACTGGTTTCCACTAATGCCAGAATTCTCATAGCGAAGTTTTAGAGACACTTTTCTAGGCTTACAATAACCTTAAATAAACTGTTTAGTACTTGTGTAACCTGGCTATTGCTGTACATAATCCTTCAGGAAAGAACAATGAACACAATGAACCATACAAAGTTTGGGGATTGTCTCCTGAACTAATTGCTCAGGATAACAGAGCTACTAAACACGTCTGAACTTTCCTCCTCCGCACTTATGTTTGCCAAAGCACATATTTTGGGGTAAAACCCAGTATGATTTCAAGTCTTGAGAGTTTATTCACTGAAAAATCTTTCAAAACACAGGTTTCACAACTGAATTAATTTGATTACGAGTACATTTTACATTGTGCCACTCCCCTCTTCTCAAAATTCCACAAAACTAGCACAAAAGTTCAGAGGTCTAGATAATAAAATTTTTTTGCCTGACACAGCAAAGAACAGGGAAAAACATTCACTGCGAGATTCGTCTACCTGAGAAGAAAATTTGTTCACACATACAACCTGAAGATTAAACATCTATTTAACAGCAATGACATGAAGGAGGTTTACATTTGCACTGTTCTCACAAAATACTCTGTGGAAAGTTTTTCAGCTGCTCACAATGAGCATCAGCTCTTCTTCTTACCCACTTCTGTGTTCCCCACAACAAGCTTGGCATTGGGGTACTGGGATTTGAGAGTCACCAGTTCCTTGAGAGTTGTAGGCTGGATCCACATCACACGCTCGCCTTTGAAACACAGCTGTTTCTGCTGTTTGCTACTCTGAGTCTGCAAAAGTGAATTCAGACAAGGCTCAGACCCTACATTAAGCCAAGAATCCCTGCTCACATGATGCCCATGCTTATGCCAGGCCAGGCGTAAGTTACTGACAGGTGGCTGTGATATCCACACTGCTGTTAGCAGTTAGCCATTCCCCATCCTCCTATCAGTGACAAGAGTCTTTTTCATGCTGACAAAAGTTTTGCCTTCCTGATGTTGCCAGGTGCATCCTGCAGCTACATCTCCCTAGCAAGACCTCTGCAACAATGTTCATCTGACCAAAGTTCTGGCAGATGCATGTGGCTTCATCCATCTTAGAAGTAGTGGGTTTTCCACTCTCATCTCACTGCAATAATGTCAGTCTTTAGCACTGCTTAATTTGAGTTACTGGCTGTAAGGCCACATTCTGGTTCCTTTTTTAATTCCTTCATCCAGCGACTGAAGAAAACAGACTAACATGGCCGCCTCCCAGCAACATCAGATCAATTCCTAGGCAGGAGAACATCTTAGAGAAGAAACAGAGGGGACCTATCTCAAGCTAAATATATATTATGCTATGGTCTGAGAGTATGCTATGGTCTGAGAGAACCTACTCATGCTGTAGCTCATGACACACTTAGACTGGGTGTAACATCAGAACTAACGATTGAATTTCAGTTTGTTAAATGTGAAGGAAGCTGTAAGCATGCCATGTGCTGGACTAGATTCCTGGCTGGGATACATCTGCTTAGGGGAAAGCTACCCCAAAAAAAGACAGGAATGAAACATGGAGAGAAACTAATCTCACCTAACTTTTGATGTCAGTGTCATCCAGCCAACTTCTACTCGTGCTGTACTGAGTGGAGAGAAGTTGGTGCTTTCAGGACGTCATCTAAGTTGAAACATATATTCAGCTACATCCCATAGCTCCTACTTCTCTTCCTACACCATAAAGGGAGCACAGGGCAATTAGCTGAGATATGGCTGTATTAAATGTAGAAGTTCACATCTGACCTAGTAAATTGAGATCTAGGTGTCAGCAACTGTTCCACCCCTGGATAGGCAGTAACTGGAAAGGAAGGCAACACAAGACCAGGACTGTCTGGTGAGAAACAGAAAGAAAAGCCAGCCAGCTGGGGCAGGCACTTGGCCTGCATATCTTTGACGCCACCCTGGCTGAAAAGCCTTCCGTATTATAAAACAAGGAAGTGTTCATGCCCATGCATCTTCTTTTATCAGCAGCCGTCTTTTGCACTGCCATTTCCTCAGGGCAGAGATACTGAAAACACTGAAACCCTATGCAGAACAACAAAACCAATGAACCACATTCTATTTCTTTTTGAATTAACTTACCATTAACTCTGGTGGGAAGATTGGCTCCTGTGTAGGGTCCAGTGGCTGGAACTCAGAAGAATTGAACAGACTGGAGGACATCATTGTCTATGACAGAAAATACAAATGGCTGGGCGGCAGAGCAGAAAGCTATACACATGTAACCCTAACTCATTGTTCTTTCCAGTCACATCTCTGGTGCTATTTCACACGGAGCAAAGAATGGCAAACCCAGTGAAAAGATGACACATGATCCAGAGTTTCAAGCTCTTTAGTCATATTTTTCTGATCACAATGCATGTCTGGTCAGAAATCTGAACCTGAACAGTGAACACACTAACAGGTTTTGCCGATCAAAAGTGACATCACTTTCACATTGGCATGTTAAATTACATCAAAAGTACTTTTTCTGAGGTAAGACCAGCATAAAATATAAATTAGTCTAAACTGCTTTGCACAAACACAGCTAAATTAAAAGCATTGCGCTTTGGCACAGAATAAGACAGAGCTAAGACTGCAAAATATCAGAAATCAAGAAAAAAATAATATTTGAGAGGCACCTTACCACATTGTCATCTTTTCCATTCATGCAGCAGCCCGGACCATTGGCTTTTCCTCCACAGCAGCCCCCATTCTGAAGAAGAAACAAAACACACTTCAGCTAGTCTATACAAAGTCAGAACATTCCAACTTTTACAGGATATATTCCTCCCCTTTTATCAGTCCCTGGATCACAGAAATTTGCAGTAACATTTTTAATTAACTACTTTGACAAAAGAACTCCAAGCAATCATAATTACTGGAGTACTCCATGCAACACCAGATGCTCCCTAACAAAGAATCCACAGGAATTCACTGGAATTTCCTGGCAAAGAATTTTGTTATATTCTTTCTTTCCTAAATCCATTTGATATACTCACACTACCTTAATGCCCTAATTCCTTGGTTTCATCCCTCCATTGTTTGTACTTCAACTGGTACATAAAATGTGATTAACTTTTTTCCTCCAGATATTCCAAAAAGTTTCAACAGTCCAATTAATTGGAAAAATGATTAAATTACTTCATTCATGACTGGACTGCAAAGACTGGGAAAGATCATACTGGGGAATTAACTGGGTTTTAGATCTGTTTGTTTTCACAGGAAGATGGGTTCTTTCAATATACCAGAGGCTGGTAACACATTGCTTACTGTTGTCACCATGATATTCACAGAAGTGTTGCACCTCAGAGATTCAGAAGGAACGTATCCAGCTCACTATTGTAAAACCTGTGTCATGATGGCTAGTCATGCTAACCAGTACATATGCAGTCGCAGCATCTTCCAAGAGACAGACATTCAAACCAGCTTAGATGGCTCTGAATATCTGCACCACAGTAGAACCAGAGAGGCGACTAATACATCAAAATTTTAATGCTATATTGCAAATGGAGGTTATGGTTTTAAAATTCAGCTTACCATGCTATTTTCCCTCTCACTACGACAGCATCCAGTGCCATTGACTACTCTGCCACAGCAATTCAAGTCCTGTTGGGACAAAAACTGTTCTAAGAAAAATGTGCATATTCCAAGGAAATTAAATAGACTTGATTCCTTTTTGAGAGAATTTGATCCTACACTTCTTACATCCGAAGCAGAAATGGGACATGGAAGGTGCCAAGCAAGTAGGTGTTTTACTTGCCAATGGAAGGCAGTATGCTGCAGTGTGATGGCTGGGTCATGTCCAGTCTACTGATAGACCTCTTGTTCTGGTTTGGAACTACTCTGACTGTTCAGCTAGTATCTCTGGTCCCGGTGGAGCTGTGAGGAGACACCCAGAGAAGAGTAAAAGGGACAAGCACATACTATACTATACGTAGTACTCTACCAGCATCCAACCGCATTCAGCTCAGGGGACTACTCTAGCCCAGCATGGTTTCTGTCTCTTTAGTGACCCTCAACAGGTCTCCATCCATGTACCTGCTCAGTCTGCTCTGGAGCCTGTGTAAGTTTTTGGTGCGCACAACACCCTTCGGTGAGTTCTGCAGGTCAGGTACGTGGTACATGGCAGACCATCTGCCTTTGTTTTCAACTTGACTCCTGCTAGTTTCATTTCTTGACACCTTGCTTTTGTATTGGAAGAGGCAGAAAACAGGATATGCCTGTCCACATTCCACCTGCCAGTCATAATTTTGTAGATTTCTATCAGAGGTGAGCACAACCCACTATATCAGCCTTGCAGAACCCATTCCACTCCTTGACATCTTTTTTCCAGCCTGAAGTGTCCAAGCCTACTAATTGCTTGTATGGAATCCAGATTATCACAGATGCAATGTTTATTCCAGTTCTCTGATTCTTTTCCTATTCTGCTCTACCCTGCTAGAGACGAGAGGACCAGAACTGCACAGAGTACTCAAGTGTAGGAAAAGCCATGATGCAGACAGTGGCATGACAGCATTTTCTAGTTTGTTCTCTACCATTTGAAGTGTTGTTTTGACTGCCAGTTAACATTGAGCTGATGCTTCCACGGAACTGTCTGCCACACCTCCAAGATCATCTTCCTCCATGGTAATAGGCAGATGATCTTGTATCTGCTCATAGCCTATTATTTTACATGCAAAATGAGGACTACCGTTTGCTCTGTAAATTGCTTTGCATTTATTTGCCCTGAATTTTGTATCCTATTCTATTCTCCAGTCTCTCAGGTTCATAAAGTCCTTCTGACATTCCTCAAAGTCTGTTCCTGTCTTCACTACCCAGACTAACTTGCTATCAGTTATTTTCTCACATCATTGCCCACTCTCTTTTCCACCTCATTTAGAAATATCTTGAACAACCTTGCTCCCAGCACAAGTCCCAGCAGAACTCCACCTGTGACCTCCCTCCATTGCAAAAACACACCATTTTCTCCTACCTGCTATTTCCTGCCTTTTAACCAATCTTTCATCCATACAGAGATCTTCCCTCTTACCCCACGGCTGCCTATTTTATTTAAAAGCCTTTGGTGAGACACTGTTGAAAGCCAATTGGAAATCCAAGTAGGCTATATCAACTGGGTTTATCAACCATTTGTAATGGATCTCATTTTTCCTTGTGTTCTCTTTTGTCAATCGTAATTCTGGGTAATACAATGAAATTAATGGGCAGCATCCTAACTTCTTTGTTTTTGATATTTAATACCCATGCAGCCCTGTAAGTGGCTAGTACTCACTGAAGTACCTTACGATCTACTTTTCTTCACAGCCTCCAGCAGTCTTTCAGGAACAAAGGCACTAAAGAAAACTTATAGCAAAGCTTCGTACCTCACGCAAACCAGCAGATGAGTTCTGGGCAAGAGCTATACAGCAGTGACTTCAACTTCTTTCTAGAGCTATTACAGTTCTGCAGATGATCTTTCAAGAAAGCAACTTTCTCATCAGGTTCCCCCACAGTATGTCCCTATTCATGCACCATACCTTTACACTTTTTCTACATCAGGGATCATCTGCAAGCTGTATTATGCAGGGATGATGAGTTTTTAACAGACTTACAGAAAAAAATTGGAAAGTCTGATTATCTGTGACCCAAAAAGGGACCATCAGGTGGATTTTATGAAAGTGCTCCACTTCCAGCAACTGGAGTGAGTAGAAGAGTTGGTCTTCCTGCTTTATTATTGCATGAGGCACATACAAAGGGGTCAAGAGTTGGACCTGGGTTGTTGTAGCATGTATGTTTCCTTCCTCCCCATTTCAGCTCACGGTGTATTTTAGCAACAGAGAGAAAGACAGCCAGCCTTCAGATTTTTTTAAACATTATCTGAAGCCACTTACTTTAGCAAACGTCCTGTATCCTTCCAGAATGGGTCTGTACCCTGTACACCGACACAAGTTCCCTGCATTGCCAGAGCAAAAGGATAGAGGTTTAGTGTCATTTGGCTGAGAACTTTTCTTCTCTTAGAACATTTTACTGTTTCTCACAAAAGCTTGTCAAATCTAGATAAAGCTAATGAAGAAAGTGGGAGGAGGAAAATTTCATTAGTAATCTTGCAACAATCCTACCATTACTTTTTGTTGAAATTTTAAATTGAAACTAATTTAGGAAAAAAAAAATATCAAGCTGCCTTATTCAGTATTCATTTACCTCAGTTGTGTGAGTCTAATCAGTACACCAACTATCCAGTCTCCTGAATTACAAAAAGGTTGCTTTACTCCTGCATCTGATTTCCTCTCAGGTCACTGCTGGAAGCATGGTAACAGCTCTAACCTCAGCAATAACAGCATCCTCTCAGATGATTTACACAGTTGGATCCTGCCCCACTCGATCATGTATATTGCTGTCTTGGTCCTTTACTTGAGTTTGGCTGGCCCAGATGCTCTCTGTCACCTCTGCAGGCAATTGTGACAGCAATGAATAAACAAGCAGATGTGGAGGCTCTTCTAAGCCCCCCAGGGAACAGGCCACCTTTTGCTCTGTGTTAAACTTAGTGGAGTTCTAATCCAAGACTGAGGGCACTTGCCCCTGCTTCAGGACAAACAATGAGGTTCTGTGAGATTTTCCACAGGCCATTTTTGTTCACTTCATAGCACCTGGCCAGTCTGCTAGTGGAAAAGCTAGTCCTGAACCTCATAACAACCAGCTGTCTTTAACGAAATACATTAAACAAAGGTGCACCTCCATCCCATTCGGTGAAGCAGATGTAATGAAAGCAGAACAGGTTGCATCTCTGCAGGGCTATGAGTATTACCTTGGAAAGCATCTTCTATGTCCTCCATTTGGGGCTCAGAATTGTTGCGAAGCAATGTATACATGGACATGACAATACCTGGAGTGCAAAAGCCGCATTGGGACCCATGACTTTTTGCTATTCTCTCCTGAGAAAAAGTAAAAACAACCATCAGCTCATAATTTCAAGGCAAGTCCCTGGTTGTGCTTGTTTCTGTAATGTCTCTGTTAAAAAAGTCAATCTCACCAGAAGAGCTGAGACTATTATAAGATGTTCTCTGATGAGATGGTCAATTAATCTGTGAAGCAGACTTCAAAGAAGAGAACACCCTGAAAAGTTTGCATTTAGGCTTTGAATTCCCAGCATAACTGAAGGTGACTAGAAGCTTCCAAGGAGATCAGGAGTTCTTCAGATTTACCATCCTAGAAAGGCTGGGGCTACCTGTACAGACCTTAGTTTGAATTTCAAAGCTTAGCTGTTAGAATCTTCAGGAGAGGTAGGGAAAAAACAACAAGCAAACAAAGGTCAGACTAACTGCCACCCATTCATGCGTGTCTAACTTATTTTTCACCTTGTGGTTTACTGTCTCAGATAGATATTGGCACAAGTCCTACCCACTGTACAAACTGAGATGAATCAGTTTCCCTTAAAGGAGCAGTATCTCTCTGACAAAGCTGAGGCAAGTCTGCTTCTGTAAAAAGTGCATTATAGCACCTTCCTAGAAGAGCAAGACTTCACATTCCTGTCACTCCTTTCCACCAAGAATATTTTGGGACTCCAGAGACATTGCTGACCAAATCCTACTGCACCACTGCAGGGAAGGCTCCTTACTACACAAGATGAGAAACCAAGGTCATTCATAGAAGGCCATAGGAGAACCAAAACCTAACTCAGATTTCCTGGCTCCAAGTCATTATATAGGCTCTCACCACAATGTCTTTCCAGTTCGTGGGCTTTGGTCCAGGATGTGGACCAAATAGAGCCACACAGCCTAGAAGAAAAGCATTAGCAATTCAGCCAGGATAGCACCAGTTAAACTGTTCGTGCATAACAGAGCTGCAGCATTGATGCGGGAATTTGATGCCAGCAGTTAGTTGTTCCTGCAAGTAAAGGCTACTCATGTGGAAAGTCAGACTCTCACCTTTAACATTATGATAGAAGTCCCAACACCCTGGAACAGGATTAATTAACATCAGAAGAAAACATGGATAGAGGGACTCAAAGTTACCAGTATGAATAGCTTACCTGGGCTGGGTGCAGCCTGGATTTTGTGTTTCCTATGCCTTCAACAGTAGTTACAGCTACATGATGCAGGGCACAGACAGGGAAGAGGCAAGCGTTGGCAGTATGGTGGCTAAAATAATAAATTAAGGTCATTTCACTTGACAGTGCTGCTCAATAAAGGAAAAAGGGAACAGAAGGACTGAAGAGTACTCAAACTGTAGCAGTGGACACAATAGGAGAACTTAAACAGATGTGATACAAGTGTTAGTTACAAGCCATATACTACTCAGCCAAAGTACTCATCAACTTCACTTGAATTTTAAACTGAGTATGAACTATAGGATTTAACCTAGAAATAACAAAATTAAACATCTTCATTGCATGTGAAGTTACAGAACCCATGTCAGTGATTTATAGGGGCAGGCTACAAATACCAAGATGTTATACAGCTGGCCTGGCCCACTCACCGTGACATAAGAGCACAGAGCTCCTGGCCTTTTACCCAGGAAGACATTTTGAGATGGTACACATGGGGAAAAAGTCCAGGCTGAAGGTAAAATAGAATAATGTTGCCAAAATTCTTATAGGATCTAGCTACTTTTTTTCATTTCTATCAAGAGAGAATAATGACCCTAAAGATATCATATTCAAGGCCACATTACTAAGCAGAACCACTAAGTTAGATGATCCCAAGTTAAAAGTATCTCCAAGCATTATTCCAAATATATCGAAAATTTCAGTGCTTTCCTTTCCCCACAATAAAAAAAAAAACAACAATATGGTCTGTCCCTGTGCCTCATCCTCTCTCTCCTTTCCTCTCTTTGTCTGATTCCATTGCTTCACTCTTCAATTAATTACAGAAAGAACGGGAAGAAAGTTTATGTCTCAGGAAATAAGAGCCATTTCAAGGGTTAAAACAGAAGTAGAGAAAAAGTTGATGTCTGCTGGCATACAGAAACCAGATATTGTAGTAATACAATAGCAATAAAGATTTTATCACAGTAATCATCATTTGTGTCATCACAGAAAAAAGTTATATTACTTTGCAAGAAAGGAACATAAAGGTTTTTTGAATTGGAAAAAGGCAAATAGTTTGCATGCTAGAGTCAGCACAGATATTTCAGGGCAAAATGAAATAGTTCTCCATCAGCACTGCAATGCTGTGGGAAGAAACACCTTCTTATCTTAGCCTTCTGAGTTTATGTTCTGAAAGTGAAGAATTACATTTTGGCAGAAACATACATTACATAATTTTTTTTTTTTTTAAATAGTACCATGCCTAGAATGTCAAGAACCTGGATCTGTCCCCATTTCATTTCTGTTGAAGAGTTCAGATTGCAAAGGATACAGGATTTTCTTCCTAAAACGATCATACTTGGATATCATAACAGTGCAAGCACCACATCCACCTTCTCCACAGCCTAGTTTGGTTCCACATAGGCCCACTGAGAGAACAGGAATCAAGGAAAACACAAAGACTGTTGGCAGAAGCCTGCTCAAACAGATGTCAATCAAAGCTTAGCAACAAATTTTTGCTGGAAATGAAGCACTTCTTTTTTCTGCTTAATAACTTAATTTAACTTCAGCAAAGTTTCAAATGCTGGCATATAAACTTTGAGATCAACACCCACAGCCCTAACAACGAGGCACTCCACATTCCAATAGACTCTTAGAATAAACAAAAAAGTTCTGAACTACTTCCCACTTTCCACTAGACCCAGAAAAGGAAATGACATAAGGGAGACAAAGCACTCAGTAACTGCTGAACAGGAGCTGTTCAGGCATGCAGCCACATCACAGAGACACCTCTACCCAGTGGTGGTTGACTTTTTCTTACACCTGGTGATTCCTGCCACCTAGGCAGTGCCCAGGCAGGGCAGTCACGCAATACTACAAGTGCCACAGTTTAGCACTGACATGGGAGCTGCACTTGAACTGCTTGCAAACTACCTGCATCTCATGAGTCATGGTCTGGCCACCCTAGCTTCGCTGTTGGCCCCATTTATGATGACTTCCCAAGTGACGTGGAAGACTAGGGACAAAACCAGCCAAGCACGCTCCCCAGTAGCCTGGTTCTCATAAAATCACAGGAAGGAGACACTGAGAGCCAGAATCAGTGGAGATGCACAGAACCTCTGCACAGACACCTGGGAATCCACAAAGTGTACGGACTGGCCTAAGCAGATTTCTCCACAGGCAGCAGAGTGCGTGCCTGTACTTTTCAATCAGGAATTACATCAAATGTCCTGCAAAGGGATTTCAGGAGAAGATTCCTCAAGTCACTTCTGCTTTGGGTTCCTTCACTCATTAGAAGGTAATTAGACTGGTGTTTTTTCTTGTGAAGGGGATTGGCCAATGCAGAGACACTTTTGGTGGCAAAAGTACAGCTGCTTTCAGAGGCAATGGACACATGCCTGTACCGAGACCATCAACCTGATGTCTATTGCTTCCCCACAAGCCTAGGATAAAGGGTACTCAAATAATCTTTGCCTTCACTACAAAGATTCTGGAACCAACTATTTTCACACAATCATGTGCTTGCTTCAGCAGAAATATAGCTTTCTTACACCATCCAATGCTTCTTTTGACAACAGTGCTAATCTGCCTCAATAAAACATGTTTCTCAAAATATTTATCTGACCCTAGCCAGGCATCTACAAAATAAGTTCACCAGAATGCTCATGCAGATGATCAGAAGGGTTTGAAGAGCTCAGATTAGATTATCTCCTTGTGAAGCTACACACATTAGATATCAACAAGCTTAGACATAGAAGGTCTACTAGCAAGAAGTGTACATAGGCACAAGAGTCATGCCACTACCCAAAGAGGAGTGTGATTTATATCCCCGTACTTCTTTCAGATCCTAGACAAACAGAACATGGCAGCATGGTGAAATGAGTATGCATGATTCTTTAAGGAATAGACCAACACAGATGTGAACAGTTTGACATATGTACACACCCAGCTGGTCAGACCAAAACCCTGAAAACATGGAATGACACTACCTACCGAACCAGACCTAGTACAGCCAGCCTGGTCATCACAGTAATAGCTACCCCGCTCCTGGATCTAATCTGACTCATGTGTTGACCAGTTTCACACAGGAGTGAAACGTGACTGCTTGCATCCACTCCTGTAAACATGGCCATAGCATGCGGTGGGAACCCCTGCCTCTGAGTTTGCATCCCTGGGTCATCTGATAAACAGGCCACAGGATAATCAAGTTATTGGATAGTCAATATCCAAGAATACCCAAATCATTGGATTATACAGTAAGTAGCTCAAGTGGCCGTAATGTTTTAGCCAGAAAATTCTTTACAATTTGCATGGAACAAACCTAAATTTCCTTCAATTTTATTGTCTCCATATTGCTTTCTTTCCATCATATTCTAATTCCTAGCTATTCTTAGAGTTTTCCCTTCAAAGTATTAATAAATTATTTAAAGTTTATTTTAAATATATTATGTAAAATTTGCTATTGTTTAAGCTTGAAATACCAGCTGTAACCTTTGCTAGCAAGAAATACCAGACAATGCATTGCACTCCCTCTTATACTCTGTGCACAAACTCTGCCTAGCACCCAAGTGACAGGCAGAACAGTAAACAATTCTGAAATGCTGTAGGCATTTCAAGCCTTCTGCAGTTTCTGCCAACACTGGATACATTTTCTTCGTCACTAGATTAGCAGAGTTGTTTCTGGGTCCACATCTTTTTCCACCACCTGCAATAAGGGAAAGGTACTGTTACACACAGAATGTGTTACAATACAGATACGTTAGTTGGAAGGAGAAAGTTTGATCTTTCCACAACTTCTTTTCCAAAGCAGGGAGCAGAACCACTGATTAATTCCCCTTACATTAGTTCAGCAATCTTGGTCACGTAGACACAATGATTCCTTGAATTTATTGTGACAGAGAAAAGTTTATAAGTTATATACATCAGAGTTTTTCAGCTATGGCACACTGAAGCAAATCTTAATAAAGCATTCATCAAAAATGGCAAACAAAATTAGTAGTAAGCAGAAAGAACTGTGTTTTGTACTTGAGTTTTGAATTCTGGACATCCCCCCAAATTGCGTCTCATCTTTATTGACCATGAATAACTGACCTCTGTCCCTTCTCCTTAGTATTAGAAGAGACAGAGAAAATGAGCAGACAGAATGGCAGAAGCAACACCAGTAATAGACTTTGCAGATAAAAAAAGCAATAGTGGAAACCCTAGCACAACCAATACAGGTGCTGCAGGACAGACAGCAAGTACCAATCATCCCGAAGTTTCTTTCTTCTCTGCTAACGTTAAATCAATTGGTGTTACGCTAGTAGCCATCCTAAGCGTGGGAATGTGAAATTCTAACCAAGGAGAAATTTTCTCTGCACATTTTGAGTTAGCTCCATCCTATTAGTGAGCAATACTATTAACAGTTATCCATTAGACATAAAATTAGACTTTACATCAACCTCTGCCCAGTTATCAGAAACCAAAGTTCTGCCCTTGCCTCCAAATGGCCACAGAGCTTGTCTTCCTTTTTTCTGCTATTAATAGAGTATCAAGAGACTTTTCCAAATTCACTGTGTGCCAGAATGTAATCATGTATTCTTGGCTCTTACGTTGTGCAAGTCCTAAGTACAACAGTTACAGTTTATTTAAATCAATCACTCCCAGTTTGAAGGGTAAATTGAAACAGAGGTCATTTGTGTAAGGCTTTTTTCTTACTGATAAGAAACCTTCACAATCTCTGTACTGCTTCAATTTTATGCCTTTTACACGTGACAGAGCTATTCTAAAGAGACAAGGTTCATACTTCCTATTTAAGTCCACATTTTTAGAACCATCCAAAAAAGTTGTTGCTACAAGACACAACTGCTCATTTTTTGCTCATTTTTTGCACATCTCACTCCTGCATTGGGTATAAGCTACAAGGAAACAGAGCTTATTCTTCTAGTTTGGGGATGTCACTGTAAATCATGCAGCACTCACATTGCTGCTATTCAGAGCAGAGTGCTCCTGTTCCCTCACCTTCTGCACACACAGAAACAAGTAGGAGCATACAATGGCGCTCTCATAAGCAGTTGGTTCAGAGTAAGCATATATATCCCTCTGTCGTAGTTTGGTAAACAGACATAAATGAGCAGATAATTCCAAAATGCCTGTGACTACGAGTATCCCATGGACAAAAGACCTTTCACAGCCATTTCACAGGCAAAGAGCCTTCCCCAGCAACTCATATCCTCACTGTCAAGTTGTGTTTCTTCCTCAGAGCTGTGCCAATGGCCACTGTAAATCCTTCCAAATCAGCTTCCAAGATACCCAGGCACAGAGAAAAGACTTCGGAATAGTTTTCCAGGTGGTTAAAGACTATTGAGATATTCTGTGCTTAGATTAAAGAAAATGTCTCAAGTTTTCTTGAAAGAATCCAAGAAGCACTCCATTATGTACTCACACCAAACAATTAAAAGTCTGGCCCAATGGCTTGTTTTCAGGACGTTAAGTAAGAAACAAAACACAGGCCTAAGCCTTCATTCAGCAAAGCATTTAGCCACTCAGCTCCACACACTTCTAGCGAAGTACTTAAGCCTGTGTTAATTCTCAAAGTCAGACCTTTGCTCAACTTTATCAGAAAGTGGCTCCCACTACGCAGTAGAAGCTGCCCTGAACAATCCACACTCTTATCCTGTTCAAACCAATAGCCCCAATTCCTACTTCAGTCACTTCAAAATACTCCACTGCAGCTGTATATCTGCAATGCTGGCAGAAACTTGGGATCAGAGGGAGATAAGGGGTAAGAGTTTGGAGGACATTCTGGATTAAACCAAGTCTCACACGTCAGAGAGCAAGGAATCATTTCTCTGCACTCAGACCCCTGGTGGGGCGATGCTCATTTATGAGCCTTTCTTGCTGGCCACAGAGCAAGAATTTTTTACTGTTCCTGCCTTTTGTTGTCATTGATTCTGATTTTGTCCTCCAACATGTCATTCCTCCAGTGGTTTGTTACACTCACCTGCTGTGATTTGTTCTTAAAATATTTTCAAACCCTGTGGGTGAGGATAACATCTTCTCTTGTCTGATGCCCAGAACAATATGATTCACAGCTCAATATCTAACCCATCGAAACAATTCTTGCTCACCTCCCCCAGCATCCTTGTACAGAAAGAAACTGAATTGCCTTCAGTGGGAGTAGGATCAGCCTACGTAGATATTGTAATTAAAGAAATATTTTGGTTTTGTTCAGTTACTGCATTTTAGGGGGTTGGTTTGGTTTTTTTAAACCACATGTCACATTGCCAAATACATCAGACTGATGGCTACATTCTGACAGATTCAAAACCAGATTTTACTGCACGTGGTATCTTAAATATTAATTAAATGCAGAAAGAAACTCTGCTGGAAATGTCGGAGTAGCACTGACAGACAAATGACCCCCAACCAATATGCTCTGTACTGCTATGTTTGTACTATAGATCTATTTGTCCACTGATTCTAGGAATCTTAAATACTCAGATCACCTCAGCAGGGAGCCCAGCCTCACCCTAGAGTTCTTCAAGCTCTAAGTACCACAACGGAACAAGTTCCTAAGCAGTACTCTATACTCTCACAGCCCATAGGCTGGTCCAGAGACTCGTTGAGCTCACTTCGCAGTGATTCCATGTACAAAAATTTGATCTCAATAAATATTTTGTTTGCTGTCTTATCTACCTGCCTTTCACTAACTCGGATAACTTTGCCTTTACAGCATAAAGCATCATATTTAAATGAGTATTCCCAGAAAGTTAAAGAAAGGATTTTTCAGTTTAAAAGAACAGTAGTTGAGCAAGATAAAGAGAGGAACAAAACGGAAAACAAAACAGAAACTTTCCTACTTTACCACACAACTTGCTAAGATTTCCATCAGCTAGGATCTTTAAATGAGAAACAGATGCTTTTCTGAATGACAAGCTCCCATTCAATCACTAGTCAGCTTGTTGCAAGAAGAGAAGGTGAAAGGGTTTAACCAGACTGCCACGCATCAAGCCAGACTAGTCAACGGTAAAGGTCCCCTAGGACCTTAAAATCTGTGAATGTGTATTCCTGAAGTCAATGAAAGATTTCAAATTCACTTACTAGGAAAGAGGATTAGAACACAGATGAACAAGCTGAATATAACCATACAATGTAAATCTATTATTGATCATGAGAACATTTTGTTCTGCTTGAAACCAGCACACTGAAAACTTGTAATTCACTATTTATGTAGGACTCAGAGGGTCCCAAAGCTCAAAGAAATCCTGTATTTTGGCTGGTCCCATCTGCAGCCAAACATCCACCATCTTTGGAAGAGATTTAACGTGACTTCCAGCATAGAACCCCTCTTAACATTCACAAAAGAAATAGAAATATTGACTCCACGTGTTTGAACGAAAACCACATGCTACATATGCATGAGACAGACTTGTCAGCTAAGGAAAACAAAATTGCCACTATTAGCTTTAAATTGCATGTGTTGTTTTCCATTCTAGTCTAGGCAGACAATCAAGATAACTTTGTGTTACTTGTGTGCCAAGATTTATGCCCAGTGAAGTAAACAGGTGCTTAAAATAATCCTGAATGTGAAGTATGCTCAGCTGTTCTGAGGAGACTTTTTCTTGACAGCCTTGCAGACTGGGCTAATGCAAGAGGATTCTCTGCCATGAAAGTCCCTATCTTATCAACCACCTCTTATCACACGGTTTTGTACTGTGACAGACTATCAGAAGCCCGTTGGCAACATCCAGCTGTCACAAATTCACACAGCAGTAGCCTTTCCCACTGGCCATCCTATCACATTCTTTGCAGTGAATCGACTGGAATATTTTGAATATTTAGTCAGGACTCCAGATGGATGCAGCCGTATCTTAACTTGTTACCTGCTGTTTCAGCAGCATTGCCAAGGCACTTCCCACCACTCCTTCCATCACATAACCTCTCATGTGCATAAATGTCCCAACAAACTCCACATTTGTTGCCACAGATCTGATTGTCCCATGAGTCCAATTTGCTCTCTTAAACCTGCATTTGGTGGGGGTGTAACTCAAGCCACTTTGCAGCACACCCAACAAGGGGATAGAAAGAAAATGTCACTGGAGGTTCTGGGTAGAGCACAATCCAAGCAGTCCTCTCCTCCCTGATCAGGTGGAACCTTCTCCTTTGCTAGCACTGCTGGTTCCATGAGCCAACAGGGAAGGATACCAAGACAGCCTTGACACGTTGAATGAGCTGGTACCGTTGGTAGTATTAACTGTTTCC
>Ga0181612_163497_pt1 | contig 23534 bp, 9 predicted proteins | sample HoacroProtozoa21_FD_119630 | JGI IMG/M metagenome (GOLD analysis project Ga0181612, IMG submission 119630) | Hoatzin crop microbial communities from Cojedes, Venezuel. Combined Assembly of Gp0051906, Gp0051904, Gp0051908
GAGCGGAGGCCGCGGCCCCCGGGAGCGGCCTGAGCCGGCCCTGCTCGCAGCCGCGACTGAGGCGCCCGTTCCTCGGCAGCTCAGCGGTGCTGTGCGCCGAGGGCAGCCTGCGCCTCCCGGCCCTCACAGTTTAAAGCCCAGCCCGACGTCGATTAAAAGCACCCAGGAACTGGCCCAGATCCTCAACAATACGATTTTCCCTTCAGGTAGGGGGGGAAAAACCCCAAAGCTTTGAAAGAGTTCATTTCAGCGCTGCTGGGACAAACAAGCAAGTGCTGAGGGTAGAAAGCAGCTCAAAGCAGCCAGACCCGTCTTGTAATAGCAGGGAAGGCTGAATATTTCCTCAAATTGCCCCTCCTGCATTACCGACTGCACTCCTCAGGTCAGGGCTCGGTGTGCTCCAGAGCGGGCGAGAATCTCGCAAGGAAAGCTGAATAAGCATTGCTTGAAAGGGAGGAGGCAGGAATTCACCAAAGTGAGGAGGAGGAGGAGAGAGCACAGGCTGTTTTTAGAAGTACTGGCATCACCTTAGTCTGCAGCGGCCAGGAAACTGGTTGGAAGCCCCACGACTTGAGCGAGACACCCAGCCCTGGGAGCCAGAAGAGGAAGGGACTTGGCAGAAAATCCCCTGCAAAGGGAGGGATCATTTCTGCAGCAGAATATTCAGCTTGGCCTCGCTGCAAACAAACCCTGACAGATACCTGATTATGCCACTAGTATATTAGCACTGCACTCCCCTGCTCTAACATACTCATGAAGCTTCTGTATCCACTTACATCTTCCATTTGATGTTTTTTAGACAATTTCCCTCTAACCCCCGCCTTCCTGCACTGCCCTGGGGCCATCACAGGGCTTGCTGCGCCCAGAGCAGCCGGTGTCCCATCCCCCTGCCTCCCAGCTGCCCACCCTCATTCCTCCCACACTTGCCCTTTGGGCACTGCCGTCTCACCCCCTCCTTCAAGAGGCCATGGCTCACAGCACATGGAAGGGTGAAAACCACCGCTCTGGTCTTCCTAGGGTTAAAGACAAAGAGGCCAAGCATCAAACAGCCAATGCAGGGAAGTTTGGCACCATGCAGGAAGCTGAGATAACCTGGCTGATGCATTGCTAAACTCACAGCTTCAGTTTATCTTTACCCTTCCTCTGCGGGACCAGCTGTATGTAGCACATCCCATGGCACAGTGTGTATAAAGCCCAGGGCAGCTGGAATGTGTGCAAGGAAACAGAGCAGATAGGGTAATATTATAGCACCACATTTATTTTCTTGCTTGCAGCACAGGAGGAGAGTGAGAGACTCAATACTAGGCAGCTGGAGCGCCTGACACCCACAATATGACAACGGAGTTAAAATACACCTATCCATACTGCAGAACGTTGTCTGTGTCAAGGGTTGGTGGTGCCAGCATAAACCTGTGGGTAAAGCCTGAGAGGTTTACAGCCATGCCAGCTAGAACTTTGAGAAGAATACCACTTCAAATACATACGGACACCTAAAAGCTTCGCTGTGCAAATGACAGCCGTGTCCTTTTTTTCTGAACATGTTTGTCCCTTTTGAAATCATATAAAATGAAGCAGAACAATTTTAACTGTTAATGACAGTTTTTCAGGGCACAACAATACACTGAACTATTTCCTTTCACTATATTCCATGGAAACAAAAATAACCCTTTTAGAAAGACTATGATCAGCTGGTTAGAGCACATGTATGTCTCTCCCCAAGAGACACAGAAAAGATAAATCTACACTTGAGTTGTAGTCCTGTTCTAACCTGTCATCTAGTAAGATTATCAATTCTAGTCTAGCTATGAATACGTGTTGCTGGAGGAATAAAATCCTAGCTGAAAGTCTAGAGTTAAAACGTAACTACCCTGGAAACGTCTTGTTAATGAACAAATGACTATGTAAAACATAAACTAGCATTCACAATTCTATTTTAATTATCCTCTGTGTTGAAAAGAAGCATAAACATATCCAAATCCACTGGGGGAATGCTAAAAAATGAGACAGAAGAAAGCAAAGTTCACCTTGGACCTGTTACTTGCCATGCTGGGTTTGAAGTTACACAGGAACAGCCCCTCCAGCAACACTTCTGGTTCCAGACCTTTTGTCCAATCAATCCTGCTGCAGACGGGACCCTGCGTTCTTCCCCTTTCAGAATAAACGCTTGCACAGCGAAGGCCTTGTGCCACACAGTGAAGTGGGTGACGCCAGCAGGCATGGAGGGAAGTACGCAAAATGGGTTTGATCACAGCTAAAGGGGATGACTGGTAAGCAGAAAAGTACAAATTTTGTTGTTGGTTACTTTAAATTAGAGCAAGTCTGTGTCTTTGGGTCCATGCCTGGTTTTTGCAAGCTAGCTGGATTCCCATCCTGTCCTTCCTTCCACATGCTCATTCTGGCCATGAGTTTAAGGCTCCTGAAAGGCACCAGATGCTGGGGGGTGGTGTGTTTGTTTGTTTGAACTCCCCTTGCAAAAACAACAACAAAAGAAGAGAAGAAGATTGGTTGAGTTCCGATTTGCTTTCCAGCAGAGTATGCCTAAGGCAGGGAGGCAGCTTAGTAAATATGCTCAGGGAGGACTACAGGGAGGGACAAAAAAGTATGGATAAATCCAAGAGAAAAGAAGCAAGAGGGACAGAAGTTTCCAGTCACTAGCAGAGTGAAGAAAATGGAGACAAAACAGGTGATCAGGAGAAAGTTTTTGTGGACACAGCCTGGCAGGGGAGAGTCAGGACTTTTAATCCCCAGGCACAGTCTAATATAGACCCAGCAGACTGACAGCTGAAGTAACAGGTGAGAAAAGTGAGGGCAGGAGACAGAGCAGAGAACACCACTCACTTGGTGGTGAGCAGTCCAAATGTTGTGCTGGACTCTGGTTTGGTTAGTCGCTGTTGTATTACTAGGGATTTCATGCTGTCTTTCTGGAGTTTATAGCATTCTGGAACCTTCTTCTCCAGGAAACCTTGCCGTGCCTGCATCGAAGAGCACCATGATCAAGGTGAACCGCAGAGCAGCTATCAGAAGGCATGAAAGAAAAGGTGTGAGGATGAATATGAGAGAAAATGTCTAAGAAATCCAAACTGATCGTGGTTTGTGGGACAGGGACAATCTGAGGAGGAAAGGATAATGTAGACAAAAGGAAGGCCCTGGAAGGAGAAAAGACAAATTCTTTGAACTGAAATTCTGCTTTACTTTAAAACACACGCATTGCAATAGAGATGCGCACACACACGCACACAAACAAGTCAACTATCCACATGAGCACAGTTGGTTCTGGATATTCCTTCTTTCTTTAATTGGTCCCAGGTGAGACATCAACAATCACATCTGGAAATTTTTATACCAATGGCAGGAAAGCCAATGACTCGGGTCACAAATATTTCACGCTCTCTCTTTGCCAGAAACACAGGACAAATGTGGTTTACATCTGCCTCCCTATAAATACTCACACTTACAAGATTCTTTGCTATGGCAAATACTTCTGCATGTAAAAGCAGTACCGGTCAGTGTGCCTTCCATCCCACCTAACGTGGGTACGGTCAGAACTGAGAAACTGGATGCTGGGTGACACCTGCGGTCCAGGTCAGGCCTAGCATTGCGATAAGGATCAAGAGATGGCAAAGACATCCCTACTGACTGTAGAAGCAAAACACAGAATCAAATTACATGGATGAGCACTTTTAAAAGCTGCTGCAGTACCTTCCAGACCCAGACTCTCCGTAAGACCACAGGAGAGGCTGTGTCAGGCACACCCAGCTTCTGCCTGACATGCTAACTCGGCTTAGCTTTCAAAGGCTCACCTTTCAAGAAAAAAAGCTACTAGTCCTCCTTTAATCCCCTACTCTTCCTGCCTCAGCTGCTAACAGACTTGCTGAAGAAAGGCAGTGGTAGCAGTAGCTACCACCCTTGTGGTCAGGAAGAGATTGTACCAGTTTCTTCTCTGTGATGCACCAATTCAAGCAGAGCACTGCCTGACTTAACTAGTTCTACCCAGTGTGCACTGGTGCTGCAAAATGCTACACAAATTCAGCACAACTCAGTAGGGAGAACCTATCTCTTGAGCATCAGAGCCTGAGCTCAGACCGGCTGCTAACAGTAGCCCTGTTTCCTAGCAGTAACACTGTCCTCAGCTTCATTTTGGGAGTACACCTCAGAGGCGACATGATACCCTCAACACTGTTGCTGTAAGAGCCTTACAGTTGCATAAGACAGGCACAGCTTCATTGATATCTGTGTCAACAGCGCTCTCAGGAATGCAGAGAGGATGTATTTCTCTCCAGTACTAGCTAATTCCTAGAAGAACCACAAGGTCGTTGGTTCTTTGCTCTTCTGAGAGCAAGTATAGATGATTCCATGTATGTTCAAGCAAGAGTTGATCGCTCAGGCAGAACAGCACAGCAACACACTCCCTTAAAGTCACTGAAATTCTAAAGGCAAAGCACTTAAAATTGACAAAAGGTCATTATTTTTTATTCAATGTTTAATTAACACATCCAATTTACCTCTAGTCCCACTGTTGCAAGAGAGGGCTTGAATAGCTTACTAATTTGGGTTTTTTTTTAAAGGATTAAAGAAATTTGATTAAAGATACCATCTTTTGATCATTCGTTCATTAGATCTTTAGAGCACTCCATCAGCCAGGCTAAAATGTGCAAAGCTGCTGGTACCTGTCCTATCCTCACAAGTCAAGAACAGGTACTGCCTTAACAGGTACCTCGTTAGCCTGCCTCGTTTTGGAGTTTTCCTTGGGAAACCCTACAAGGGTCACTGCTGGAAATAAGGTCACTGAGCTGATCAATGAAGTAGTCATGGGTGGCTCACACCGTTCCCTTCTGGCGCTTTGGGAGCTTTGCTGAAGCCCACACCAGGCTGGCCAGCATCCCTGCAGGTTGGAGGTAATACACAGGATGAAGAGAAACCGAACGAAGTAGAAACACAAATGTTTGGAGTCCTCGTTCTGAGTGCTGACAGACACCACTGTGTTCTGATTTATTCTCTGTAGGCTTTTTAAGGGCACACATTGAAAAGACCTCCCCACGTGTCTCCACCAGCGCTCATCTGGTATGCCACAGGTGTGAGGCCGTTGCTGCTCTTAACATCTTTTAAATGTTCCACCAGATGAAGAGATGAATTCCCTTTGTTCCTCGGAGATGGCGTTTCTTTCATTTCCTGCACAAGGATGCAGTCCACACTTCTAGTAGAGGGAACAGATGATGTAGGCCTAGAGGGTAAGAGTGCATTTGCATGGGACGGGTTATCGGGTGGTTTTGCACAACTGAACATTGATGCCCATTGGGCAGTACACGTCTGGTAACAGCAGTGCTTCTCTGAGAGTGTGCTCTGTTTCGCAAGAGCTCAAGAGAAGACAACCACCCTTTCAAATCCCTTTGCTCTCAGCCCATGGACAGAGTCCCCTTAAAACCAAAGCTGAATGAAAGGACCCTGATTTGTCTTATTTTCATATGTGATTATGTAAATCAACCTACTGCTTCTTATCCCATGGCCGCAGACCTGCCATACTAGGCTGCAGAAGAGCCTCCAGGTCTGTGCCACAGTGGAGAAGAAGATTGGATTACAGAAAGGGACATATGCGTGAAAACAGGTCCTAGCTGCATATTCACAGTTCATCTGCAGGCACATGGGAAAAGGAGGATTTAACCCTTCACTCTCAGAGAGGCAGGGAAGAGGAGAAGAGTGCAGCTACTAGAGAATGATTAGATATAATGCAGCAGACATTGTTTGAACATGTTTAAGGATAAGCAGCAGAAGTATTCTGTGACCACGCAGACAGCAGCCTGCTGTGTGCAAGAGGGTTAATAATCTTAAGCCACCGGAAATCAAAATGGTGAAAGATTTCCAGCCCCAGGATCATCGCAAGTAGAACTGTCTCATTCACGTATCACCGTCACCTTGTGACGTGCGCACACTATCTGCTTGTTGCTCACCAGCACACGTAGTACCTGCTTCCTCACAGGTGTGTTCTGCCTTACCGCACAGCCATCCTGCATCCCACTGCTGTCTATACTGTCAGATCAGAGATGCAGCATCCAGACTGATGCTGGCTGCACTGCCCAGGTGCCCAGGACATGCCACAGCCGTATACCTCCTTGCTCTTTTACTACGGGTCCGCCTGTCTAGCCCCCACTAGCTCCCAGGGGCGGCAGGGGCTTTAGCCCCTTCTATTAACAAAGCAGCTTCTTATCACTGGGAGGCTCCGCAGGCCCCGTCAGTGCAGCAGCACTGCTAGGGTTAACGCAACCCCAGTCCAACCTATCTAAGCATCTGTAGGAAGAGGAACATTTTTAATGCTGTAAGGAGACTGCTGTGTGGACAACAGAAGCAAAGCAACTGGCCCTGTCTCCATCAAGAGGAAATAGAAGCAGTGTTCAGGGATGCATGGAAAGTGCTGACTAGTCACAAGAGATTATTTAGAGCTTTAAAAATACATCTTACTAGGGCTAATAAGGCACCTCTCACAAAAAAACCCCATGAAAAATAACAAAAGGAAAAAGAATTGGCACTTCTGGAGAACATGGCTGACATCAATCAGCCATCTCCCAAGCACTGATTTTAAACGGACTATAGGCGTAAGCGACAATAACTTTTGTGTTCTAAGAAATGTCCCAAAGCAAAACTAAATATGCATCTGGATTTCTCTTTATTCTGAGATTTGAACTCAGGCTGGTTTTCGCCAAGAGTCACTCAACTTTTAAAGCCAACTTCATCCAATCTAAAGTTTCCGAACTAGGGCAAATAAAGCGGATTTGGCAGTTTCCTTTGGAGGGATTTTGCATGTATGACACAAACTCAAAGCAAAAGGTGTTGGGGGGGGGAGTTAGTTTTGTTTTGTTAATACTGCCAAGACTAGGAACATTAGGGGAGGTTTTAGCAATACCGTAGGTTGACCCAGACCAGTAACATCTCTTCAAATGATGCTGTTTTTACCTACCCTCGATCAGCCACCCTAACGTATCCTTTGTAAACATACAGAAAAACACACTGACACACAGTAGCTGACTGGCTAACTCCATCTCATTTTCCTGTTGCAGGCAGGACCCAGGTGAGAATCAAACCCAAACTTAGTAAAATGGCAGCGTTAATGCACAGCCCTATCAGTCCCAGTGGACCTCACTTCAAGTATCTGCAGTTTGAAATGTAGACAAATAAAATAAATTCCTTTAGTTACAGGATTTGTCGTTCTCCAAACATTCTCCCAGTCATCAGTTTTGATGCCCCTCAAAGGCAAGATCAAATGCAGGAAACTGGGGCATCTGGATTGTATCTGTACTCTAATCTCACAGTTTAGATGCCAGCTTCCTCTTCTGTGGTGGCAGTCCCTCTGCAGATCATGCTTAGAATTAGGGGAACAACCAGCCATGTGTTTCTTTTTGCTGTCTTCAGAGTCAACACTGGGGTTTCGCTGTGGGGTTTCTTGCACCCCGGCTGCACTGCTTTAGCCATGGCACTGTGTTGATTCTGTGGTCAGAAGGATGACACCATAGGAACAACATCCATCTAGCTCCAGCAAAAAATATTCTGGCAACTTGCAAGACAATTACCGAGCTTCCACTCATTTGTGTTTGTTTCCTCACAGTGGAATTCAGGGTATGTAGTGGTGGAGTCCAAACAGCCCTAGAGGCTTGTGCATGACTGCCAGTCACGGTCACTCCAGAGGAGAGAGTCAAAGCAACAGAAAGGAAGGAATACAGCTGAGGGAAGGAACATGGAACATGCACATGGACAAACCCATCCGGGCGAGCACTGCAAGGAGGAACAGGGCGCTGAGTTCAACACAACCTTAGGGACAGGGTTTGGAAGCAATGGGAAGGACTCTTGGATGTACTCAATAACAGCAGTGTGAGGCTAGCTGCTGGCAAGGACTATCAATGGCAGCATTCGCATGTTATGCTGCTCTTTCCCCCTTCCTGAATGCCCCTCGCAGGCTGGTACTGCTCCAAGGTACCAAGACCATACATATGCCAAACCTCTTCAGTCTCTTCAAGGCTGGCCACGGACCCACACTGTTACCTGTACCTGAGAAAGCCCAGAAGCAGCTCCCTACAGTCCCACTGATCTTTTGCAGCCAGGACCTGACAAAAAGGTGGGAATGCAAATGTACCCTGCAGAGACAACCTCGCGCGTTTAAGCTGCACCAGCTGGAAAGGTGACTGCTGAGTGCTGGAAACTGCTTTACCCATGGGTTAGTCTAAGGCAGCACTTGTTAAACTGACCAAAAGCTTTGTGTCCTAACAGTAGGGTATTCTCTACCCTCGGCTCCTCCATCTGTCCTTCCCCAGGAGTCCTGTGGCACCAGATAAAACAGCCCAAGGTCAGAGCGTGCTTTGAATGGCAGCTGGCGCAGCACCCACAGTGCCCCGTCCCTAGCCTGAGCGAGAGCGTCACCGACATAAGGCACCCAGCCCCAGCCAGCTGGAGAGGTTAGACTCCAGCAATGTCCTCCCATTCCCAGCTGGCTGTCTCCCATGTGGCGACGCATAGCACTATTCACCCGACTATTGGCGCAGCCCAGAACTGTTTTTATTAGAAAACACTAAGGCAAGCCTCTCCAAGCCTCAGAAGAATCATCTTGTAAAGATCTGGGCTTGAGATGCCAAATGATTGCTGCTTTGGCGGAGTCTGCACATTCATTTTTTATTGGTCACAAACGCTTTCCAGATGCTGGCATGCTGGCTGCAGATTGCAACTCAGGGGACTTGGCTCCCAGCCCCAGTCACTTTGTTAAACTCTTGACCTGCTGTGGGTTAAAAGAAGCGGGGAATGGGACTGAGTCACCATGAGGGCACTGCTAAGAGAGAGCACACACTACACAGCAGAGACCCATTTCAGCAGCTTTCTGTGCTCAGCTGGCATGGAAAACATTTAAGGTGGTCCACAGCAATCCAGCTCAGCTGCCAAAGCTGGTGAGAACTGCAGCATAACACCAGCCCGGGGTTTAGGAGCCAGGGCAGAGAGGCTGCCCTGCAGCTGGATTTTCCACACTGCAGCCCATACATTTTCCATCTTTTTTTCCTCTGCACAAGTGGATTTCCCATCCCTGCTCCAACACTAAAGCAATTCTTGGAGCCAGAGCCATGTGCAACACCAGACTGAAAGCTGAAGCCAGGAAACTTTCCTTGGGTTCAGGTTTCATGACAAGCCTGAAGCTTGTTCATCAAGGAGGTTTGCAAACCTTTAGGGAAAAAAGACTTTCTGGATTCTCGGTTGTTACAGGATGTCCCAAATAAGGCAAAAAAGAGAAGCAAACAAGCAGAAGGAAACACAATTTTGATAGAGCTGTTTGGTACTTTTCTGACTGGAAAAAATTCCCTTTCAAAAACATAGCTGTTAAAAATAATTGGGTTTTTTCTCCCTCTGAGTAGGGGAATTTTTTTAAACTATCATTTTGCAATATTTGATAGATTCCTCACCTGAAAATTTTCTGCAGTTGATAACTTTCTTTAATCTCAGTTTTCAAGAAGAAAAAGTTCTGTCAAAATTTCAGTTCAAAGAGAACTCTTTGAGCTGAAACAAAATTTTTCATTCTGCTTTGAAATATCCAGCCAAAAGCACTGTTTCAGAGAATGTATTTTCATTCAGGACTTCTGGACAGAAAGGAAGATGGTTCTTGATGAGCTCTACTGACCTGAGTTTTGGTGCACAGCTTCCCCCTCCTTTGTGTGGGCACCCCACCCGGGGGTGCTCGGGGAGCAGAGACCCTCAGCATGTCCTCTGCCCAGGACATCTGCTGAAGGCTCTCACCCCTGCTCTCCCATCCACTCCCTTAACAAAATGTTGCCTACACCACAGCCCTGACAAGCTCCCGATCTCTCTGCTGGGGCAGACGAGCTACGCTGCAACTACTCTGCGATGGCTGCCAGGGCAGGACAGTGGACAGGATGCTGGTGCAAGAATGCAGAGGAGGGCTGGAGACCCACAGAAATGAATCAGCTCCTCCAGCACTTACGGAATGATGTGGTGGTGACAATGCCTGGCCACTCGTCTGCTACTGCTTCAGCTGAGGGAAGCTGCTAGCAGAGGTCTGCTTGCTCCCCTCCACCCTAGCAGCTGGGGATGGAGATTTTTCAAGACGCAGACAGAAGCAGGATGCTGAGGGACGGCTGGGTGCCTCACTGCTCTGGTTTTAACTTCTAACCCTCCTTCAGACCTCCGTGGGAGCTGAGTGTCACCCACGGGCCATTCATCAGAGCAGGCAGGACCTCAGGGTAAAAACGGGAAGAGTGAGCAAGCCAGTCCTTCTGCTCAAGCCTTCAGCAGCCACTCAAGGAAGAGATGCCACAGGCAGGGCTGCCAGTAGGTAAGATGGGATCTGTCTCTTTGTACTCATCCTGCTCAACAGAGGCCTGCCCACAGCTCTTCTGCCCACGTTTGCAAGCAATGCATGATCCCTTCAGCATTATGTGTGCTATAGAAAGCTCCATGGTCCTGAGGGAATACTGGGGGAAGGTCTTATCCCATGGAGCTGGTCCAGTGATGCTAATTAAATCATCACATTAAAGCTTAGGGCTTTCTTGAGTAAGTGTTACCACTTGTGCTGAATCGCACCTCACAGCACAGCCAGGTGTGCTGCCTAGACTCCAGAGAGCCCTGCCAAACTCATTTCACTTGTGATGCTAAGGCCAATTCCAGCACAGTCTCCAGAGATTAATAAAATCCAGTGTAAACCTGAAACCTTTTAGGTTCAGCCAAGTGGAAATCCAGCCTGACTTCCCACCCAAAAACAAACAACTGAGAAAAAGAAAGTTCTACATAATAATCTATCCAATGTTACAGCAGACAGGGTTTCTCCAAGGACATTATGTAATGTCTCGTAAGGGCTTTTAGCGGAATGATCAGGTGACTTGCACAATTACTAAAGAGAAAAACAGAATCACAGGTGAGCAGTGGGTGTGAGAATACGCATCTGCCTGTTGTACATTAGCAGCGGGAGAAGTGATTCCAATTCAAGGAGATGTCGTTGGAGATAGGCTCATGCTACAGACCTCAGATTTGGATTTGACAGGCTGCAAAACCTACAGCTCTTCAGATCTGACATTGTGGGCCAGGCCTGCCTTCTCCAGCGCTAGGGAGGACCATGCTGCAATCCTTTGTAGAGGGACACTCTCCAGGGTGAATTTTCCTGCCCACTCATATTTTCAGGCCTTATACACCAGGAATCAGTTCTGGGACTGAATGTTGTGCCACAGGGACCCAAGAGAGAGCTCTTGGCTATTTTCTCTCCCACAGTCGAAGGATGGGAAGGATGAAAACACTCCAGATGAACTCATACTGCACAGATGCTGACATTTACTTCCATGCTATTCTCTCCCCCACCCCTCCTGCTCGCTGAGAACTGCAGGGGCACAGGATGAAGGACATGTGCAAACATAGTCAGTACATCAGATAATATAACCCCTCGTGGCAGCTTACTGAGTTCTGTCTTAAACTTAGCTCACAGCAAGAAGAAAAAAAAAAAACCAACAGCAAAATGCATCACTTTTTGCTGGGAGTCTGCTCCAGAATCTCTCTCCTCTGATGGTCATGAACCTTCTAATTACCAGCCTAAAGTCACTGCTGGCTAGATGATACCCATCTGTTCTTGTGCCAGTGTTGCCTGTAGTTTAAGCAGTTGCTCTCCCTCCCTGGCATTTACCTCCCCTTTTCCTCCTGTCCTAGTGTATTTATAGAATTTCTCTCAGCATTCACTTTGCCAGACTAAACTTTCTATTGAGAGAAGATTTATCTAACAGGTTTACATTTGCTTTTGCCATATAATGGTCTGTATTTGTCCAGCTTCAGTGTCTGAGTGGAGCAGCTTTGCTTTCAGATCAGCGCTGTCCTTTTAGCATGTCACTGAAGAGGCACCTCATATATCCATTAAATGAATGAATTCTCTATTGCTATGCAGAGTGCTTTGCAACAGAATAAATACTCTCATGAAGACAAATCTACAAAGTACTATCAACATGGTAATGATTATTGAAACGACAGGTAGACATTAGCACACAGAAGGCAAGTGAAGAATAAGGTGGATGGTATTGAGAGCTGTTTTAAAGAGAAAAGAAGAGGCACTTGGCAGAATGAAGAATTAACTTCCAGAGAAGTGGGGAGACCTCCTCAGCAAGCCTCTAGGCAACAAACCAATGATGCACTGCAGCAGAAAGAACTTTTACTAAAGAAGAGGAAACACCAAATGTCTCCAAAATTTTTATATTAAAGTGTCCTTTCTGTAGACAATTCTACTAATATCAGAGTAATTCTGTACATGGAATCATAAAATTATACCACAGGAAACTGAAATCCTTAATAATCCCCTATTTGCACCACAGTCAAATTGCTAGTATCATAAGCCTGCTGTGGTAAAACCAGCCAGACCAGCAAAGGAGAATGCCTCTTGGGTGAGTACATGCAAGTCTCACATGATGTTGGGATGAGATAGGAAGGCTTTGTCCTGTCTGCTTTTGGGTTCCATAATGCTTTTCAGTGTAGTAATATAGCTTATATGCATAATATCCTCTTTGCTGTGAGTGCAACCCAGAGATACATATGTGAACCGAAGCCAGTGTATGCAGCTGGCTTAAATACATCTGTGAGCTGCATTCCCATCAGAAATTGCCTTGGACTCTGTTTTCTGGCCAAATTATTGCTAACATTTTGAAGCAGTTTCTGCTGGAGACATTTTTAAGGCTAGATTTTGTACATGGGTATAAATCAAACAATTCCACTGACAGCTGACAGAACTATTCCAGATTCCACTGGGGCAGTTGATATAAAATCTCAGCATTTTGTGCCCCTCCCAAATGCTGCTGTGAAGTCTTGTTGGTTAACAAACTTTTGTATTTCACCCAAGAGGCAGCTGCATCAGACTAAAGAGTGAATAACTCTCTGAGTTAATCCTTTACACTGTGTTGCTTCCTACAGAGAAAGCAGTGCTATACAAGAACATAGCCTGTTATAATTTAAGGTAGGTGCAACCTGATTAGGTGGAATGCTAGGAGATACAGTCAGTCACCCAGAAAGCTTCAAAACACATTCATATCTCTTTTAAATGCATCTAGTTCTACATTTTATAGATTTAAAGACTTCTACTAACCACTACAAATCACCAGCAACACCTACTGTTTAAATGATAGGTGCCCTACCAACAGCTCTTCTGCTCCCCCTAGCACTTGTTCCTATTATTGCAGATTATTTATTGAATTCCCAATTACTACTAATCTGACAATGTTCTGATTGCAGAGCTGGGTTTCACCCTCCCACATGAAACCTGTGGGAAGGGAGGACAGGTGAGAGTCATGAGAAGACTCCCCTGAATCAACCTGGGAAGAGCTGGTTTCAGCTCACCCCTACACACAGTAGCCCTCACTACTCCTTCGCGGGCGAGAAGTTGCAGAGCTTGCTTCTCCCAGGGTCCACCGCAGGCCAGAAAGCTCGTTCGTTTTGCTCCCGTTCTGGAATCTCATCCTTGTTGTATTCCTCTCTGGACTGGGGAAAAGGTACGGCTCTAGTGTTTGTGCCTGGATTTGCACTCTCAGACTTCCCTACAGCTGCATAACAACATACATAGACAATACATAGCAAGAGTAAATATTTCATAGCAGATCTCCCTGAAATTCTTCCACTTTGAACTCTGCTAAGTATCATCATCATTACTATTATCACTATCTTAACAGGTTTGCAGGACATAGCACTGCTAACCCACAGATCCAGTGGATTTCAAACCTCACTTCTGGTGCCTCTGTACGAATGGACCACAGCTCCCTTTAGCAGCCACTCTCAGAGGGCACCTCCCTAGACCACCGGGAACTTCCAGCACAGAGCTCCTCCGTGCCTGCAGCACGCTGCCTCCGGATCAGAGCATTCGCAACACCAACATCAGCACCTTGCATCAGGAGTCTCATGGCTCACCCGTGTCCTCTATGACTCACCTTCTGGTCTCACGTTCACATTTGGTTCTTTGTAAGCATTTCATCAGTAATAAATAAATATATGTATGCATCCATACTCAAATACCCCAAACCTGTATCTGATACCGTGCTGCTGAAAGGCATCAAGAAAGGAACAGTGGGTTTGGGGTCCCTTATCAAGGGGCAAAGATTGATGTTGATATGGATAGCCTCATCCCTAACTAAAAGAAGGGCAGGCGCTAAGGAGGAGAGAAAGATAATCTTTTAGGGGGCAATCTTTGCAACGAAAACTCAGAAATCTACAGACACACCATTTAGGTCACCTGCGGTTAAGGCAGGAGAAGGCGCCCCAGAACACACCCTGGGGGTTAGGGAGATAGGAGTATGACTAATTCAGTGCATCATACCTCCCTCCCTCTGGAAACTAAGGAATAAACATTGACTACCAGGGAGCAGCTAGCAGTTTGGGACTGGGACATCATCTCCAGGAATTTCTTACTCTCATCTCTTTGCTGACTGGGAAGCATATTTCTCTCTTAAACATTTCCCGCTTTCTTTCTCTGTCATCTCTCCCTTTCTCCAAAAAGTATAAAATGAGTGAACTGGATAGCAAACTAAGAAAGAAAAAGAAGAGGCATTTATTAGAAGCTGGAGAGAGTAAAGACCTATCTTCAGTTCCAGGGATTGGCACGGATTTCCACCCACAAAGATAAGCCTCCACAGCCACAGCTCTAGGAGGTTAGATCTTCCTCCAAGCATGATAGGCCTCAATCCAGTGGATAGCACAAAGAGAACAGGGATTTCCCCAATATTGGTACATACTATGTTAAGTTCCACCTTCAGGCAATATATAATGGATGAATTATAAACCCTTGAAATCTAGTTTTCTAGTACAAACATTGGTGGATCCTTGAAACAGTCATACTGATACAACAATTACACTGGATAGCATTGTTTACTAACTGCTATAATCCACCATAATAAACTATAATCTACCTTGATATTATAATACTGCACTATGATTACAGCTAAAACAAATATTATGCTGAACTGTGTACATGACACCTTCCCATTCTTCTACTCAGCCACACCTAGAGGCAACTAATTTAGCATATATAAAAATCTTTGCCAAATTTCAAGTTTCACAATTGCAGAAAGTGTCAAAACAAATTAAAGTCCACAGGCAGAACAAAAGGAAACAGAAGGTTATATGACAAGCAGTCTTCAAAGAGAAAAAGGGAAAAGACTGGCCATAGGAATCACTTTACAGAATTTGAAGGAAAAGAATGTTGGAAGGGTTCTAAAACAACTTGGTTAAAATGGTCACAAAAATGTTTGATTTCCCTTTCCTATATAGGATTAACAAAATAAGCAAACTGCACACATGCAGTGACTAATGATTTGGTCACATGTGTTTAATACGTATACATCTGAAGAACACACTAACTAAACCTCCAAAATAGAACTACGCTGCTGCTCCTGCTCTAACAGCAAGAAGCATCGTAGCTGTGCTATGATCTGCCATGTCCTGCAGAGGAACATTCAGACTATTCCACAAACTCTTCTAATGTCCTTTGGAGCTTCAAGAAACACAGTGAGAAAGTTACAGAACCATGATAAAGCCCCCCACACCTAGATCAACACTCAGGTGCCCTTGGTGACAGTCATTGGTGACAGTCGTTACTAACAGTGCTTCATAACCATCACTAGCTGTATAGTTTTGAAACAGGTCATGTGGTAGGTATACTAAAGCAGGAAGATAAATCCATATTCAGGTAGAAATGAAAACTTTTCCATTCGCTAACCCTCGAACGCATGCGCGTGTGCACACACTCGTGCACACCCCCCCTACTTTATCATAACACTTTCCAAACGCAGCATTGGTGCACAGTGCGTCGCGGCTTTGGGGTGATTGCTCCGAACGCTTTAGGATGAGGATTCTTTTTCCACTCTCCAACCAAACATAAGAGTAAGAAATTTTTGGCTTTTGCCCCTGCCTGATTTCATTCAATAGCAGTCAATTCCAATGCTTGCAGCTGGATGTACAGCAGACTTTTCAAAATAGTCTGGTAATCTAATAATTGCAGTGAGCAGGCTGGACAGGTCTTCTTGGCCTACAGAAAAGACTGAATATGCCATCTCTCGGTTCCACTCCTAACCCTTCGTTCAACAGCCTTTTCATTTGCTTATGTCAGTGCTGGATCCACCCTATACATGAAAGGCTCAGCAAGCGATCATGCAAACTAGCAGAGGTTTGTGCAGAAGCCTTACATGCAGACAGAGCTACAGTTAACATGGTTTTGGTTAACCCCACAAAACCAGCATCTCCAATTTCTCAAGAAGAGTGATGACTCTTCCTCTACCACCCCACACTGTCATAGTTGAAGATGTAAACGATTGTCATCCATCCCAACCTCATCCCATTCAGCACCGACATATGTGAAACACTGGTAGTTCAAGTCATCAGACTGAAAAGCAGGATGTTCATTTTGGAACTGACAGACATATATACACTTAGCCTGGAATATCATGAATGCAGTTTGCCCTGAAATCGTCTAGTAAGCATTCATGCCTGAGTGACTCTCCCATTGCTTTCTGCTGCCACTCAAAGCACTGTATTACCGGTGTGGAAGTGTCATTGGATCGTAAACTCTGCATCCTTCCTTTGAAGTGAGAGGAGCAGGGTAGGTCTACCAATGCTGAGCTTCAGGCTGCTGCAGGTAGATTTCTACCATCAAAGTGGTTCTAGTATCTCTGTATTACATTGTAGTCACTCTAACTTAAGAGGAGACAAAGAAAAAAAAAGATTGGAGACTGATATTTTATGAAAGTTGAGATTCTTCCCCTTTGCATGATACCATCTCCCACATCAGAGAAAGCCCAATAGCCGTGGGCTTCCCATCCAGCCCTGGCTTCTAAATGGCAAAGCTGCAAACAAACTCTAAATTGGGCAATGACTTCAGGTAAAAGCAGAATTACCACACAACTGTCAAGCAGCCAATTCAAAGCAGCAAGACCTGAGGAAGAGGCTGAAAGTTTGACGGCTTTGCTGGCTTGATTGGCTGCCACAATGCCCAGGATGACCGATGACACTTTCTTGGGCAGAAGCCATCTCCTGCAGGGCCCACACCCTGAGCAGAGGATGCTCTCCTTCAGAGCAGCTGGCTCCTGCAATGGGTTGACTGCCTAGATGTTTGCTTCTTCCTTACTTCTGAAACAGGTCCTACTTGTATGGGGGGGGGCTTGGTGTGTCTCTGGTATTTATAATTGCACATTTATTGAGCTTGTGCAATCCAAACTCCAGCTTCAGGCCAAAAGTTCATTGCTAGAGGGGTTCAATAAAGAATTTCCTCCTGAGAATGGAGCATTACATCACTTGCCAAGTGTGTCAGGCGGTTTTCCAGGCTCCTGTTGGGTCACACCCATTCTGACTACTCTAGAGGCTGGATACTGTACACGCCTGGCTGTATCCTTAAGCTGCACTGCGTTAATCTGTCTGTACGCTCCAGACATCAGAAAACTGAGTAAGGCTGTCATACAGCCCTTCCTGTCACAGGCCGCAGGACCCTAGAACAGCTGAAGCAAGTCAACGCATACGGACAAAATTGGGTTTCCAAGCAGCAGACAGCCAACTGTTGAATATTTTGCAGCCCTGAAGTATCAGACCATTCTTTGCAAATCTCATCACACTGGCGAATCTGTGGTGACAATAATGACATTTTTCTGATGGAATGCGTAATAATCTCAGGGACACACCGCTTATCATGCTAGAGACAGTGCATACATTATAAAAAGTGATGGTCCCTGCCTGAAAGAGCTCACAGTCTCTGTTCAGCATGACATCACGTTCCTTTCGTATCATTCCTGTAGCATCATGAAGAGATGAACACTTGATAGTGTACTATCATCTCTCACTGAAGGAAATACAAACACCCGTCCTTCCATATGCCATTGAAGGATCATTGCCTGTCTCTCCATACACAAAACTGAAGACTGAAGTTAAGAAAACAGTTCTCGTCCAGTGCTCTTATGTGATACTGCACCATGCTGCCATGCTGATTAACAGAATAATCCTAGTGCAAACAGTTAAACCGGAACTCTTACACAGGCAGTTTTAGTTTACTATGGAATCTGATACCACTGTTGGTAACAAACCAGGGGAATGAGGGTAATTTTCTTATCAATACCAAGGTTCATGAGCATATAAATGCTCTTCCTTAGCCTTTACATATTGGCTTCTCAATGACCTTACTGCATTAAGCCTTGCAATGTGATAAACAATTTTGCAGATGGGGAAACTGCAGCAAAAAGTCAGAGGCCTCTTCACTCACACAGTGAGTGAAAGCTGAAGCCAAGAAGAACTACGTGTTGCTAGTCTATAAAGTCCATTTGCTGACCACCAGGCTAAATATCTTCCACCTCAGACAGGAGCACAGCCATATGGGCTGATTATGAGAAGCAAGTTACAGGAAGACATGGATTTTAATTGAAGAACAGACTGGAGTGGAGGGATTAACGTGATTTAATGGGTCACTTGGGGAGGGGAACTGGCGAACATAAATACAATCCTATGCACGGAAATTTAACTAGCAGATAAACCAGGCCCTAACTGTAGACAGATACCTCTACTGCTGTAGATACCAGGTACCTTTTCTCCCAAGGAAACTAACAGCTCTGCGCTCAACAGCCTCAGAGCTTCTGCGCTCAAAAAGAAGCAAAGAACACACAAATGTGATTTGGGGATATACAGACAGCCCAGTCTGGTGATTTCTTTCCAAGTCAAGGCTGCCAGAATCAGCATAACCTCCCCAGCGCCAACCCCAATGCAAGAGCATCCTCAACTCCCATTGACCAGGATGGAAACTACACACGTACTAAGAACTTTGAAGTATGAGGGTCTTTGTTAAGGATTACTCCAACACACAGGCCTTGAATCAATGCAAGGATCTTGTGCCTTTCTACAGTCCCTGGAGCCAAAAGCCCAGAATAACACATTTTTTTCATTGCCCATGCTGCACAGCCTGGAGCCAGTCTGGTGTCTGGGATAATGGCCAGTGGTGTTTCCAAATGTTTTCAGGTTCTACCAGGGGTTTTGAGCTCAGCAGATCCCATGACAGGCACACATCTCCTTGTGATTTGAGACTGGCTTACTGTGCCTAAGGTGGGCAGTGCTGCCTGCCATGTCAGCCCCCTAACACAGGCCATGTCAGCCATGTCAGGCATCCATCTGTTCTAAGGAAAATGATTGCCGAAATGTTTTGTTAATCTTTAAATCTAATCACTACGGCACAGCTTAGCTGGAGAACCCCCTTAAATCCAAGGTAACATTTTCAGGGACAGACATATATGTGAACTTAGGAGAAAAATGGGCTGGAAGGAGTCTCCAAATATAAATCACATAGTTGCTGACCAATAATTGTGCCAGACCACCTTAAATGGACACTGTGCCCATCTGCTCTTCCCCTCTCCTCCCCCACCCCTCCTCCCTCAGGGTTGTAAACCATCCTGCAATATTTAAAGTAGCATTGTTCACCTCCCTTCTGAAGCCCCTGGACCATTTGAGTGGCTATATATTCTCTCTGTGCTGTTTGTTATTCCTGAGGACATGCACATTGCTGAACATACTAATAAAAATTTCATAAAAGAGGTTGCCAAAGGGATGTGTATAAGGGGATTTGTAAAGCTCCCTCACACACACACACTCACCCACTCTCCATTCACCATTAAGAAAGGGCTGCAGCAGGCGAAAGCAAGAACCTCTGTACAACAACAAAACCCGGCTCTGCTCCTGAATGGGACCAGGCAAACTTCGGTAACACAGCAAAGATCCGGATCATCCACTGATTCAATATAAGCAAACACAGAAGTGTGTTCCTTTGCAATCCCCAGCAGGTTAAGTGAAAGGCAAGGGGAATTAGGAAGAAAATGCCTGTACCAGGCATGCCAGTATAATAGTGCTGCGTGTGCATGCTGGCGTACTGCCTTCTTACTCATCCGCAGTGAGCCTGCTTGCACCTTCCCCGAGTGCAGATTAAAACAACAGGGAGGAACATTGACTAGAAATGTATTTAGGAAGAGTGCTTTCTCCCCCCCCCTTCTCTTTTTTTTGTAGCTTTAGCACTGGACTCTCGGCTCTAGAGACCGAAATCTCCAGCCCTCCGCTGCGTTCTGCACATGACGTGAGCAGGCGGGCTCCGCCACAGGCCGCCATCGCCATGGGATGGATCCGCCTGCGACGCTGGGCTCCTCTCTGGGGGGGTCTCCTGAGACTGCCAGTATCAGCCTGGTCTCTCCACGGGTTTTGAGATGGGGAAGTTTGAGACCTTCCAAGTTCATTTCCCTTAAGGTGACCAACCACGCTGAGGTGTCTGTGGCTTCTTATTGCTAACTACTTTAGTTTAGGATTGCTGATCTTTACTTTATAACGCTCATTGTCTGCAGCCTGGGACTCGGCAGAGTAGCACTGGGGCTGGTACTTGGCTCTAAGCAAACTGGTCTGCGTCCAGCAATCAGCAGATGCTGTGCTCCACCTCTGCATGACTTCAGTGTCAGAAGTCACCCACATTTTATCTGAGCTGTATCTCTGCCTCCTGGATGGAAAGCACAGTATAAATGTATGTCATTATAATAAAATACAACCAGAAAAGAAACAAAACCCCCATCAGATCTACAAATGCATGTTTTAACTGTATTAAAATAGTAGAGCATTTATAGAATTGTAAATAAATGACCTAAGGATGTCAGTGTCTTTGTTAAGTCAGACATCAGAAAATCACTGCAACACAGGTTACAGCCCTCACAGCGAGTAACAGCCCGCGTGGAATGGTTATGGCAGAGCATTCAGTTACACATTAGGGATGTTTTTCTTATAACATGTATTTACAGGCTTCATGATCTGTCTTGTAAATACATATTAAGGAAATGTAAGCAGTCAGCTTTCACTGTTGGCCCTTAAGCATTTGCCAGTTTTACCTCAGATAAACAGGGACAGTCTCACAGGATGGAGAGCTTGCTTTGTAGTTGCCACAATAGGAAATACCCAGAAAGGTCAGCAGGTATTTAAGCAAGCTTAAAGGAACCAACTGTCTTAACACATAGGAAAGAGGACTTAAGGCACAAAAAGATGGATGGCCCAGGGATGATGCCTACTCCATTCTTTGAAATACATTTGTACAGAGGCGGGCATTTGGGTGGGCTGGTGGTCAGGAGCCTGAACCTCCAAGGCTTCTTATGTAACACCAGGATGCTATTTCTGCTCAGTTTTCCACCCAAGGCTTATGCACGGATCGACTCTGTACCACAGCAAGCATTCATAATTATTACACAGGCAAACATGCACACTGTGTGAAGTGCCTTGGCCACAATTTTACTAATGTGCAAGAATATATTCACTGAGCAGAACAAATTCTTTTCCAGATTACAATCTGTATGTGCTGAATATTCCATATCCATTCACCAGCCCAGCAAGCTCCACATGTGTATATTTAAACACAAAACGTACAGATGTTCACTGTCATTTGCTTCACTGAACATAATGTCTATTTAATACATTTTGAAGGTCAAATATATTTTAATATTTTGGCAAATACCTTTGGAACCAACTTAATTAACACCACAGTTAAATTGGGCAGTAAGTTTTCCTCAAAAATGCTTACAGCGACGAGCCTGAACAATTAGCTACAGGCTTAGACCAATGTAGCTGAAGAGCTGGAGCTGGGGCGACTGTGCTCTGCCAGACCCACGCTGGCTCGCAGCAAGATCAGCGTGGGTGCCTGCGCCGCCCTCCTGGCAGCGCGCTACACAGCCAGTGACAAGGAGCAACAGCAGAAGGTCTCCAGGCAGAGCACAGCAAAAGAAGTAAAAGCTGAAAAATTTAAAAAGTGAACCAGTGAGGAAGCTCAGCAATGCTCTAAAGCTAAGGGCAGCTCATCTACAATATGTCAAGAGCATCACACAAGTATTAAGGTGAATGAAGCATTAGTGGTCCCAGGCACGGAGCCAAGAGCTGGGACTGGAAGTCAGTTGTTCTTAGAAGATACCGCCTTCATGTGAAATACATACATACAAACATATGTGCTCTTTTCATGGTATACACGTGTAACAGTGCTAATGTGCTGCTTCACTCTACGAGTGCTCAAGAAAGACACCTTTTGCACGTTTGCAGGAGTTTAAGCAGGGTTTTCATGTGAAATGTACATCTTATTTTCACACGTCAGCTCAACAGCCTGCATGACCACCAGATTGCAGGCACATGTGCACATGCATGTGTTCTTGTGAAATACTCTGGCAAGTATGCAAGGCTTTAGGAAAATGTTCTGTCAGACATTATGTTGACAGATGCAGACATAATGCCTCTTCCAACTTACAGAAACCCGTCCAGACATCATCTTTCCACACACAAAGCCAAAACTGGAGTGTTAAAAATTCAGCATTGACATCACATCCAATATTTTAATTGTTATCACTTGACCCTTTGGTCCACACTTGTTCGAGGCAGCTTCTTTTTTATTAATATCTCAGCACACTGTGTGACACAACTTCAGTGTGTCCTAATTTAATTTTAATTAGTGCCGACTTTTGCTTTCCTCACTAATGAAACAGTGCTCATTACGAAGTGTAATTGAAGACCCCTAGAGGGAGGGGTGCCTGGAGACCTCATTGTGTTGTACCCGGCATCCTGCCCAATAAAATTCCCTTCTGAATGAGAGCAGTTTTATCATTAATTCATGCTGCAGGGGGGCTAACTAGCTGCCAGCCGCTGCGTTCATACTGCTCTTCGGAAGAGCCCAAAGCCTGTTTGTTTTCTCCAAAGAAACAATTCCAATTTTCTAATGACTAAAATACTTACATCGTAAATCCTTTGCTCTTGTTGTTAAAAGTATCTTTGAACATTGGCTGTTATGAAAGTATGCCTTTTCATTAGAAGCAGACTATTCATGAACTTTTTTGTGTGTGCTTTTAATTGAACTTGAATGATACAAATATTGAGTTGTGGTTAACTCCATTTAAAAAAAAAAAAAAAAGAGAGAGAGAGAGAAGGAAGCATGCTCTGTTTACAGGCACTCTAAGATGACCCGGGCAATCACAGTAAGAAACAAATCAACTCAGAAGAGCAGGCCAGGCAGGTGGTTAAGCGACCACCTTTGGATGCGCACATGGACTGCTACGAGGAAAGAGGTCTGTATGCCCAGAGCACCCCCAGACTCACAGTTTCTTTGCTCCATAGGTGTGTAATCCTGGTAATTGCAGAGAAAAATTCTTCAGAGGAGCGCATGTACATTGTTTATGGCAGACTCAGGGCTTTTTGTAACTTTGGCTTTGAAAGCTTCCCCTCTCCGTTACTGGACAGAACATACAACTGCCATTGCTCTCTCTCTGAGCAATGACAGAGTATTTACAGGGATTCGTCCAGAAACAGCTGCATTTTGGAGTCACTTTCTGCTTCATTCCAAGCCAAGGCTGGAGCCTGTCAAGCCTCTACAACAGCACAGGACAGAGCAAAAGGGGGCCTCCAAGTTTATCAGAGCTATCACCATATCAAACACTGGAAACAGCAGACAACTTCTGGTGCCAGTGAGGGTCTTGAGGCTGGGCAGTCAGCACAATGTCTTGCAAGAGCTGAGGGTGCAC
>Ga0181612_156790_pt1 | contig 23533 bp, 9 predicted proteins | sample HoacroProtozoa21_FD_119630 | JGI IMG/M metagenome (GOLD analysis project Ga0181612, IMG submission 119630) | Hoatzin crop microbial communities from Cojedes, Venezuel. Combined Assembly of Gp0051906, Gp0051904, Gp0051908
AACCCCCACCATGCTGTGATTCTGTGATGGTGTAATACTAAAGAATTAAACTAACGAATTATTGAAAAGATCTCAGAGGTATAATTTTTCTTTAAGAATCTAATTTGGTAATTTCTCTAGGTTGTGTGAGTTTAAAGATCTGTATTCATGTCTATCTCAGAGTAGTTAAATCCCTATCACAGACTCATGCTTAAATATAAGAGGTAAGTATTATGAAAGAACTCAGGATTAGCTTATCATGTTTCTACAGAAATATCAACCATTTTTTAAAATTTATTTTTGCCTGATTTTGCTTTGTTTGAAATCAGAGAACTTTTGAGAGTACTGAATAAACAGCAAAATTTTCTGTTATTTTTACTTTAACTCGAATATAATTCATGTTATATTTTTTTTTCACAAGAGAAATGTCCATAGAAAAATGCTCAAGGAAATGGGTCCTTTTTTTCCAACAGTCACTAGCTGTGAAACTTCCTCTTAGAGTGGGGTCAGGAGTACCTCCCCCTCCAGGAACACTTGAGCAGAGGGAATGCCGCTGAACTGCTTTGCTTAATTAGTCAGTTTATCTGAATTCAGGATGGGCTAACACTCCTAGGACAAGCAGTATAAAAGAGGGTTGGCAGTGCTGAAGAAGAAAAACTGCAGACTTGTGGAAGAACGTGTAAGAGAATAAATTTCAGCCGGAATTAAGGATATGGTAAGTAGAAGACCATATCTAATAAAATAGGTGCTACCCCTCCCCCCCATATTTATGTAGTTCTTTACAAGCTGGGGTGTTGAATTGGGGCTTACTGAGCTAGCATGTTTAGAAAAGAGTGTGTGTGTGCAGAGGGAGGTGGGTGGTTATTTTGTTCTCTTTTCAACTGTATATAAATACAGCATCCTGGCATAGGCTGTGATCTGTTTAAAGCTCATATGACCAGGCTCCTTACATGCTGACTGATTCTATCTGCTTAAAATCACTTATGTCTCTCTATATATTTTTTGTCTTGTACCTCAGGCAAGGTTTTAATTTATCAGGTGTGGATTTTTATTTTAAACATATCTACTATAATTGTCCTGGCTCACATCAGATTCCAGGTTTTTCTTCCATTTGTATGTCCACCTTCATATCTGTTTTTCTGTTCAAGTTACTCAGGATATGGCTTCTAGGTCAAAAAAGAAACCTTGCTAAGCAGCCCCCCTCCCCCCCCTTTTTTTTTTATTTTATTTATAACAGACCTTAAAGCTATGAAATGCTTGTGTTCCTTGACCTGCCTACAGTACTTGCACAACTTCCAGGAAGGGTCTTTTCCTTTGGATGATTTTCTAGTTGCTACTACTGCTGAATAACTGACACTGTGGTTGTTTGCATTAGCAATAAGAACCCCAGATATCCCATCCTTTGAGACACTTAATTAGCCACATTTTATTCTTCAATAAAACTCAACATTTATCATAAAATCCCAAAGGCATATTTGTATTCCACAAAATCTTAGTTCATCACATTATGCATCATGGAGCATATTTATTAGCATAAACTAGTCTAGTAAAGCTACCTTTCACATTAGCATGTATTTAGTAGGATCAGAGAGGGGTGTTAGAACAGGGAGTTCTCATGCAAGACTAAACTCTGGTTTAGGTGCAGGTAATCTTCCTAAGAAGTAGAATAAAGCAACAATCAATGCAAATACTAATAGAAAGGAGCAGAAATATGTTACATAAATGTTGTGTCACAAAGTAATAAATACAGCTTGTGCTTTTTACAAATTCAGGTAAACATTTGTGCATAGTTAACATAGCTCTAAAAAAAGATACTAAGTTAATTTTAAAGGCCAAGTCTTCAGTTGTTCAAAACATAAGTATTATACTCTGAAACCAAGTTTGGGTTTTTACTTGTCTTCTAAGGTTTCTATCTCTGTGTATGAATGTTGAATTTCTCTATACATATATAAAGGTTTGGGTTTTTTTCTGGTACTATGCTCACATAAAGCCTTATATAAATTAATCCACATAGGTCTGTAAATTGTAGTCCTTGTTCTGTGCTCCAAGATTAAGCATGGTTTGTTGTGGTTCAGCATAAGGTTAGATGCTGTCCTGGTTTTGTCTGGGATAGAGTTAATTTTCCTCCCAATAGCTGCTGTGTTTTGGATTTAGTGCCAGAAGAATGCTGATAACACTGATGGTTTTAGTTGCTGCTAAGAAATCAAAGACTTTTTTCAGTTTCCAGTATTCAGCTAATGAGCAGGTGTGCAGGAGCTGGGAGAGAGCACACCCAGGCAGCCAGCCCAAGCTGGCCAAGGGAAATATTCCATACCATACTATAGACATTATGCTTAGTTTATGAATGGGGATTGGCCAGAGGGGGGTGGGAATTTTTTCTTTCTCTTTTCCGTAAGTTTGAATCCTCTCTTTTCCAGTAGTTTGATCTTTGAGGAGTTTTGCAAAATTCGCAAAATCTGTGACTTCAGGGTTCCACAATCACTACTCGGGGACTAGCTGCAAATCAGTCATCAGCTGGTATAGTTTGTTTTACATATTCATTATTATCATTATTATTGGCAGTATTATTACAGTATTAGTATTTCCTTTGTTGTCTTATTAAACCGTCCTTATCTCAACCCACAAGTTTTATGTTTTGTCCATTTCTCCTCCCCATCCCACTGAGGGGGAAGCAGTGGGGGGAGGTGAGCGAGCGGCTGTCTGGTGCTTTGTTGCCAGCTGCTGGGTTCTACCATGACAGATACATATAGAAAAAGATTCCCTGTGGAAAATAAGGATGTATGGCTGGCCTGCGTGTATACTTGAGTGAATATTGAAGTGCATGAAATTTCTTCCATTATTTCATCAAAGTTTTAATCTCTGGATTAAGTTCTCATGCAGCTCCACAGAGAAGTCATTCTGGCACAGGAGGCATCATAAACATCAGCACACTGTCTCTTGAGATCAGAGATTAGTAACTGGGTTGAGTACTTGTACGTTGTTTTCAGCTATGACCTGTGTCTCTCTGGGATGTATCTAAGCTCAGTTTAATTTGACCAATGGGGGGGTTAACAGAGTGTCATACTTACCCTGCTAGCTAATATTTTCAGCGTCTTGTCTTGCTAATGTACCTAAGCTTATAGAAATACTCCTTAAGACTTATTTTAGTGCAGTCTGTGTACAGCCTATTTTTTCCTTTCTGCAGCTACTTCTACAGTGACTGTAGGAGCCTAGTGCTGAGACTCCCACACTAGCACAGTGAGCTGGCACAACCCCCCCCCGCCCAGTGTGAAAGGTGAGGTCTTGGGGTCTGGTTCTGTGCTGTGCCCTTCCCTGTGTGCAGCTCTGTGGCCACTGGGCTGATGTGCCTAATGCTGCTTCTTGTCTCTGAGCCAGCTTGGAGAGAGCTCTCCACCCTAATCCACTGTAAATCTGACTCCAGGCTGGAACTATGACCAGTTAGTGACTCCAGATTAACAGGATTATATGGGGGTTTGTTTGCCATATTTGGTTTAGTGCAACACAGGATTCAGATGGAATTGGAACATTCAAAACTGACCTTATAAAAGCCCAGCCAACTTTGATTTTAAATTCAGCTGTGTGAAGCTGGTAGCTCTAAGCACAGTAGGCAGCTCTCTCTAGGCATCTGCTGCTTCTGCAGTAGCCCTAGTGCTCAGTTTGGGCTAGAGTGAGAGCAATGGTCTCAACCAGGCATCTTCTTTGAGCATGCCGAGAAGCTCTCTGAGCAGGTGTACTTGTTGCATGCCCTTACACAGCAGCTAGGACCAGACCTGATGACAAGAGGCAGCCACAAACATGTAGCTGGAGAAGCAGCTTCAATGCTCTCTTCACTTCAGTGACTTTCAAAGGCGTCCTTGCCCCGAGTCCCAGGCTGTTGGCTGCTCCTGAATGGCTGAAGGGATTAGGACTGTGTCACTCTGCAAAAGATCACACCAACAACAGTCTTTCTTGTGCCTGTTCAGTGGCTAGGCTGTGAACCTGGCCCTGTACTCATGCCACAGCCTCAGGCTTTCGCTTGGCTACACTTTTTTCCCTGGTGAACCCCACCTTCATTGCTGCATGCTGGGTACCACTTTATCAGGACAGGTTGGAGCAGTTCCTTTCCAAATCTCCCGTGGTCTGAGCCTGATCTACATAGGAACTAGAGGAAAGGGACCAGATTTCCTTATGCTGAGGAAGACACTGAAGCCAAGTTTCCCACTTCCTAGGCGGCTACAGGTGATGGTAGTGGTACTGCTGGAGTCATAAGCATCCTGGGCTTTTAGGGTGAAAATAAACAGGCAGTGGGTGTTAGTCTGTTCCCACAAATAACAGCTGCTGGCATTGTCCTTGCAGCAGATTTCTGAGCTGTAAATCTCCAAAGCAGTAAGGATGATGTGAGACAAACTCAGCAGCACACTCTGTGACTTGCTGTCCATAGTATATGCTTTTCTTTAAGCATTTGCATAGTCCTGAGACACAAACTCCTCAGCAAACTCTTCATGGCTCAGCCATAGCCTTGAAAACTAGCATAACACTTCAATACTTCCTGAAAAACCTCATCAAAGTTTTAGAATAATCCTGCGCTGTGCTGGTCAGGAGGTTCCCGCAGGATGAGATGCAGGTGTATCGCATGGCTAGTTGGGATTTGTCCTTTCTTCTTTTGTTTGTTCTTATCTTATTTTCGTCATCCAAAGTGCTTTGAACTTCTAACCAAGAAACTATTTTTTTGCTGGATAGCGAAGTAGAATGCTTACCCTGGGGCTTGTAGTCACTACTGTGTAAATATTTCATATCGGTGATAATGGCGCTTTGGGAAAAAGGGTGTATCATCCGTAAGTGTTACTGGCACTGCTATTACAGCCTCCTGAATCCAAGCCAGAAGATGATCTGGCAGATGTTAGAGGAAGCACACTTAGACCCGTAAGTGAGGCACCAACATAAATACAACAGTGTGTTCTCTGTCAGTGCCTATTTGGGCAGTGTGTGGTCACTGCAGCTGGATAGTGCTGACTCTGTGGCAGCTGCTAATTTCTGTGATAGGTGTGAGCCTAAGGTTGAGTTCCAGTAAAGTTCAGGCAGGAAAAGATACTGATTTTAAAAGAATTCTGAAATAACCAACCAGATTCTGGGGTCAACTTCTAATTTAATTTATTAGTATCCATGTGACTAAAGCTATAAAATGCAGGATTACTTAGATGTGCCTATTCTTTAAATGCTCAGATTGTGTGTTTCTCAAAACTCTCTGTAAGGTAAGATGAAACAAAAAATAGCAAGTACAGAAATGGATATTTCGATGAATACTAATTCTGTATTAGTGTTTTAATGTCTAATATAGGAAACCATTCTTTTTTTCCTTAGCCCAAAGACCTTCTCAGATAGGTGTTATTGTCTTTTTAAGGCTTCTGTTGCAGTAAACCAGATTGACTGACAAGAAAACTGATTAAATAAAACAGATAAACGCGCGCCTTGTCTGAAGACTTGTTATATTGATCCTTGTTCTTTTATTTGTATTGAAGTGAATATACACTTCACTGCTTAATTTATAAGCCAACATATTAGCTTAGTTTAGTTGCTGTGCACTTCTTCACCTGCGAGCTAACTTTGTTCCTTACATACTATTCAGCTTATTTCTTCCTGAGAAACCCACCACAAAGCAGGGAGCGAATGTGCAGGATGTAGGAAGAGTTGTCTTGGTGAGCAGTGAGGTATGTTTTCTGATGTATCTGGTGACTGTACTGAAGAGGGACAGAGTGAGACCTTAGCAGTTTCTAGACAATTGGGACGGCAGGCACGCCTCCCCCCACCTCCATCAGCCATGCACTGACTGACATCCGACTTGCAAACATAAGGCTTGGCTGTCTTTCCTAATACTGTCCATAGTCCTTTCTGCTGACTGAGAGGGAAGGAAGAGGGTCTTCACTGTCTTATTGCTTCTCCTGTGTGCCAGCACAGCAGAGGATGCCCAGCAATCCCTCATCTGCTCACTGAATCACAAAAGGTTTGTTTCTAAGGGAAATCTTCTGATTCTGAGAGGAGCCTGTGCGTGTAATGCCACAGCTTTTATCTTTTGAAGGCACTGTTCTGTAACCATGGCGTTCCTTGGAGGCAACAAATTCTCTAATGTTTTCTTTAATTGAGGTAAGTATAGATTAATCATATGCTAACTTGGCAAGTGGCTTTATTTCAAATGTCTTCTGTCTTCAAGCACAGTATAATGCTCATTATAACAAGAAAAAATCATGTGGCGTATCAGCTCCTTGGCACAAATTCTGAGTTGTAAATTTGGGGTCTGGCATAAGTATGCTAACCAATATACAAGGAAATAATCTTGCGATAGTACGGTAGTAAGATCTGAAGAAAAAAGGGTGTAGATATTGTGGTTTCTTAGAGTAGGTGGTAATGCATGTGAAAACTTGCAACAGATAGATGGAGACTCTTGTATCCTTGCTTGTTTTGTATTTAAAAGGGCTGATCAAATATTTGTGTAAGTTAATGGGAATTTCTTCATTTTATTTTACGAGGTCTATCTGAGGTCTAAATACATCTTTAAAACTGAAGGATACTTTCTTAACTGGAAGGCAGGAAAGCAGGGCTGGGAAATCTTTGTACCACGTCCTTCATAAAATAAAGACACTCCTTATTCAGTCAAGGGGCCTAATTCTGTATTACATAAGTTACTTACGCTGAGGCAATTCATGGAGGAAAGAGGTTGTTGCATAGTTAAGCTGTTCTCCTGAAAAACACTGAAAAGTACTGAAGGCTTAAGGTTGAGGTTCTTATCTTGTATCTTTTTTTTATTCATTATCTTTTTAAGTCTTAAGACAGAAGAAAACAAGTCACAGAAAACACCCTTTGCTTAGGCAAGCAAAGATCACAGACTGCCTGAAGTCTGTCAAGCAGATCAAAAAGCCACACCCATCTCTCTTTAATAACCTTTGGTGTTAATTGATTCGAAGTAAATTCCACTTCAAGATCTTTAAGAGGAACAATACTCCAAGGCCTATAAAATACCTTCAGCGTGCAAGTGCTTTTTGAGGCATCTGTCCTCAAAGGCAGGAAGCAATAACTGACAAAACCAGAGGTGGAGGCTGTAGGCTTGCTTACTGGCTTACTTTCAACTTTGTTTCCGTGTATTTTTTCACAAATTGTCTCATCTGTTGTCCCATGTTTTGGAGTGCCACATAATGGCTGAATCCCCAAAATGCTTTATTTGGAATAGCTGAAAAATCCACTTGCACTAAGTCATAAAATGCAAAGCTCTAAGGCTGCAAAGCTAGAAGTAAGGCTGGCAGAGAACTGTAGTTTGGCAGCAAGCACATCCCTCTCATATTGGTAGACTATCCTAGTGAATGTATTTACCTGTAATATAAGAGGATGAGTCAAAATGTGTATAAAATCCAAATGCTTGCACTAGCCTTGGATATCTGCAATGGTTGGCTTGCCTTGCTCAGTACCACTGGAAGGGAACAGGAGAGGCAGCTGCTGCTAGCTTCTGCGTGCAGCCCTGCTCGCTCTTTAAGCAGCAACACCTGACACTTCTCAGGCTCCTAGTCCAGACAGTATTCGCTCTTTCACTATTAGCTCCTGTTCTAGTCTTGCTAACTTCAGCCAGAGTGTGAGATTTTCTCTGTGTTGTTCAGCCATAGTGATGAAAGGGCAAGGGGAGAAGAGGAGGAAGAATGTGGCTGTACAGAGAAAACCAAGGACAGAAAAAGGTGCTTCTCAGTTCTGGTAATTTGTGTGTTTGGGGGGTTATGTTGTGGTTTTTTTTTTTTTCTTTTCAAAAACAAAACCTCTGTGCCTCAGGGGTGTATGTTTCACAATAAGTCTCATGTTATAGTAACAAACCGTCAAATTATAGGTTCCAAAAATGTACAGCAAATACTGAAGATTAATCTTTGGTCCTCCTTCATGATAAAAACAGTGGCAGATAAGAAATGGAAATGAAGTCCTTAAGTTTGGTGTTAGGCTGTAACTCAGACTGCTTAAAATGAGTTTCTCTCTACTTCAGCCTTTCAAGTTAGAAAATAGACAAGTAATGGAGCAAGGGGGTTTCTTCCTCTTCCCCACTGCACTGAAACAGAAGAATCCTACCAAGGGACACTAATCTCTTATGGCTTTGTATTAGCAGCCACAGGTTGTTCCTCATTCCTAACCCTGGTCTTATAACGCAGAGGGTAATGAAGCTTTTGACTTGTCTGAGATTTATAATAGGAAGAAATTTATGAATAAACATCACAGACAATGGGTAGAAGGAAAAAATAATTGAGATTTGTTTAACTAGGGAGTTGTCAAATGAGCTTCCTATAGTTGCAGAAGGATTTTGATCTGCACCACAGAGTGTGGGGAAGAAATGTTTATTACTGTTCCATCACTTCATTATTTCTTCTTAGTTTACAAATTGGTTAGGCTTTTTGTGGTCATACAACAACTATACATTTTTGGTGTAAGTTTAAAAGGAAGAACAAATAGGAAGATAAATGTATTTGCAGCTGAAAAGAAATTCTGGTTTTATAATAGGAACCTATTCCACTACAAATTTTTTTGATTGCAAGCTGTTTTTGAAAAGAATTTAAAAATTACTTATAGGAGCTCTTTAGAAAGTGAAGCAGATAGAATGAGATCATAACACAGAGTGTGTATTGCCAGAACACTTTGAAGAGAGTGGTATCAACTCTTATACTTGGACGAAGGATTTGGAGTCATCCTACACTGTTGCAGAAACCGAGTGGTTCCATTTCATGGAAAAATACCTAACAGTAACCTTGAGGAGGGGCAACTATAGTTAAAAAATGTTTTGTCTTCAAGGCAATCCCTGTAAACATGAAAGAACATGTTGTAGGGAAGAGGGCAGCTTAAAGTCACAGCCAGATTCCTCCCTCCTTGGGTTTTGGAAAAAAGAAGTTAGCAGCATGCGATCAAAAGTTGTGAGGTGGTGTTCTCAATCTCTCTGGTTATTTGAAGCTGTCACATTATGCCTTTCACTACTCATATCTGCAAGCTCCCTCACTTTGGTCTCCAAGCATTTCCTTGGCAGCCTGGATAGAGCAACAATTTGTATCAGTAGTTAAGATCACTTCAGCTTAGAGGTGATGGCGAATTAGGATAGGTTTGGATGGTCAGTGCCCAAATGCAGTCAGAATCTTCTCCATATTTCCTTTCACGTACACCTTACCGCAACAGTGAAGCATACATCTGAGGAATAATGCCATATATAATCCGCTGTCTCAAAAATCTGTGGTCAGTCAGAAGCTTTTATAACACCAACAAGTCCTGATTTGGCCAAAGAGGACTGTGGCTTCTGTGGACTTACGTGTATGGGCATGAGTCATAGCAAAGATGTGGACGTAAATGTGCTGCAATCTAACCTCCAATCTGCGAGATTATCTGGACCTTGGTATATCCTATCCCACAAAGGATACTAGGCTTTAATCAACCAATGTAGGTCAGGACAGAGGTCACTTAATGGGGTCTGAATGCCATAGGGCCTCATGTGCTAAACAGTCTTTGGCATTAGTATCTGCTCTTGTGGATTTTGGGGTGAAGTGTGAACATAAGGTAATGTCCCAGGAAGGGATGAAGAACAGCACATTATGTATTCATTCCACATAGAACTAGGTCTAAATTACTTACACACCAAGAAAGGGGTTGAAGAGTTAAAGCCAGGGTTTCAAGCACAATTGAGGCTGGGATAATTGCAGACAGCAGGATGCTGTGGTAGTGTTTTGCACCTAGAGGGAAACAAAGATTAATCAAAATGATTACGTGACAAACGAAGGCATGAGGATGTGGGTGCCATAGGCCAGAACCAAGCCTCAGATAACATCATGTTCTGGTCTTGCAGAAATACAAGGAAAGGTGAGGCGAGGACAGAAGCTTAAGGAGCTTCATGAATGAATTTCGTGCGTTGACTAAATTGTGCGAGAGGTGGAACGGGAAAACCTAGCAACAAAAGAACAGCCACAGGAGACTGCATGGAGGAAATCACAAAAAATTTCCAAATTTCTGCTTCAAGAGAAGTGCAAAGTCTCTCAGATCTGCAGAGTATAGCATTTACACCACCTTGCTCCCTTGAGGACTGTGGAGAGCGTATTAAACTAAAGCTGACACCAGTACTGAACTATTTCAGTGAGTTACATACACACAGGGTATTCCATGGAAATAGCATATATGTCTATATTGCATGGGTTCTGTGCCCACCTAATGCAGTTACTATGGCAGGTACTGTAGTGGGAGAGGTTATGTCCATGCAGTATGTCATCATTTTCCTTCCTTTCAGACAGTAAGAATTCATACAGGAAAAACAGTGGCCACATTGAAAGTTTGTCTAGCTTATTCCAGCACATCAGACAGCTTTTTCTCACAGGCTGGCTAGAAGCTGCATGCCTCTTTTCCAGCCGTAGTTACACAAGTTAGTTTTTTGCTGTTTCTGCTTCCTGGGTTTATGATTTTGCAGTGCAATGAAACAATTAGGCAAGTTTCCGTTTCCAGCTGTTAGTAACTGCTTGAGAATTGATCTGTTCTCTGTCAGGGAAGAACAGGGAATAGAAAACAGAGTTTGTACTAACCAGTGAAACATCATCATGAGTTTCAGTTTAGACAAATTCATGGTGTTTCCTTCTTCCGTGGTGGTGGTTCTCTCTTCATCTGTTAAGGTCTTGTGTACGAAGTCGGAAAAACTGACTGCAGTGGCATTACCATGTTTGCCTGAAGATTATCAGCTTGTCTGATGCAGCTGATAAAACAGTATTTGGTTTTATTTGCATATCACACCATTTGTTGATAATTGGTTATTAAAATACAGGGTGGGTATTTGCTCTCAATGTTTCTTCAAAACACATGTTATGCTTTTTACACTGTTCAGTCTGAAGCTTAAATACTGCGCAGAAGATTCCTTCAGGGACAGGTTTCATATATTGTCTTCTCACCAGCTGATATATGATGTGTAATGAAAGATCAAGAAGCAGGCTTAACCATCTATTAGGCAGACCTCATTTCTGTAGATCAGACTTGTGAGTTTCATGTTCAGAATTTAATTGTCAGGGGAGTGGAGGAGAAGAAGTGAAAATGTGCATAAGACAAGAGAAGTATTTTACTCTCTACATATTGCTCAAAGCTCTCAGAAGTTCATATAAGACACAACTGTTTCTGCTGCTACAGTTACCTGCCTCACTGAGCCAGACCTAGTCTCATTAATTGTGAATCCACTCTATGAAATAAATAAAAGGAAAATGGTTAATGAATTTGCCAATAGGCCTATTTTCCCAGTGCCCCTCCATAGTGAGACTTCAGAGTAATGGGATGGCAGCAGTTTGTGGGGCTCAGGAGAATACTCTACACATCTGATGTGCACAAACCTTTGTTGCACAATGTCAGTGAACAAAAACCACTCTGAAAGCCTAATGTGTGTGCAGCCCTCTGGGAGAGGGGTTGGGCTGGCGAGGAAAAGGGAGCAGGCATGACAGACGCTTGTGAAGATTGATATTTAACACTCTGATGGCTTGTATTTCTCAGACACCGAAACCAGGCAAGTACAAGAATTACAAGATTTCCTGTTCCAGGTCTTTAGGAACAGATAGCCAGGAGCTGTCAGATGCCTCTCCCCCAGAGATACTAGCGGTTTGCTGTATCACAACCGAAGTAGAAACAGTGTAAGCAATTATCAAATAAGATGGGAGTGGAGGGGAGAAAACTTTACTTAAACCCATTCTGAAATGGAAGTAAACAACTGAAGAAGGAACTTTATTGCAGGAAGCTTGAGAGGATGGAGAAGAGGTGAGGGGAAAAAAGAAATCAATTAAATATTGCCCCAAAGGGAAACTAGTAACTCAGAATAGTCTGATGGTAGTGCATTCTTCCTCAGGATGTGATTGGCTTCTCTGCTCTTTGCTTCCCACTCTCAGCTTCTTGTTCTACCAGAGGGTATTTGATTTGTAGGACTATACGAGCAACAGCCTGCTTCTGTAGGCTGTAGTGCTCTGTTTTGTTGATAACTTCCCTTTGCTGGCTCCCCCAGCAAGCAATGCTGGCTGTGGTGCCCTGCTTCTCTCTGACCTGGACAGCCTGGCTCCAGCTCATTTTTGCCTCTGCTCTGAGTGATCTCTTGCACCAGTTCATTGCAGTAATGCAGCACCTCAGGAAAAGTGGAGAATTGTACCAAAGCAGACATTTCCTATGCGGAGCAATTCCTCTTGAAAATAAACACACCAAACCACTGTTGGTAGGGGAGAAACCTAAGGCTGAGGCTCCGTGTTACAGCGTTAGGTCAGGAGAGATTCCTTGGGTACATTGGGAAGATTACGGTGCAACTACTGTAGTGTTTTTACTTGAATTGCTGTAAACAAAGACATGTTTTGGCTTGTGAGACAGAGACGTCTTGGAGCATGTGAACTGTATGTCTTGTAAAGTTTGGAAAATGAGAACTGTTTTAATGACTACTTTAGATACAACCTGTAAGGCATAATTGCTTAATGTCACACAACAGGAGTGTGCCCGGGGAACCAAACAGTTGATGGGCAAATGTGCATATAAACCAGCCCAACTTAGCCTGGAAAGCGTATGGCTGCTAGGTCTCACAACATAAGAATTAGGGAGTGTCCAGACAAGTCATCAGAAAAGAAGCTAAAATTGACAGTCTCATGTGTTTATCCTGTGGGACTCATTGCCATTAGGATGTTGGAACAAAAAAATATAAAGAAATTGGAGCAGTGAAACAGGAGCATGGAAAGTTGATCCAAATGCACAAGTTAGGAAGTTCTGAAAAACCAGAAGCTGGACAGATGAATTAGGGAAGGCTTTTCCTGTACTTGCTTTGTTTCTTATTGCATCCTTGAATATCCACTATTAGCCATCATAAGATGTGACCACGGGGCTGGACCAAAGAGTGCTGGCTAGTTTCATCAAAGTAAGGCTGTTTGTGTAGAGATCTGTGCCCTGCAAAGGTTCTGCAAGGAAAGCACTATTCGAGGGAGAGGGCACATCTGCTTCCTAAGCTGAGGAGTTCTTGGTATGCTCAGTCTCACACAGCAACATTTATAATTTCTAGCCTTCTCGGCGTCTTTTGTGAGAGGAAGGGTCCATAACAGAATGTACTGCTGGCTGCAGTCTGGACCAGTAGCAACATAAGGGCTCTTTTATCAATATTTTCTGTAATGCTTTGCTTGTTTTTTCTGCCTCAGGACTGAAGCGACAGCTTCCTAGGACTACCCACAATGGTTTCTAGATCTTCCCAAATTAAATTTGCCACCTGTGAGCCCATTACTGTATACGTATTAAGGTTTTTTCTACATTGATTAATACACATGTATGAGCAATAAACTTCATCTGTCACTTAAAACACCAAGTGACTTTCTACAGCTCTGAAGTTGGCTTTAGATTTGACTGTCCTCAGCACACTGTTATGCAAACATTCTCCTCATATCTGCCCTCCTTTTCAAAATAACTCAGTGATAGGTTGAGCAATACAATCCCCAGATAATGGTGGTATTGTGCATTACTCTAACATTTGATGGAATTAATTTCATGCAGAAGTAGCTAAATTCAGCAGTATGACAATATCCAGTTTAGAATGGTGTGTTAGCACTTGCATAACTTACTTGTGTGCTTAGGTAGCCTGTTCTTGCACCTTGTACTAGTCTGGAAGGTGAATTACCTTTTGCAGACCATGTCATGCAAAGTACTCAAAACCTTGATTTTTCACTACAACCATGACGGGAGGTGAGAGGATCTATACTCAAAACTCTGCTATGCAATTACCAATTATTTCAATACTCACTTGAGGAATAAGCTCACGATTTTGTACATTCTTCCTGATGGCTTAGTGTGTACTACCTATAGATTCCTGTTTCTATTCTCAGGTTAATGTTTTATTAATGAACAACATAAATCTTAACATGAAAGAAATGCCCCTTGAACCAAGAGCAAAGTAGGATGCAGTAACATAGTCTTGTTCCAGGATTTTTCAAAATACATGGCATGAGTCATGCACTTCAATACAATTCAGTCATTATCAGATCCTTGTGGCATAACTGGCAATAAAATTTGAGTTTCATGAACTGTTGTAGGCTCTTCAGATAATCTAGGGACAATCCAACTGTTAATGACTTGGCTTACCATATTAGTGTTCTTTCTTTCATATGCTAGTTTACACCATGAAATTACAGTAGCTTGCTCCACTTGCAAAACTTCAGTAGCAAGAGTGAGCAGAGGTCAACTCCAGCTGAACTTAAAACCAGTACTTAGGACTCAGCAGACCAAAAGGTTGCTACAATCGGAAATGCTTCAGCATGAATGAAACGGAATAGGTAGAAAGAAATCTTACACGGTAGCTGTTGGTAGCAACCCAAACAGCGGGTATTGGGGTCTCATAAGGTGTTACACAGATTTATAACCTGGTGCTTTTACCTTGCCTGAGAAGCTGTGCATAGATCTATCTGGGAGCTTGTGCAGTTACAGGGTGGGCTATCTTCTTGCTGGAAGAGCTCTCTTGCTAAAAGCCATTCACCAAATGCGCGATACCTTCCTTTGGGGTTTAGGCATCTTCTCTTAAGGCTCAGGGTGCATTCTTCAACATCAGTAAGAAGTGCCTGCAACAGTGCAGGGTGAAACACTTCAACAGTCCTTGGGTAGGCCACTCTTCCCACCTGCCCTTTATTACAAAGTTGTGTTCTGTCCATTACATGACAATCATCATTACAGGGAGAGCAGAGGAAATAAGTTTTTTGGAGCTATTTCGTAATGTGAAGCAAAAGATTTGAACTGGTGAGCGGTTATTCCTGAAAAAGTTATCCTCAGCCTTCAGTCCCACTGTAGGAGACATGCTCAGCTCCATGTAGAAATGGGCTTTAAATGTAGAAATTGTTGTGTGAAGAGGACCAATGTAAGTTTGCTTGTCACAAGTTATTCCTCCTCTCCAAATGAAAAGTTGGTGTCCTAAATAATGGATTTTTGTCAATGCCCCTGTATTCCACAAACTGAAAAAAACTGTGAAATCACAGTGAAATTAATTTAACTTCTAATGTCTTCTTGAAATATTCTGTTCTGCTTAAGTACTCATTTATATAAATTATTAGACCAGCTAAATAATGAGGTGGTTAAGAAGTACTATGTATTTTGAGCACAGACTGACAGTTACGTTTATTGCAGAAAAATTGTTTTACAATTTGACTGCAGCTGAAGAAAAGAGGATCTTTTTGGTTTTTTTCATGGAGAATTCCTTTTGCTGTCACAACTGTTAATAAGCTGAGAGAGTCCTGTTTTTGACAAATAAAGATACTATACGACACTCTTGTAGTGCCATCCACCTCCCTGTCTAGAGATCACAGTTCAAATGACTCTGGCTTCCAGAGCAGAAAAACATGGAAGGAAAACACTGTTATGCTGAAGATACTGTTTACGGGCAAAGAGCAAGGACATGTTAGATCTACTAAGAATTTATTGTTGACTATGAGTTTATTCTTGTTATAGTTGGAATCCCAAGAGTCTCGTTATTAGTCCAGATCTATTTATTACAGAGGAAGAGAGAGTAACAGTGGAGTCAGTATTATACACACACTCTCAGCTGCTGCTCCTCTCCCTGCCTTGATGCTCATGCGTCTCCTGCTCCTCCAGGTCCTGAGGTTGATGATTTTGCCCTGGTGGGTGTAGCGTTTTGATAAGTCATCTGTACCTCCAGTCCTTTGTTCTTTTTTATTGGTCTGACAGTGACATCTGAATTTACTATACAATGGTGCCTTTTATGTACAGTAGATACTATTTTTGTTGGCTATTTCTTTGTTCGACTGCCAGTCACCTGGTGCCAGTGGCCAGGTTCAGCCAAGATACCCAATTTGCAGACAATCCCCTGGTGATGAGGCAGGTCCGAGGCTCAGATGAGAATCAAAGGGCTGGGCACAGCCCTATGATCAACAGGAAAGTCCACAGTGACGAGGCAGATCTGAGTTGGAGCCACAAAGTCGGCCCTGTTTGTTAGGGTAAAGGTCTGGATCAGCTTAACCTGGGCTGAGGACAACGGCCGAGAAAGTCCCCTTGCCAAGCTCTCCTGAGCGAAGGTGAAGGGGAGTCCCCACTGCGCAGAGAGGCTTTTCTCACGGCTGGGTGCCTGCACCCATCCTCTGAGCTGGCCCTGAGCCCAGGACGGGCTGTGTGCTTGGGGCACTGACACCAAGAACTGCTGAAAATGGTAACAACTAACAGACTTTGACCCCAATAGCTTTTTAAATGCAAAGCAGGCATTTCAGCCATCAGCCTTTCCATTATTTCATAACCCTGGGAAATTAAGGGGAGTTTTGTATATTTATGTTCATGTAATTGAAACCTACTGAGTGTGGCGACACATTTTTTGTAACTTTTTTTAAAGCTAGAACAAAATACATTTAAATGCCCCTGGAAATCACAGCTAAAGCTTGGGAGAGGTGGGAGCATCTATCTCACTAGTTTTTTCTTTAATTTTCTAATTCGTCAAATTGGGAGAAAAACACCTATGTTCACGATGCACAGAATTTTACAATATTTACATATAAAGCTTTAATTACATTAAGGTAGTGACATTTTAAAGCCAATTTTTATATTGCACTATCATTCCCTACTTTTAGAAGGGAACACTTTTGTAATATCTCTTAGCCGTCAAGAGAATAAATGGTGAGCTGCTGCTTGACAGGTGTCATGGATCTGTGGAGACAATAATTGGTTACACAAATAGCTCTGTGCTATTTTTAGTCCCTAGATGAAGAAAAATGAGAAATCAGACCTAAAACTACAGCTAGACAAGCTGAAAGAGTCTGGCAGCTTGAAGCGAAGCCGGGATTGGGGCTATTTAAAATAACTGGGCAGGTTGGATAGGGCAAAGTTTATTTTCCTAGCTTGATTTCCAGGACCAACTTTCACAAAAAAGCAACATGAGCATATATTTCTACTCTGGACTTGCTCTGCCTCCTTTTTAGGCACATTCAGCACTGTGAGGAATGTGTGGACTCTGGGCTCGAGCAGCGCTCGCTGCTCCCAGAGGACTGGAGCTCGAGCCCTGTAACTCCAGTTTTGAGCAAGCTAGAGACTGGCTGAGAATGCAATGCATGCAAAGGCGTTTTGTTTCATTTCTCTCTCCACAGAGGTCAAGAGTGATGTCTAAGGCTAGAAGGAGTCATTATACTGTTTAGGATGATACTGTGAGTCAGAACATGGAGCTTCGCTTGGAGGGGCCTTGTGTAAGAGACCAGTGTGTTAGCAGTTGAAGTGATCTTTCAGAAAGATGACTGGTTCTCCTCTGAAGATTTCAAGAGAGGAGTAAAAATTCTGAAATGTAATAGGACTGCTGATGATTGGAAAAACTGTTTCTGTAGAAATTGCCTGCCTGCTCTTGATATCTATAATGAGACTTCAAGAAAAGATGTGTAAAGAATTCATATATCAGGGTATATCTGCCTGCTGGAAGCAGGTTTTGCTACTACATGCAGAGGGGAGGCAGGCTCACCAGTACCCTGGTGAGCAGGAGTTCCCTTGCTTACACAATTAATAAAGACAACAGAAGCTGCTCAAACATGCCGGCCTTAGGAATTTTGAGAGTATTCTCTGACGTTCAACCAAAAAACCCTTAGATGCTCGGGACTCTGCCTTCAGGATTGATCCCAAAATTCCCACTTTATAACAAGAGTTACTTTGAGCATATTTCTGTTCCACCTGGAAAGAACCTGTAACCAGGAGCAGCCCTGGCCTTAAAACATAAAAGCTTTTACTTGTCAATATTTAATTCAACATTTATTAAATGGCAGGTGGATGCTAGGTTGACTTCATTGGAAATAACTTGGCAAAAATTTAACTAGCTTTAATCTACATGGAAAGTGATGTTGCAAATAACCCTAACATAATGATAATGTTAAACTCATGGCTCGTAAGATTTTTTTTTTCAAAACAATGACACACCAGGCTTGCATGTGTACAGGAGAGAAAAATGTTAAGACATCACTAATAGCCAACACAACAAAGGGTAATTATTAACTCTTTTTCTTACAAAGAATGGGGAAATACTCTGCTGTTGTTGATCCAAGGCACTGTTATGCAGTAATCAGTAAAAACTGTTTTCAAATATTCAGTATTCTCAAATATTCAAGATTCTTGTTCTTTCCTCCCCTCCCGCCAATCTGTTACACCTGCTTGTACTGATGCCTATGTATTGGGAACTTTGATGTTTTTAAGCTGAAAACACTGCTAAATAAAAATGGTGTCCTGCCTTTTCTCTCAAAACCATGGTTTTAGCCGTCCAGAAACACGATATGTTTCCATCAAGGACATGCATCCGTGAAAGACACCAAATTCCAGTTTTGAGGGTTTGACTAAGAAAGAAGCTAGATGTTCTTACTTTCACTAGCAAAGTATTCATATACATGCTTAATTTTCCTGTGGAGTTAGGTTTAAACCTGAACTGTATACTACTGCTTTGCTGTATCAGCGGATTTTTATGGAATTAAATCTAAGCATCAGTTTGGCTTACAGATTTGAGACTGGATTTCCAAAGGGACCTACCTGCATAGAAACCAGCTACATCTTTATGTGTCAATGAGCATTCCCACATATAGCTACAGACATATAGCTGGTTATCAGATGTACTCTGGCATTTCTGTTTTTAACTTCCTAGCAACAGAAAAAATTTAACTTGAACCTGAAATGAAAATTTCACAGACTTCGGTCTGAGTATTCAGTTGGTGAGCTTTCAACATAGGCCTGCTTGTAAAGAGTCGCTCTATTTTTTTCTGTTGCATTTAGATGTCAATTTAAAAAAAAATCTTTGCTTCTTTCTAGTGTGGTATCTAAAAAAGCAATTCTTGTTTGTCCTCTTTCTTGGTCATGACTGCACAAGTCGCCCTTGAGATGGTTTCTTTGTATTCTTGCTCAAGTTGATACAGGCCAAATTTATAAACTTGAATCTAAAACTTGGGAAAACTTGGATCAGGGAGGTAGCTTTGTTTAGTCTGAAAGGATTAGTTCTCGCACGGAGTGGGCAGCTCTTCAATAATCATTGAATTCATGCTTTTTGAACAGGCACGTCTTCCCAAAGCTTACATAACCAGTGTTATAATGTAGCAGTGCCAGCTTTAAAGCCTTGTCTTGCTCATTCTCCTGTCCTCACGCTAATCATGGGACATGCTGAGCCACAAGTCTTTTCCACAAATGACGGATGCTACTAAGAAGTAGTGCATGTTGCTTTTATATGTCACAAACATAATCACATTGGATTAATTTAAAAGTTGTGAAGATTTCAGTTAAAATGTAGATTATGTAAAATGTAAATTAAGTGTATATAGGTCTGGATGGTATCATGTGTCACTTGCATCTAAGATACAAGATATGTTTGAACCTTCTCTGTCCACTCCCTCACTCTGACTCTGGAGAGTGAGGAGAGAATCTCCTATTTCCTTGTAACTGCTGCAACACCTGTCTTACAATGGGCTAAGGTACAAGACTTCTCTTATTTCCTGTTAATTGTAAGATATTGGGTGCCAAGTTTAAGACACTTGTAGATAAAATATGCTAGCGAATCTTATGGAGAACTTCTTTCCTGCCCCCTCAAAGTGGTGTTTTCATTGGCTACCACCTTGCAACCATAGAAAGATGCCTATGTTTAGCTGAAGCAAGTTTGATGGTAATATCTTTTGAGAACTTCACTGAGATTTACGTAACAGGGTCGAAAGTGATCTGTAGGAGCTGCCAGAAGAATCATAACCTAAAATATAAACCAAGAACCACAAGCCCAATAACGCCACCTTCCCTAAAAGACCAAGGTTACTTCAAATCCCAGCCAGAATTGACAGTTACAGCCAACTCACGTCTGTACAGCTGCCTCTCTATCTAACGCATCTTGGATAGCTTAGCATCTGCAAGCTTACAGGTAATCCAATTAAATTATCTATTAAGGTCTTGAGGAAATGCTGATGAGCCTAATTTAACATACACTAGCTTTTCAGAGAAAGCAATACCCATAACAGCAGGGAAAAGCCAAATCAGAGCGCACCTTTTCACATCTAAGAGTGTTCTTATCTCTGCTTAGCTTTGAGACGTAAGGAACTGATAGCAAAAACAAAGTCAGAACTGCTACACCCTTCTCCTGACCTGTGTTTTGTTTAGTGTTTAAACTAACACTGATACGGAGCTCCTTTCTATGACACGAAGCCAGAATGGCAGACAAGGTAAATCATTTTATGAACTACTGTAGGTTTTGTTACTGTATATCTTGTCCCAGCCTTTCAAAACCTTGCAAAGGGATGAACCCTGACAGGTACCACATGCTATCTCACACTGGCCCAACACATCACTGTTACAAGCCATTTACAGCACACGGAATGCTGTGGGTGTGCCTCCACCTGGTCACTTGTAATCGGGTGAGAGTACAGGAATGTGAGCCCTAGCCTTGGGCACTTGCATGCCAAATGTCTATTGGTTTCAACGTGGGAAGCAAAGCTTTTTCACGCTGTGTGGCAACTGAAACAAAGACCTCTTGTATGGCATTGCAGCCATACAAGGCAGTTTGTTTTCTATTGGGTAGAGAAGATTTATTGCATGAATTCCAGCTGACGCATCATACTATTCTTTAGTTTTACTGTTAATTATTTATTACTTCTGAAAAGGTACAAAAGAGTTAATGCTGGGCCTGAATTTAATTCTATAATTTAACTGTCCCTATTTCAGAGAAGAGGGCTGGTGCAGCAATTCTGAAGAGGGCTGCTTCTGAACTGCACTGAACTTCAGAAATCACGGGAAGTAAAGAATACTTTGGATAAGTGGTGAGTAGCGCCTAGAAGTTGGACTTGATATTTTGGAGAAACTTCTCAAGTTTGGCAATGTTCTCAAGGGTTTGGCTCGGGGAGGGAGGAATAGATTTATCTTGATATAAACTAATTTTGTGAAATTGGTAAAGTCAAGTACTCAGCTTCTATATAAGCAGTCATTAACTCTGAAATCTCTGTCCTCCTCTGCTGGTTAATTGATTTCTACAGAAAATAGCTTTAATTTTTCCCCCAATTTACATTAAAAAAAAAACAAAACGTGCTTCATTTTGAAATAGAAATTCAATCTTTCCCCTTCTCGGTATAAGAGATCAGCTGTGACTTGTATGAAATACTGAAATCCAGACACAATAATTCATCATCTTGTAAACACACTTTAGGACTGATACTAAACATACAGATAAAAAGAGACATACACATTTTTTAACACTGTCAACTGATTACTTAGGAGAACAGGTATTTCTGGAAGCTGCGGTGTCTACAGTATTTGTGATGAACTCTTGCTAAATGGTTCCATACCATAGGAATGCTCTGCACCAAATTAAAGTTATGCCATACCTGATTCCAGCAGTGGTATTTTAACATTGGGATGTCACTTGCTCCAGAATAGATCTAGCTTAACAAAACTACTCGAGAATAATCCCTTCAGTTCTTAATGGAGTTCCAGAACATTTATTTTAACCAGATAGTTATGTCACTTATCAGGGTCTAATACATAAATTGTTCCTGATTTGGGGGACACAGAAACTTGAAACTTCTCACTAATCGATGGTGGATTTCTTTTGTGTGAGTGTGTATGTGTGATTTACAGTACCAGAGAGAGAAGCACATTCATTGCCATACTTGCCACAAACTAGTGACGGAAGCATCTAGTTGGAAGCACAGGGAAGACCTCAGCTGATGTCTGTCACCTTGCAAGGATGGCTCCTTTACTGAAAGGCACAAGTGGTCAGCTGCAGAGAATTTTGGCTTAGTTGAGTGGAAAAAGGTAGCAGCTGTAGCTCTAAAGCACACAAGCTACAGGACAGAAGTGAGATTCAAAGCTTCTCCATCCTCTTTCACTAGAGTGTTAGTGTTGAATCAAAAACAAAAACGGTCTTCTGGAGCACGTACCTATTTCCAGTACAGTGCATAGGGAACCAAAGTGCTCAAGTTGGACAATTTTGCCTTCTCAAAGGCAAAAAATATTAGATGTCAGTCTATTATGGCCCAGCAGGACTTCTTGAGTCCGTCTGCATCATTTTTACACCAATGTGTTTTCCAAAGCTTTGTGATTCACACCCTATTGCAGTGTTGTCTCTCCTACTGCTTCTTTTTACCATTTTTAAAAGAAACCAAACTACTCTGTGCTGCACCTGAAAGAGGTTTACTCTGAGGAGTGCAAAGCAGTCCCTGTCTGTCCCTGAAAGCCTGTGCTGGTTTATAATTACAAGTTAATTTTGTGAGCTGGAAGCTGCGCTTCTGACTTCCACATTTTACCTGTCCATGTCTGTGTCAACATTGCACTGCTATAATCTCTTTATAGAGGTAAAATATTTTGTACTTGGGAGACAGACGTGGAAGCCATGTATACCCATCATGAGGAACCTGTGTCAGCAGAATCTTTTATATGGCAGATAAACTGCCTAAACCTCACTTGTGTTATGCCTTGGGAGGAGTGACCAGTGGCTTGGTGTAAGTTCACACCATCTAAATAAGATGGCAAATGGGCCCTGACTGGCAGACTGGCCCAAAAAGTGCTTTACGCTCAGACTGGACAACAACAATAATTGATCTATTCCAGGTCTTCTACACTTCTTAGTTTTGTTTTGGGTTTTTTTTTCTTAAAAAAATAAAAATTCAGAACCAAACCTAGATTACCGTATGTGGGTTTATTCACACCTCTCAAGTCAGCTTGCTGTGCCAGTCATAAAGTTCCTGCCCTGTGAACTACTGAGTCATCCTCATGTGGGTCGATGGCCTTGCTGGACTTGTCAATGCAAGGGGAAGACTTGCTTGGACTGGTGTGCGGACTGGTGTGCCAAGCATTGAAGAATTAACAAAAGGGACCAGTTGGACTTGAACAATTAGCTTGGCTTATCTTAGGTAACGGGTGATGGCCCACCACTATCAACTAAGTGACACCTGGGGTACGAGAGAAGGGCGCACAGCCAGATGTTGCTTCAGATAAAAACAGAAGGCCCTCCATAAGCACTAAGCTCCCCACCCCAAGGGTGTGACAAACTGTTGAGTCCCACTTCTGACGACACAACATACCACGCCAAGAACCAATCCACACATAATAATTGACTTAGTCCCACCTAAAAAAAAAAGATCTCAAAAGTATAAAAATTGGCACTTGAAAATCCTCCCTGAGGAAGGAGCCAAAGGAGAACCTTACCTGACAGACAAGTCAACCTTCAAGGCCTGAACCTCTCCTCCCCCTCCTTGCCTTTTTGGTAAGAGTCGCACCTCTGACTTTGTCAGACATATCCCCGGGAACACACTGTTAACTAAAGCGCTGAACTATTACCTTGAGCTCAACTTTTGTAGATAGTGCATTTATCAGTGGCAATCCCGAATCTGTGATACCTGTCACTTAAATAAATTACCTGTTGCTTCAGCTTTACAAAACTCTTTCAGTGGAAGTCCCTGGGAGGGCTCTGACAGGCAAGCATTGACTCTGGTAAGTGTCTACATATCTAACCCCTCAGACATAAATCGTTGACCAAGTCTGGGACTAGGAGTGGATCCAGACGCACCTAGGCTCCTCTCTGAGAGGGAGTTTAGAAAGCAAGGGGGTCCACTCTGAACCTCGT
>Ga0181612_102799_pt1 | contig 23522 bp, 17 predicted proteins | sample HoacroProtozoa21_FD_119630 | JGI IMG/M metagenome (GOLD analysis project Ga0181612, IMG submission 119630) | Hoatzin crop microbial communities from Cojedes, Venezuel. Combined Assembly of Gp0051906, Gp0051904, Gp0051908
GGGAGGGGGGGGGGGGTTGGGGGGGTGTGGGGGGGCGGTCCGGGAAGGGGTGGTGGGGGGGGGGGGGGGGCGTGGGTTTTGGTGGGGGGGAAAAAGAAAGGGTTTTTTTTTTTTTTTTTTTTTTTTTTTGCGGCAGACAAGCGTATGTATTTTAAAACTCTTGCACCTCGAGGAGGACTTTTCTGAGGAAAAAATGCCTTGCACCTGCTTAGAGCAAAACCTACGTAAATCTTTTATTATTTCTTCATAAAGATTCTTAACTGCAGGTAGCTGCGTAATTTGGAAAACGTGGGTTTGTGTTCTGCCTTTATGAAGCAGAAATACTCTGCTACAGCTCACTGCCATATTCTATAACTGAGAGATTACATTTGAAAGCTTAAAAATCAGCTTATTTTTTTTCTCTGGCTGCACCCTACAAGAATAATGCCGGGTTTGTGACTTCACCCTTCCACGCCAGTAGCTCGTCCTACCTCACAGGACATAGCCGTTGTTCCCAACCAACATACGGGAGAACAAAGCAAAAATGCAGGACGTCTGCAGACGGAATGGTTGTGAAAACAACCAAAGAAACTGGTGCTGCAGAAGCTGTGCTTGGAACTGAAAGTGCAGAAAGTGCTGAGCCTTCCCGCATGCAGCTGTTCTGTGAAGTTCCTGTTAACTGGTGTAAAGTCTTGGTACTGCTACACGCACGAAAATGTGTGATGTCCTTTCTTTGAGGAGGAGGAAAGGTCTTGAGCTTTGGTTAGATTCAGTAAGAACAGTGAAGCTCATTGATGGCTAAAGGCACGTGATGGCGGCTTACTGCAACCGTCATGCTCTGGAAAATATCATTTTTCTCAGAATGGCACAAGGAAATACTTACTTTTGCAGTATTTATATTTAACGTAAACTTTAAAATAAATACTTGATGTCCATGTGTATGCGGGTGCAGAGGTCTATAAATCCTAGTATAAAACTATATCTTTTCTCATTTATCTTTGGGGAAAAAGAAAAGTAACAATTTATCTGAACCTGAACATTACACTTGAAGCCAAGATACAGTAGGTTATCTAAGTAAGTGTTTCACCCCTCAACCTAAAAGCCAATCCAAATTCCACTCTATTGCATATGTTGCTCAGATAGTGAAAGCGGAGATTAGAAGATTTGCTATGGATGCTTCAAAGTACATTTTGGACCCAGTGCCCCGTGTTGAACTTTAACAGATGATGCATAAATTGACTAAAGCTGTGAAGGCTGCCAGGGGAAGATTGAAAAATACATTCCAATCTCGCCTCATATATTCTATAAAAAGTTGCAAACGACCTGCTTTGGCAAGGCCATGCCTTCTGAGGTTCCACAGATGAAAAAACACCGTATCACTAACTTTCTTGATCTGACAAATGGCTGAGAACTCTGCTTTATCATTCATTTCTTTCAACAAATTAGTGGGGCTAATTACTACATTTTCTGTTTAGAAGTGGCATTTTTTTCCCTTGTTTGAAGAGAAACCATATTAAGATTTTTACAGCAGTTTTCTGCAGCAGTTAAATCTGAAATCAAAATGTTTATTTCACCTTAAAAGAAAAAAAAACCAGCAACTTTTAGTCACAATGAATCTGAAAACATAATTACTGACTGGAAATTAAAATTTATAGTTTTTTTCTTGGCAAGAAGGATCAATTTAGCAGTTTTGTATTTTGCTCGCAATTGGACACAAATGAAGATTTGAACATCAGGCCTATGACTGTTCATTAAAATCACTTAACGAACCCTGTGGTCTGCATAGTTAGAAATAAGAAATTGCCTTCCAGGATGGTTAAGTTGTGCCATACCTTTATCCTTAACTTGACAGATTCAACGCAGGGCTGGAGGCATGCTCACTCCGAACGGCACAGTGCTCTCTAATGAGCTGTTACAATCACATGACTTTGGCTAATGAATTTCTTATCCTCTTATGTGGATAAAAGTTTCTGTTAGAAGTCAAAAGATCTCCGCTTTTTAAGTGGATTTGCACTTTGCATTTGGGGAGGGAGGGAGCGGAAGAAAGGATGCTACAATGAGTGAAATTCATTGTGTTCTTAACAAGCAGTGCTGTGTGGCAATAATGAAATCATCACAATTAATAAAGAATCCTCGCATGCTCAGTCTGAAGCATGGAACACTCCAAGGCAGAGCCACAGATCCATGGCCACAGGTGGAAATCTGAGCTCACACTTAAATGAGTCCAGCGAGTCTGTTTGGGAGAGCGGGTCCCGTTCCCCCTTGCATCCTGGTGTGGCACTGGGCATGGGCAGAAAGGCTCCGTGCTGTGCAGAGGACCCGGGTCCCACCTGCGTGCAACCCAGAAGGGAGAATAATGCGTCACTTCTACTTGCAAAAGCTAAATCCCTCATTCGTAAGGGGGGGTTAACCCAAAGCCCCGATGGACAGCATCACTCCTGAACTCCGCCGCGGTGAGGTGCTGTAGAAGAACAATATTGCACACTGACACAGGGACCTCAAAGCATTTTGTAGCCATTTGCCTCCCAAGCCTCACAGCTTCACAGAGATATAGTTCACCTAGGGCACAAAAAATATGTTGTTCCATGTTTAAGTGCTGCTGCTTCTGTAGAAACAATGCATTATCTCAAGAGCTGGATGGGGAGTTCCTGAATTATTTCAGTGCACTGAAATGTGCAGGCTGCAGTCATTACCAGGGGTCAACACCTGCCTGAGGAGAAGTCATTCTGATTTTGCAGAGCAAGTGGGGAGAAGGAGAAAAGAAAGAAAGAAAAAGCCTTGACTACAATTTGTTCTCCTGCAAATGGCCTTGGAGAGTGTCAAAAGGAGCTTTGAATCTTGCTAAGCAGTTCACGTGGAGGTTCTGGGTACGTGTTAATTTATGCTGCTGAATTAGTCTCTCTACTCAGCCAGAGTACCTAGAAAGTCTACACGTCTTTTCTGAGCAGCTTGCTGTGCCTGTCATTTAAAATAGTGAAGGCTGAAATTGTAGGATGCCTTTACAATGGGAAAGTGTGTTTTCTACTTTAATCTTAGGGCCAAATTCTTGCTCCAAGGTAAGCAGCTACCATTGGCTCTGCTTTGGAGGCAGCAAAGACTGGCTCATTGCAACGGGAACTGCAAACCCCTATCTCTGAACAAAATTTGGCCCCAAGACTTGAAAGAATCAGAAGAGCACCTGTGAAAAGGTAGCGCCTGACAAGAACGCTTAATTCCACCTCCTTACAGATCTTGCCAGAGACTAATATAAAGACGGAAACCCGGCCGTGGCCTGACCCAAAGCACATGAATTTCAGCCAGAACACTTGCATTATTTCAAAGCATTCAGGTCAAGCTGTAAAGGAGTCACCTGCAGCAGTTCAAACCCCAAAAAAGCAGCAGGATGGGTGCCATTCTTTCCTGTCTGATAGCGCAGAACCTGAATTTTCCAGTGTATTTCACTTGATCCTTGCCTTCTTACAGTGCTTCACAGGAGCTTAGTGTTTTCCCCAAATTTAGGACTGATGTGTACCCAGAGGTCAGTAGAAATTTGCAGCTGAGATGGGCAGTGTCACCAAAACGTCCAACTGGCTCAAAACCTATACTTGAGCATTTCACTTTTATTTGGATCTCAAAACTTTGTTCAGCTAATTCTACTACGCTCCAGTAGCCTCCCTGAAAAATCTTCAGAAAAAAACCCTAGGAACTGCCCTTTTGTTACTGCCTCTTTCCGAAAGTGGCCCAGGTAGTGCCTTGCGAGCTCCCTCTGTACAAATCGGAGAGAGGAAAAAAGAACTAATCTCCGCTGCCCCCTGTGTGGGAGAGAAAGCAAGCGGGCAGGAGAGTGTGTGTGTCCGCAGCGAGAGCAGGGCTGGGGCGGGGGGTGGCCTCCGGCTGCCCACCCACCGCAGAGGGGCCGTGGCATTGACACAGCCCGCCTGCTCTCCTTTGGAGGTGACAGGCTGAGAGGAAGTGACCCTTGGTGCCCCCCTTCTGCGGGGGACCTTGTGAAATAACTGCTGCTCTTCTCTTCCTTCCTTCCTTGGACAGGTCAAAGAAATTAACCATGAGAAAACTCTCACTTCGTCATTTGGAGAGCAAGGGAAAAAAGAGACTCTTTCCTCAGAAGGGACGAGGAGGAAGTGTGGAGGTGCTAACCTTGACTCTTTACTTCTGTCTCAGGAAATGCTGAGTGGTTCCAAAACTGGTCCGCAGGGTTTGTGGATGACAGGGCAGTGGGCAGCAGCAGCAGGAGCTCTGGCTGTGTGGGTCTATCTGAGTTTTATTTCTAAAGGGGACTCGTAAAATGATCCCTGCAGCTCTGTTTCCAAGAACCAGGAACATCCAGAAGTTCAAAGCTGCTCAGCACCACTCCCTAACTGCATCTGGTTAATTCCTAGTAAAACCCCGACCTAGGAGGAGAAGGAGAATCCTGAGGACTGCGGGAAGGAGCAGGCTGGTTTGGGGAATAAGAAAGGAAGCAAGAATGGTTAGGGTCACTTCACAGCTGAGAGAGCAATCTCTGCCCATTCCTCCAGAAGTTCACAAAGTGCCAAACCTTGAATTCGAGATCAGGCCTAAGCAAGTTTGAGCGTCAAGGTAAACATTTCATGCACAGCCCTGTTTCACATCTCTTGGCTGTTGAGGGGCAGTAGGTAAAGCACATAGACTCGGTCTCTCCCCTCCCTCTTCAAAGGAGTTTTAAATGTCTCTCAGATGCGCTTGGGGTGAGTTGGGGAGGGAGGGAATGACCTTTGGATTCTCCCTCCAGAGGGAACCTGAGAAAATGACCTTTTGGCCTTTAGCTCCACGGGGGCTCCAGAGAGGTCGGGAGGAATGACTCTTGGTCCAATCTTGCTCTCCACAGGGGCTAGGGGGGAAAAACAATGAGAAAGAACTCCAGGAAAATGTGATCACGGGAATTTTTGTCTTCTTCTGAAAAAGGGGCATGTTTACTTCATAGCCCCTGTAAGAAAAATAACCTGCCACTGAGAAACAAGCGCGTCCATTTAAAGCAAGAAAAAGCCTCAACTCGGTGACCTAGAAATCAAGGCAGAAAGTAAAAGCTAATAAATAAATAAATAAGTAAATAAAATAATCAGGGATGTCGTGCAAAATCAAGGGGTGCCCTCTGAAGAGGTGTAATCAAGGCTCTGAGCCATCAGTTGTAATGGTTTTGATTAAAGAAAGCTGCGCAGAAGTAATCTATTTTATTTTTAAATGGCCTGATTTTCCCTTGCTGCTCTCTTGGAGGCTGAACCTAGAACAACTTGAAGGAGGACATGAAATGTTCAGTGAAAAAAGGCAAGTGAAAAAGCATGCATTCAGTAAAAAAGAAAACCTGCATCTATTTAAGTTACTTTTGGCTTTTGATCGCACACATTAAAATTGGCTGAGAATAGCAATTCTTTAGTAAAATAAAAACATGAAAGACCTTCCAAATCCTGGCTGGTCAAGCCACACAGTTCTGTGCTGCTTCTACAAAACCTGCAATTTAATTATAGGAGCGATTGTCGCACTGAGCTAGGGATAGGGCTCATCTTAAGCTGTGTGCTTAGAAGTACGAGGGGTTTTATTTATTCTATGTACTCTACACAGTGTAAAAACTTAATATAAAAACTTCCTTCCTACAAACTTCATATTTATTCACAATCTTGAACTTTTTCACTTGTTTCCATTATAGCGGAAAGCTTAAGTCTGAAGGTCTTCTGTTCTTATACAGGGTCAAACATGTTGCCTTTGCGTGATAAATAAAGACAAATAGTAGAAAAGAACCTCAAAAGAATCCCAGCTGGGGTGGGAGGGGAGGGAGGTTTACATTTTCCTCCTCAAGAAGGTCAGATGTTTATTCAAGCCTGTCCAAGCCCTTTGAACAGAGCATGGGCTGTGCTGGCAGTCTCATGAGAACGGCGCTTCCTGGAGAATGGACGGGGTAGCCGTCCTCAGAACAGCCGGCCACAGACTGCGCTGCTGGGTTTAGAGTCCCGCGATGCTGAAGGCACACTGAAATACCAGGTGCAGAAACATAGCCTGTTTCCAACACGGTTATTTGAATAAAGCAAGTTGAGTTCTTGCAATAACCTGCATTGTGGCAGCAAGAATAAAGCGTGCATAATTTCCTGCCGGTTATGCTCTGCCCAGTGCTGAGAGTTCCTCGCACATGGCTTACGTGTTGGGAATGGGGGGGGGACCGTACCCTTACCTGGGGTTTTGTGGGTCAGCATTTTTAGTCACAGTGGTTTTTAGGAGAATCACAGAATCACAGAATGGTAGGGGTTGGAAGGGACCTCTGTGGGTCATCTACTCCAACCCCCCTGCCGAAGCAGGGTCACCTACAGCAGGCTGCACAGGACCTTGTCCAGGCGGGTCTTGAATATCTCCAGAGAAGGAGACTCCACAACCTCCCTGGGCAGCCTGTTCCAGACAATGTTGATCACTCCAGGAACTGGTTTTGGACGCTGTTTTGTGAGTGGGTAGCTTGAAAGCTTCAGTATTTCCCTAGCGATGTTTTACATATAAACTGCATCTTGATCAAAATGCAATGGCAAATAGTGTGCTTGAACTGTGGATCCAAAGACTTGCATTAGTGAGCTGGGATTTGATGAACATATGAAGAGGCAGAATTTTAGCACAAAAACTTCTAGGAGAATTTAAAAAAGAAAAAAAAAAAGAAGAAAACCCACCATCTGCTTACCCTGAATATTAGCTTATTAATCTTGAAGCCAGGAGAAATGAAAGATAGCACTGGTATGGGGTGGTTATATTCTTACATTTTCTTCATTTTTAACACTTGAACTTGAATGGTGTTGAACTCTTTCTCTTACCTTAAAGTGTCTCCAGCAGACATTCAAATCACTCTGTAGTCATTGCTTCAGGAATACCTGTGATGTTTTTAGTTTGTTTTTCAAAGCAAATTTGGATCTATTCCCCAGAGTTAGTGAACAGAGATATTCAGTTCATGAAGGTGTTTTCCTTTTAACTATATCAAGATGTATCTTTACATGATTGCTTAACATCAAAAAGGCTCTGGTGAGTAGATTCCACATTACTTCATATATGAATCAATATCACTAGTGTCTGCAGTTTTCTCACATGTCTCACAACTGTTTGTAACGATTTTAAAGATATTATTCTGGAGGCAAACAGCTATATGACACAGCCTTCTGTATTTTACATGAGTGAATATTGTAGCCTTAAATTTGTGGCTGAACTTGAAAGAAGTTATTAGTAGGTGACTTACAAAAGGTTTGAAAAGAATATGTACATGTATATGTGAAACTGTATCAATATGTATCTGTGTGCTTACATGTTAAAATCAATGTTCTATCTATATATAGAGGTTATAAACTGCACGTATATATACATAATGTACATATGTATTTAACATGTTATAATAATATATGTGTGTTAAAATGTTAAAATTAACTAGTTCAAGAGTTTCAAACCTTTTCATTTTCCATACCATGGCTGCAGTATACGCTTTACTAAAATACTACATGATCTTACAGTTATACGGTACTTTTCATGCCAAATAATCAACAGAGGCCCATTTCTCAGTTTTACAGAAGCCATTTTACATTTCATGGCAATATAACGGACCATTTAGTGGACACCACTTTATTCTTATTGTCAGACCCCTTTAAACTGCCACAGATGTGTAATCTAGCCTTTGTGTGACCAGAAATCACAGCCAGGATTATCATTACAGGAATCACCCTGCAGATCACTGTCTGGGAGTCAGCAACATTGCATGACTTTTAGATCACCAAGGGAAGGGATATTAGATAAGAAAGGTAAAGAGATATATTTACAAAATGTAATTTCCATTATTAAGATTGACTGGCAAACCCAATCCTTCTAAAAAAAACATTGTATTTGGTTTTATTAAATATTATTAAATCATTCAGCAATGACATTGGACAGCTTAAGTGAAGGAAAACGTGAATGTTGTAGTCTCTAAGGAACATGCCATGACTTTAGAAGTTTTCAGTCTGAAATGCCACATAAGCTCAGGCTGAAGGAATTCTATCAACTTGCCAAGTAGCTACTGAGCAGGCCACTAGAACAAGATCATCAGTGAGTTACTGACTGCTACTGTCACTAATGCAACAGGAAACATACCCTAAAGCCATATCACAGAATCACAGAATGTTAGGGGTTGGAAGGACCTCTGTGGATCATCTAGTTCAACTACCCTGCCAAAGCAGGGTCACCTACAGCAGGTTGCACAGGAGTTCATCCAGGCAGGTTTTGAATATCTCCAGAGAAGGAGATTCCACAACCGCTCTGGGCAGCCTGTTCCAGTGCTCCGTCACCCTCAGATTGAGGAAGTTCTTTGTTGTGTTCAGCTGGAACTTCCTGTGCTTCAGTTTGTGCCCATTGCCCCTTGTTTCCAAGGAGCACATTGCTGACATAGGTTCCCCCAAGCAGGTACTGCGGTAGGGTTTGCGATTTGAAACGTGTTATCACTCAGTATCAGCTCTGGTTGATTGATACCCAGTTACATGATGAATGAAATGATCTCCACTCACAATTACCTTTACATGGCCACTTGTACGACATGTCTAAATGTTTGGTCTTTTTCTTCTGTCTGGACATTTCTTGTTTCTTTTATTTATTGCATCAACAATTGTGATTTCTGTTGGAAATACAATGGATGAAAGTGAATCTTGTATGAAATTCACAGTTGACATTTTTTCTTCAGAAACAATTGGTTTCAGGAGAAAGCTAAGGCCGCTGTGGTCACCTCCCCTTGAGAAGCTGGCTGTGGGCAAGTATCACATGAGCATTTTTGTTCCCCAAATGCTGTGCCCCCAACTCAGGAGAAGTGCAGTATTACAAGTCTTGTCTCCTACTGGAGGATTTTTATTTGCCTTATTTAATCCTCTGCCTCCTGAGGTGAAATGACAATTTGAGCTTTGAGAGACTTTAACGCTCTCTGAAACTTCAGAATAGAAGAAGGTAAAATAAAGCCACTCAGAGATGAAATCTCATGCTTTCTAAGCCATAGTCTTGTGATTTCTTGGGGCCCCAAATGTGATGTTAGCTTTGTGTCCTACTGAAACAAAACATATGGGATAATCTTGCCTCTTCCTCTGTGTCCCCTCTTAGCTTTTGAGCTGATTTCAACCCTTTTTACAGGAGTAAAACTTTATAGGATCCTAAGATACAACATTTAATTAAAAAAATGGCACCAGGGTAGCACACACCTGACAAGATATCAGCAAATCTACCAGACAACTTTTACCAAGGTCTTGTCCATGGGAAAATCATTGTCGAGCTCACACTGCTGTAGACATCCAAGTCTACCAATGGTAAGGCCTACATGCAGATGAAAACAGTATTTGTCACTTCTGCTTCATTGCTTTGTTCCACTTCCACTGGAAGAAAAAGGAGGTATTTAAAGCTTCTGAATAGACTTAACTTTGAAATGTTGAAATGTTTGAAATGTTTTAATTCAATATAATTTTAAGAAATCTTAAATTAGGGAGGCAGGGCACCCAGGATTTTCTAGCCTTTGAGCTAGAAAGACCAAGTTACCTGGGAAGCCCAGAGCCACAGATAAATAACTCGCTTTACCAAAAGAAAGTTCCTCCAAAGGAATAACAAGAGCAAACTGTGATCCAACAAGCAGCTCACAAGCACCAGGGACGTGATCACATGGCCCTGAACTGAAAAGAAACCAATTAAAAATTAACAAGGTTATTCGAGTCTGACCTCAACTGCCCAGGATGTGCCAGCGTTTAGCCCATGCGTGTGTTTCCGCTGGAGGACCCCAGCAGCCTTTGGTTATTGCTAAGGCTGACCACACAGCATGAAGTGCAGCAGCTTTATGTTGGTTCAGCAGAGACACCAAAAAGTTAAATTGACTTTCCCAGGACATTAGTGTCAGGGTGTGAATGACTATGACGATTAAATATTTGTAAAGTGTTAAAAATTTTGTATTTTACAAACACTGGGAGAAGTGGCTGGTTGCAAGGCTGTATCAGGAATCATAGTTAACAGAAGCACGCTGTGTATGCTATCCAGTCTGCGCTGAAACCAGGAGCAAAATTCTCCCCTTAAATGTGGAAAAGACTTTACCTCAACAGTTATTTTGAGGAATAAACAGTAGGAGTAGCATAAAGATGATTTTCCCAGGCTTTTCAACAAAAGAAATAACGGTAACAAATTAGACACCCTCCAGGTGTGCATTTATATGCACCTGTAGCAACTCTTCTTCCAGGTGAGAGTTATGTTTACTGCTAGCTCTGACATTTTCATGCTTAGTTTTCTTAAGGGGATGCTGCAATCCCAAATCTAGCTCTGTGTCTGCCAGGCACAGCTATTGTTAAAACGGCACATCTCCTATATGTGATCTTGACCAATTTCCAAGTTTTCTTACAGCTCATTTCATTTTTGAGCGCTCGAGGTAATGATAGTATATAAGCCCACAGCAGTGGCTGTCTGCATGCTTGTTTCATGTCCATACTGTCTCTGAAATACAGTTTAAATACAGTCTTACTAGAGGTCTTTGGGGACATGAGTCTGTAGTTGCAGCGGTAGCTACAAGTTGTGTAAGCCAGGAGCAGTTTTAATTTTGCAAACTATTACTTTGGAAGTGCAGGCGTAAATCATGCTGTGTCTTGGACGTACATTCTAGCTTGCAAACAGCTGACTTACAATGATATCGTGTAATAGAATGTGTTTTAAGAAGGTCTGAGGCATCAGAATGTGTATCACAAGGGGGTAATTTAGTTTCTGCCAAAGAAAATTAAGGCATAGGGCTAAAACAGGAAAGGAAAAAGTAGGAACAATGACAACTGGGTCCATAAGGGATATTGTGTTAGGTCTTGTTAAGGAAGAGAAGAGATTTCCACTGCTGATGCTCAAAAATGTTTGCTGGGTTTATTCACAAGGGGACTGCCGTGGCCTCATCCAGTGCATCCTTGCTGGGAACTGGGTGGTGCCCCAAGAGGAGCAGGGCACTGCAAAGCTGCGGTGACCCCCTCTGCAGCAGCGTTTTGGAGTCAGGGCATTTTACTACCCTGTGAACCTGGGGAGGAGGAAGCGGAGAAGCAGCACTGCTCCTGTGGAACATCCTCCCTACAGAGAAGTGAGGGTGGGTAACACCACTTCTTCAAGCCTTAGGGAAAGGTTCAGTGAATTTCAGAAGGGGTCACTGCTGCGGCACTGCAGAACTGTAGGCAGTGGAAGAACTTCGAAGCGTACAGAGGAGGGAGAGGTGAAACCTGCTGTGAGAGATGTACAATGCTGCCAGTGGTGAGGTGGGCAATATCGCTAACGAGAGCCCCTCCCTCCGTGATGGGAACGCACCCTGCCGGGTGCCAGCCGGGACGTATCTCTGAGGGAGCTCCTTGATGCCTTCCCAAATGCACGAAGGACAGACTTAAGACTTTTGTGCTAAATACAATTAGAGAATGCGTGGGTAAGTGAACAAAGCACTAAATTTTGAGCGTAGCTCCTTTCTTGTGTCTGCTTTGTGCTCTCTTTAACTGAAGTGGGACCAGAAGGACAAACTAAAATCCTCTGTTCCATGGCTGCCGGGAGATACCAGTCTTGAACATCACTTTCCAGCTTGAGCCCCCAGTCTTCCAAGGTGAATTCCTGTCACTGAGATTTACACCATGTCCTTTTTGGAACTGGGTTCTTCCACAGTTCCAGGTGTTCAGCTGCCCTAAGAGCACTCAGGAAACTATCCCAAACGTTAGCAAATAGATATTTGTGTAAATACAAGACAATTTCATTATACGCTTCTACACACATACATATATATATATGTGTATATATATATATATATGTATATCCCTACAGACATACATACCTCTGATGTTTGGCAGTTAGCCTGCTGGTATTTGTTTTCTGTGTGCCCTCTGAAAATTGCAGCCCTTGTTCTGATGTATGCACGTGATTGTGTTGGGCCTGTGCTCATTTCCATGGTGGTGACTTTGTTGTTCTGACTGTCAGCATGTCCCGGCGGGCCAGGGTGCACCAGGGCCAGGGGTCCGGAGTGAGAAACCAGAAGGAATTGCCTCCTCTTGCTTAGCTGTGGAGATGGCCAGATTCAAGCCTGAGTGGTGTGAGGAGGAGGTGCAGCTGCTCCCAGGGCAGCAAGACATGCTACAGGGAGGGTTGACCAGGCAGTTCTTGAGCTGGCAGTAAGAGCAGTTGCTGTTCAACCCAGCTGGACAGAAATACATCCAGAGAAGCCCTGCTACAGGCTACAGGGTATGTAGTGCTGGGAGCTGGCTGTCCCCATGGCCCTAGCTGCATGTACTGCTTGCTATGGGAGGACTGCCTGCTAGGACAAATGCGTGAGTTAGGTGTGCTGAGCCTGGAGTTTGCCAATACTGCTCTACAGCACAGGAATTATTCAAAGGTGAGAAAGAAATTGTAACCGGTTCTGCAACCGAAGAGACTCCAGCCAAGCAAAACTTCCTCAGCTCCCAAGTATTGCTCTCTTCTCTCTGCTCTTCTCTCTGCTCTTCTCTTTGCTCTCCTCTCCCTCTCCTCTCCTCTCCCTTTCCTCTCCCTCTCCTCTTCTCTTTCCCCTTCCCCTTCTTTGCAGTGCAGCTGGAAAAATCCAGCTATTTGGTATTGTATTATGGAGACATCTAAAACACAGAGACTGGTGGCCTGTGCAAGGAGCCAGGGCGGGAATGAAGGGGTGGATAGTCCTTGCCCTGCTTTGGCCCAGATTTACATCCCACTCAATCCTACTCACTCAGTTCAAACACCCAAAAGAGGAGTCTGAAAATAACTTAGATCTGGTTTGTTTCTCTGGAGGAATAGCTTTTTCACTTTCTTTTTCCTTCTCTCTCTGTAGAGTCTGGGTAGACCAAGCTCTGAACAGAAGTTAGGCGGCAAAGCGTGGCCCCTGTGCTTGGAAGGGTAATGACAAGCGTAGGGCAGTGGGGAGGGACCAGAGCCACAGCAGCTTGCTCAGGGGCACCAGGCGGCCAGTTGCCGAGCAGCATCCAGGGTTGGTGGGTGGGCAGCTGCCCACCTGCCCTCCCCGCAGCTCCTCACAGCGAGGTCTTCCAGGGAAAACCAATTCTTCTCCTGCTGTGGCCTGACAAGGCACTGACAGGCTCTTAATTTAACTTTCCTTCGGAGAGTAAGGGGAACGTGGCACTTGCAAAGCTTTCCATTTTTCTAACAAGCTAGAAGGTTTCTGCCTTCCCCTCCACTCAAAGAACAGGGAAGGTCTGGCAAGAGCCCAAAACCAATGTGAGATGGGGCACTTTTTTTTTTTTTCTTGTCATCCATAACCCAAACCCCATAACTGAGGCCTTGCCAAAAGCCGAATTTCTTCATTTGACTCCAGCCAACACGCAGGCTTGATGAGCGTACTGGCAGGCTGCATTTCCACAAGTGTTTTCATTAAATACTTTCCACCATGCTAGGAAAACTGTGTTGTTGTCATGAAGTCATGCTGAGTTGGACTGATTCACCTCTTTCAGCCACTTCATGTTTCAAAAATGGAATGCATTTAACTTATAGCCAGTCTTTCATTGCTTATTCAAACAGCATCGCACCAATGCACCTCTGCAGCTGTCTGCCCAAGGGCCTGGGAACATCAATAATAAATGACCAAGCTGGTGAAGGTGGCTCTGGGTTCAAACCAGCAGGTGCATTGGGGTAGGGGGGCTCATCTGGGCAGGGGGTACGTAGTGAACGGGAACTGTAGCTTGCAATAATTCCCTCCCTGCAGAAAGGACTCATAAATGTTTAATAAACTTCTTACCCATGCCATAGATGAGGTCTTATTAACGAACTGGAGTGGCTTGCGGACAGGTATTGTGTCCGTTACTATAGCACCACCTTGCACAGGATCTCGCTGCGAAAGAGGCAGGGGAGGGAGGGAGGGAGGCAGGGAGGGAGGCGCTGAGGGTGAACCCCAGCCAGCCAGCCTGAGGTTCGCCCCACTGCAGGCAGCAGCACCTGCCCAGGGACACCAGCCAGGACCTGCCCGGGACCCCTGGCAGCACCTCCAGCTCCCCAGCTGCAGCCCCTGGACCCGTCGTCCCCGGACAGGTACCCGACCCTGGGCAGATGCACGGTGGAGCTGCTGCAAGGGCTCCGCCGAGTCCCTGAGCAAGGGGGCTTCACTCCAGAGCTCTTGCCGATTGACTTTCTGGCTTTGGAACATCTATTTTGATTTTTTTTTTTAATTTTTTTTTCTTCCATGCTCCTTTCTTGAGCAACTGGTTGTTATTGCAGAGGTCACGGAGGGGACTGGTGAAGGCTCCTGAGTCTGGCATCGGGAAATATGACAGCAGAAGTGGACGCTTCTTAACGTAAGGGATTTACTAAAGAAGAAAGACAAAATGCCTTTCAAAGGGTTCAGTTCACTGAAGGAAAGGTTTTTTAACCCAGGAAAGGAAGAGGTGAAGAACACCGTTAGTGACTCGCTGGGGAATCTGAGAAGGTAAAATCCGACAAAATTCTCAGACAGGTCCATTGGTTCAATTTACTAAAGAGAAATGAAGTACAGAAAAATGTATAAACATAGAATTTAGAAGTGCAAAATTAATGTCTGAGTTCAGATAGTGAGAGACACCTCGCTGCAAGACAGATGTAAAAGGAGCACTGTTGCAACAGCTTATGATTATAGAATACTTATATTAAACAAAAAAAGGTGAAAAGAAGTTATAAAACAGTATTCTAATATTACAAAGAGCATGAAAAACTGTTTTAATTAAAATACTTTTAAATAATTAAATGTGAATAATTCTGTGGTTTAGCTTGCATGGGAAAACCTGACAGTTTAGTGGAAATCAACACTCCCAAATGATGCCACTCTTGAAATTTGACTTAATGTTCCTAAATTACAGGGGCCTTTTTGAAAATCTTGTTCCGAATCAGTAAGAGAAAATGTATTAAGCAGAGATGTGTATGTGTGTATTTACTGTGACTAACAAATTAGAAAGATAAAAAGGAAAAGGAGCTGTTTGCTAGCAAAAAGAGAAAAAAAATTAAAGATTTTTATCTTAATCTGACAGTTTATGAAACAACAAACTGAAAGATTTTCATTTTTTAATAAATGAAAATACAATGTAACAAATGACCAGTTTCATAAAGGGAAAGAGATTTCTCATTTAAATGGAAGATTATTTCTATTAGTAATGGTCACTGACAACATCTATTTGTGTAACCCACAGATGAGAGACAGAGGGTTCAGTGACATTTCTTGCATGCTTGATGTTAAGTGGTTTAAATCATTGTATGGATCAGGCCAGCATTTTAACTGACCATATTTTTAGTGATTGAATTGCATTTGCTTTCGTATCCATTCCTTTACTTTCTTTGCGGAATGCAATTTTGAGTCGAGATACAGTTCTTGGCACATCTAAACCTGCTTTTGATCACAAGAAAATGTATAATGGTTTACATGTATTATACTACAACACATATGTGCAAGAAAATAAGCATGTACGCTTTTAAAGAACTTACTAAGATGCACTGGTAGATTGCCAGTTACACTATTTCTATACCATGTGACCAGAGTATCTGTGTTCCACAGTTTCATCTTAACTTTTCTTCATTTACAGTATTATAAGTAGTCTGACATGTTGCTCTTTTTACTTTTACGATATGCTACAGTAATTCCAGGGATTCCATTTTTCTTTTAAAACATCAAGTGAAGTCACTTATTCAACCATAAATTCTCTTTGCTATGGGATCTGCTGGTTAATTTGACCAAATACATGTAGGGCTTGTATTTAGTGAGTATGTGATGTGGCAGTACACTGAGTTTGCTATGGGGAAATAGTATACAAGCTTTAAATTATCCAGATGATTCTCATCTTGTAGCCATGTATCAAGGACGTCGTGCTGGGTCCTACATAGTTGATAGTACCGGCATCCAACTTCAGCACTATTATACTGAATCAAACCAAACCAAATCTGAGTTGAGACACAAGAAAGTTTGCTGGACTTAATTATTTTCTGTTTTAAACGTATGTGTATGAGTGCCTTTCTTAGATGTACTAGCCAGTAGGGGAAATAAATCCGAACAATAGTTTTTTACTATGTCTGCCATCAGATCTAAGTAAGAATTGCTGCAAGTTGAGCAGTCTCTTAGGAAATACGCAGTCATATTTGAAGGTTTCTGTAAGGAAAGAAACATGCATGTGTTTAACTTGAACTTCATTCTCTACAGCTTAGGCTGCAAACCAGAGGATACACTTCTATTCTTCTCTGATGGTACATAGGTATATGTACCAGCTGCAACCTTGACTTTGCTTTTCATCTAGTCCAATTGGCTTTACTATGGTGTAAATCAGCAAAGAATTTGGTTTCTCTTCTAGCATTTGATAGGTGATTAATGATATTAAAGTGCATTCTTGATTAGGTCTCCAAGTGTGGTTTCACTGACTGCCGTATGTTGATGTGGGATCAAAACTAGCAAAGTGGGTAGAAATATACTTTTTAGCTTTGGTAAATATGATGAGTCTCTGCCTTCCTACCACATTTCCTCTGCCTTGCAAACAGCAGAGCAGATCCAGAAGCCAGTGTCTGGCAAGACCAGCTGCCAGATACCGGCTGCTCCATAGCAATCGTCCACGGACAAGTTCAAGCGCTAAAGCACATGCAGCATAAAGCAAATTGCTGCTTCCTCATAGGTGTGTAACAACCTCAACTTATTTTTTGGGTGCTGCAAAACATGAGTCTGCCCACAGGAGGTTACTTTAGGGTAGCTGGATCCTGGAAGGGTGACAAGGGAGACTGAGCTGACGAGACCCGAGATGCGTCCTTTCTTTAGGCTGTTGCAGCGGTTTCATTTGTCAGATCTTAGAAGAAGTTTTAGATCTTTTCTACAAAATAAGTTTTTATGCAAAACTGGGTTTTTCTTTGATTAGTTAAATACAGCGGGGGAGCAACAAAAAACAAAGTTTAGAGAGTTCAAGGCTTGGGTGAACGGATATCAGAGCTGGGGCTCTGCGAGTCTTATAAGTTGCCCAGAAAAGAAAGCTTTTCCTGCAGAGCTGCTTGGCAGGCACAAACACTTTGGGCCTTCTGTGAACTTAGTGTAGTCAAAGAAAAATTCATGAACTAAAGTAAAATCTCAGGCTCTGCCTACTCTGAGGATTTCAGGAGTCTTGGACCAGCTAGCAGCAACTGTGGGCTTACTGGTGACGTGGGAAGTGACTATGTGGGTTTACAACTCAATAACGTCACTGTTAATGTCAGAAGTCATATAGGCCATGTCACACAGCTGCTGTATGTAGTCTGGGCCCCATAGGTGTAGCTCTGGCTGCTGCAGCTATCCCTTGATGAATTAGACTGCCTAATCTGCTAAAAACTGCAACTTGAAGCAGACCGATACACCCTTGCATTGGACAGGGCTCCCCCACCTGCGCTGGATCAGAGCCTTCAATCCTCTCGAATTTTGCACACAAGTACAGAGAGTTTAGCACACCACAGACCACGCAGCTCTGTGAACGAAATGCGGGGTGCCCAGGCTCAGCTGGTGTGTGAGTTGTGCAAGGGCCTTTGTACAAAGGTGTAGAGCAATGGCACAAGACACATGTGGAGCGCTGCATTGCAGCACCCATGGGGCATCCCTCCAGTTCATAGAGGCTGTGCTGAGGAGAAACTGCGAGCACAGCACTGGTGAGATGCAGTCCCACCATGTGTACATTCAAGACATGCCGTGAGTTTCAATGCAAATGCCGTGCAGAAACCACACGGAGAGGTCCCATGCGCTGAGCAAACTATGAGGGTTTGCCTGTCTGTACTGGGATTTTGTACCAGTGCATCAGTTGCAGGATTTGGTGTGGACAATTATTACCTGGGCAAATCGCCAGAAAGTAAATGAGATCCCAGGTGATTGTATCTGCTTTTGGATAAATTATATTTTTTGCTAGCCAGTGTGTAGGTTTCTGAAGTTATGCCAGGATCATTGAGAATTGTTGCATGTGATGACTGATGCTGGATTTGTAGGTGTGAGGTGCACGATTGTGCTGCAGCTCTCTGTGAAAGACTAATATCTGATAAAAGTCATTCTAGAACATGTTCTAACATGTGGCAAGTATTAGCATTTGCCCATTTTTGTAGAATCTATGTGGTTTTGTGTGGGGTATGATTCTAGTCCCCCCACTTTACCATTTGAAAATACAACTAATTCCTATGCTAAAATCCTATAAATATAGATTGATGAATGTATATGTGTTCTAGGGATTTTTTTAATTACTGATAGGAATTTTTGAAACTTCTTTCATTCTTCTAAAATTCTGTATATGCCAGAGTAAAGTCATTCAATAAAGAAGAGGATTTTTGTATACAGTTATGCCATTTAGGCACAGAACATGGATACACATAATTTCAAATAGCTTAGCTCTTCTTACTTGCCAAATTTGTATGTTTGCTGAAAAAAGGAAACATGCAACAAAATGCTCCCCTGCATTAGTTAGTCACATAATTAGAGGAGAGCCCTGGTTCTGAAGCAGTTTTCTTCTAAATCACTGACGTACAACTAGTGAAAACTTTCAGTGGCACTACCAAAATATACAGCTCAATTGGAAGATATATTTCTCATCTTTTCATGGAGTTGCCATACCTTCATTATATATCTGTTCAGTAAAATAAAGCCAAAAAGCTAGGTCAAACACTGGGTCTGTGAATGTCTGCACTGCTAATGCTTCATCCTGGCTCCATTTTTGGAATACTATTGCAATATATTTTTCTTCAAGACAAATATGCTATAGCAGGGTTAACACTAAGCTTTGGGTTATGAAATGTACTGTGTGGATTTGGGGAGATGGATCAGTCCTCAACTTGCTTTTATTAATGAGTAGTTGAACACAATTGCAAACCAATTAATTTCTCTGCAGAGGCAATGTTGGCCCATAGTGCTAGTCCTGGCTCACCACTTTTGACAGTGAATTTGGAGCAGAAGGATATTTTCATGCCTATCTGAATTGACAGCCAGCTGAAAATGTCCAGATCGGAACAGTTGTTTTGGTTTTGCATGATGTGTCTAATCTTTGCCAGCTGCCCAAAATAATTCACCAATTAAACTCTAATGTCTCGCTTATAAATAGAGCACCTGGTAAAGGTATATAACTTTGAAAAAAATGTGCTTTGATTTAATTTAATCAATAACTTAGATTATGTTAGAAGAAGACAATTAGATTACTTCTTTGGGTTTGTTAATAACTCTCTTGAGATGACAATAGTTCTAAAAAATAATTATTCAACTGTCTTTTAACTTCCTGAGGTCTTTTTTTTTTATGTTATATACAGTTTACATCTACCTATGTTAGCACACAGAGCATGGAATATATGGTGTCTTCTTTTCAAGTGCCTGCCTGCATGACTATATGTACTCTCATTTCACTAACAAATGCTGTTTCCCTGCCAGTGAATCGTAAGATCTCAATCACCTTCAATAACACCACAGTAATATCACATTTCCTGTGTTACCTTGCTTTAATGCAAAGCCTTCCCTCCAGCCTGACAATGAGCTGATGATCTAACTTTGCAACTAGCACTGCTTTGAGCAAGGGATTAAATCAAATGATCCTGGGAGTTCCGTTCTGGCCCAAAACACTCTGATTCTAGTCTTTCTTGGAAATGTGAGCTGATAGACTGCAACATGTTTTTTTTCTTTTTGCTGAGACAAAGGCTGAAGTAATGGTTTTATGATACGATGTAAAAAGGAATAATCTAGTAAATGATGCATCAGTCAGCCTGTAGCTCTAACGCCTAGAAGTGCTGAGGTTTTTAAGTGAAACTTCATGTTGGAAAGATATATTTAAGTCCACAGTAAGCACCCCAGGAAGCCACACTTACCAACTATATTTGCAAAACCCTTAGTATAGAGTACTATCTGTCAGATTATGGATAGTACATTAGACCTGCAGCAACTAGAGAAAGCTGTGATTAAGCCAACACTGCTCTCCCAAAAGACCCAAACAGCTACTCTTTAGATCAGCCTGGTATAGCTCATCTATGTATGCTCTGTCAACATTTCTTTATAACCGATTTTTATGTGGAAAACCGAAGTGCATTAGAGTTCAGATACACTCAGCCAGATGTGTGGAAGAAGGAAATAAGTTACTCCTTATCAGAAACGAGTGAATGAAATCATTTCATCATCTCATGTGGCAAGCTGGTCTTCCTTTAGATTAAGGAACTGTTCATATATTCATAGTACTCAGAGTAACTCCAATGCGGACACAAAAGGAGCTGGATCCTGAGCTCACTGTTTCAAAGCGATGCCAAAACTGAAAGGCTTTGTATTGTAGCTGCTGATCGAGGCCTTCCTACAGCAAGCACTTAACCTTAAGCTCGCGGGTAGTGTTCAGTGGGCTAACCATGTATCCACAGCTAACTGTCTGCTGAAGTGTTTCAGCATGTCAGAAAACCCATATTCTGCATTTGAAACAAAGGCATGGGCAGTTAATATTAGGAAAGGAATTATTTAGCTTGGGTCCAGGGATGTGTGTTCAGCTCTTTCTGACCTCACCTGTTCTACCAGAGACGTTCCCTGATCCTATAGCACAGGGTGTTAATATCTCCAATCAGACCGGGAGGCCAAATTAATTTTTAATTGCACTATCACGCAATTCCAGTCCACAGGGAAGTGCCATTTTGTTTAATACGAATGTCTCAGCTGGGGTGCTTGTAGGAAAACGAAAGGCTGGATACACAAAGCCGGAGGAGCTGTGCTGCGGTGTTAGCCATAGCTGGTGAGCAGCCCCTCGCAGGCTGAAGTGGCTGGGTACCATTTGCTCCTACCCTGACTAAATGGGAGAGCCCGCATCCCTGACTGCTTCCTTCCTGGTTCCTCCCAAGCACGCTGCAGTTGCCACACCAAAATTGCTCTGCTGAAGAGGAGTGGTGAATCAACAGCCCAGAAAGTCACTGTCTTACTTCAGATCTCATTTAATATAAAGTATTTTACACAAAGGGCAATGCGTTCAACAATAGGAGTTGTGGGGGTTCACCTTGCAGTGACCCAGGTCCTTGTGGTGAAAGGATGTTTCAGAGAAGAGGGGACATGTGGCTTCAAAGCCCTTCAGGCAGAAAAGGTCTGAGCCTGGATCTTTTACACATTAAATAGATGCTTTTGACACCAGAGCCTCTTCTCCTCTGCAGTGTAGCCCTGATTTTTGTCTCACGGGTGAAAATAAATTCACAGGCAGTTTTGGGCTAAGCAGCACCATGCTTTGTGCTGCATTTGCCCTTTTCTGGAAATGTACTGCCAGCTCTGCTTAGTGGATCTAATTAGAAATTATGATTAATTTCTTCATATGTATATTTTCCTAACAATCAGTGGAATTTATCACAACAGAGCTCAGTAGAGCTCTTATAATTAAGCTCATGAATATCCTGTGAACACTTCTCCAGCTAGCTGTCTGGGTAGATGGCTTGGATTTACAGACTTCAGAGGTCGTTCACAAAAAAGTGGAGGCTATGCTGACCTTTCACAGCATGGCCAGCATTAACTCATCACACCACCAAGAGACAAACGCCTCGCAAGGAGATGATCTAGCAGCTGACCGGAGGACGCAACTGCCCATCTACATTTCAGCAAATTTTACTGAGACAATAAGGCATTTTTGTTTTCTCTTTTTTTCACCTGTTTAGGAAAATCGATGGCACCAACGTAGAGGAGGATCACATTGAGCTGACAGAAGAGGGGCGGCCTGTGCAGGCAAGCACCCGCAAGCCGGCAGCATGCGACTGCTACTGCTGTGGGCTGCCCAAGCGCTACATCATTGCGATAATGAGTGGTCTGGGCTTTTGCATCTCCTTCGGAATTAGGTGCAACCTGGGTGTTGCCATCGTGGAAATGGTGAACAATAACACCGTTTATGTTAATGGAAAACCAGAGCTACAGGTGAGAAATCATCTTCCTTTCGCTGTTCTGAGCAGACCTCATTGCGAAATGATTGAAGCAACACATATCAAGGTACTGTGTATACACAGATCAAAAATGGAGCCAGGGAGACGCATGAGTCTGGATTCATATAGATGTGTACATGCTTAATTCCTAGTTAGGTCTCTAAGTCAAATTAAAAATCTGTAAGGTCTAAGGATTTGCAATGTCATACAGGATGTAAGTAGCAGAAATGATAATTGAATTGGCTTGCATGTCTATCAGATCCCTGATCTTTCAGTTGTAGACAGATTTTGTTGTGGTGGCAGAAGCTTTTACTATGTACTGTCTCTCAGGGAAGCGTGCTCTGATGCTGCTACAGAAGGAATTATTCAGATCAGTAGATGTCTTTCAAGACATTGAAGAAGTCATTGGCAATAAGGCAGCAGGTTTTTACAGGTTATTGACAATGTGAACTGCTGTCTAGAGGTATTCAGAGGTACGTGCCAAGCTATTTTCATATTTGCAGGAGATGGCATGTGGTTCACAGGACATGCCTACAAAGCTTTAACAATGTGCCCAAGGAACTGCAGGTTCAGTGCATACCTGACTTTCCTCAGTCCTGCCTTGTATACGACTGTGATATCATGAGTCTGTTTATGGACTTTATGAACTTGAACCTTTACATTTGTTCTACTTGTTGACTTATTTTTGGATACTTTTGTCCGAACAAATTATTCACAGGAATATTGACTCTTACCTGATGATTCCCCATGTTCTGAGGTCTAGGAGAAAAGCCACTACAGAGGATAAAAGCATCATCAGACCCTCCCAGGGAATGGAGGCTTCCCCCAGCCCATGGATACCCTTTTTTTGTTAGCACATTCCCTAAAACAAAACACATCTCCCAGAGAGGCAGATAAATTTCTGTCATATTTCTAGAGATGAATGAAAAGTTGTGCAATTATTCATCAGGTTTTCTCCCAGGTATTTTAACTTTTGGTAAAAAAAAGTTCAGAAAGTGTCTATAGCATATTTTGAAAGTTAAAAGTATACCTGCCTACATCACTCCTGGTGATAGTAGCTTATTGATCTGCAAAGACCAGAGACAATGCTTATGCTTCTAGTGCTGGGGTTTAAACGAATCTTCCTTCCCTTTCCACATGATGCCATGGCCAGTCCTTCAGTATTTTTCTCTCCCTTTCCTAGCTATCAAGCAGAGTGTTTCTGATGAGTCTCAATAAACCCCAGAAAGATTTACCAAAGTGAATGAAGGGTCTTCTATCAGGGAGCCACTCTGTGGAAAGGGACCTGAGGGTCCTGGTAGACAACGTGCTCAATATGAGTGAACAGTGTGCTGCTGTGGCAGAGAAAGTCAACAGGGTGCTGGATTGCATCAACGAGGCCATCACCAGCAGAGATAAAGAAGTTATTATCCCACGCTACTCTGCGCTTGTCAGGCCACACCGGGAATACTGTGTTCATTTTTTGTCCCCGCTATACAGAAAGGTTGTGGACAGGCTGGACAGGGTCCAGAGAAGGGTCACAATGATGACCAATGGACTGGGAAGCCTGCCATATGAGGAAAGGCTGAGAGAACTGGGTTTTTTCAGCCTTGAGAAAAGAATGCTGAGGGGAGACCTTATTGCCATGTTCTGGTATTTAAAAGGTGGCTACAAAGAAGATGGAGACTCCCTTTTTACAAGGAGTCACATGGAAAAGACAAGGGGTA
>Ga0181612_111229_pt1 | contig 23519 bp, 7 predicted proteins | sample HoacroProtozoa21_FD_119630 | JGI IMG/M metagenome (GOLD analysis project Ga0181612, IMG submission 119630) | Hoatzin crop microbial communities from Cojedes, Venezuel. Combined Assembly of Gp0051906, Gp0051904, Gp0051908
AACCTTCGCCCCGACTTAAGTTAATTTTTGCCCCCTTAAAAAATTTTGGGTCTACGTGAGGTTTTAAAGTTTTTTTTTTTGCCCCCCCCCCCCCCTTTCTTATTTTAAAAGAGAGGCTCTTTCGGCTAAGCCAAGGCCATAAATCAGGCTTTAAAATCAGAGCATTCTCAGGGCTGCCTGTCCTCCTGAAAAGATTTATTACCTTTTAGTACTACCAGACAGATAGCCAAAATGCATTGGCAGAGTTACATGAGGAAATGCAACTCTGATGGACAGCCTGCATAGAAGAAAAATAATGAAAATTTGATAAATCCAGGTAAAATAAGTGAGCCTAACAGATGAAGCAAGATCTTTAAAAGTGATCAAAAGGGTGTGTTAGCTCATACCTAAAGGAACGCACTTCAACAATTTGCTATATTTCCTGGAAATGAGTGTTCCCCTGGTGTTTGTCCCTTTTCAGCTAATGGGAGGTCAGAGCGGTTTCCTGAAAGATACCATTTTAGCACAGCAGAAGATGAGAATTTAAATCCAGCAGGTAGTTTCCCTTGAATCAGTTTCTGGTTTTTTTTCCTCCTTGTTTGCTCTTAGATGCTTCCTGTAGCTTAACTTCTAAGAATCCTTTTGTCCTACGTCAAAAAATGCTAGTGATAAAGCTATTGAGGCATCTTCTACACTCAGAGAAAAAATATTCTTCAGAGATAGGTAATGAGAAATAGTTCATATAGGCAGGCAAGAAAAGGGGAAGAAAATCATGCAGGTTGACAACAGTAGAATAAATGCAGAAAGAGGGAAGGCAGCTTGATTGATCCATAGCACTTCTTGTCCGATAGTTAAGTTTTTGACCAGAGCACAGACAGCACAACTCTGAGACCTGTATAAAAACTTCACATATTTTGAGAAGCAACATTTGCTCAGATACATAAAAATGTGTTTTTATTTACACATACAAAAATATGTATATTTAAGTAATTACTGCAGTGTGCTAGTAGGCACAACAGATAGATACTAAAGGCTGTTCATGCTTTTAGGAAAATACCAGCATCTTCCGTAACACATTATATGAGAGCTTAGTATAAGCCTACATTCAAGGCCATTCCAAAGGCTTTATAAGCATTTAAGGACACACTGGAGAGTTTACATCAGAGATGGAAATCTGTGGAACTTAAAAAGCATGCCAAGTACTGTGACGACCAGTAAAAGCAGTAAACATATGAAGATTGCTTTGTTGCAAAGGATTCTTAAAATGCAAGTTCCAGACAGATTATTAAAAGATCCTTTCATAGAGCCATACATCATAGAACGGTTGGGGTTGGAAGAGACCTTAAAGCTCATCCAGTTCCACCCCCCTGCCATGGGCACAGACCCCTTTCACCAGCCCAGGCTGCTCAAAGCTCCATCCAACCTGGCCTTGAACCCTGCCAGGGCAGCCACAGCTTCTCTGAGCAACCTGTGCCAGGGCCTCACCACCGTCACCCTTTCCTGAACTAGAGTCTTCAGCTGAGTTTAAACCTGTCATTTCCTCAGTTTTTGGTTTTGTATTGTGTTCACTTCATTGGACATGATCCTTTATTTCATAAATTATCAGTGTCCAGAAGTGAGCATGACAATCACTTGTGTTAAAAAAAGGTCTTTTAGAACGTGTCAGACAGGTTGGCCAGCTCTAGTTACTCTAGTTTTTAGTGCAAGAAAAAAAATCACATGTTTTTGACAGTCATACCTGTTCCCATCTCTAAATTGTGAAATTCCTTGTTAAGACAAAGCTCCAGCATCTTAGTGAGAAGCAAACTTTTTGTCCTGAAGCAAGCCATTAATAATAAAACTGGACTCATATCCATGGTTTTGCAGCTGTGTTGCATTACTTGAGTCATATTTTTTTCTGTTGCAGTTTTTGCATGACATAGCTACCAGTATTTGCATCACTGTAGAACCTAATAACCCCTTTCTGTGCATGCCCAGTGCTTCCTACAGCAGGACACAGTCTGAGAGTGCTTAGTACCTGAATGACTAACAGCAAAAAGGGAGTTGGAAAAAGACACATTTATCACCCCACTTAGATGGCCGCAGTGCAGCATAGAGGTATTTATCAAAGGTCATATAAAAGCTTCTTGGGGGACTAAAATTAACTCCTCTAGGCCATATGCTGAATTTAATGCTTTACTGACACTATTCCTTTTCCTCAATTCAATAAGGAAAATGATAACCTTTAAACCAGTGACATGGCTATACGCTGGGCAGGGAACCACATGAACGTCTCCAAGCATAATGTATATTTCTGTTAGAAACAGTGAACGGTGGCTTGCATGCGATCATTTGTTTTAAATATGTTCATCTGAAGAGTATATAAAGAGCCTATTTATATTTATGAAATGCTCTATAGTTTTGCAAGCCATAAAAATGGTTTTATTTGAAGGACAGTTTTGCATCATTGCTTGTTAGGAATAATTCTTACTTGAATGTTTGGCCACTCTTTTGTGTCATCAGATATTTGGGGGAAAGGGTTAATTTGGAGCAATAGGATAACAGCAAAAGGATGTAAATTTGTATATGTGGGAATGCTGACCAAGCTTTAGCTCAGTAAAAACAGCTAAATAAAATTCAGATACTGCAAGTTGTGCACAAGTGGTTCACCACCAACACAGAGATTAAGAAAATATTTTTTTTTCCGTAATATGAATTTAAAGAATCTGAGCTAAAATAACAACAAAATCAGGAATTCAAGCCTGCAGGTAACTTACTGGAAAGTGACATGACTTCACACAAATCTGCAATTAAAGATAAAAGAGAGAAATCATTCTTTTTGGTGTCATTTCTGTTTCATCATCAGATTGTCAGTTTACAAGGATAATGAGGGATAGACGTGCTCTCCTAATAGTCCTGGATGATACACCTGAAAAGGCAAGCAGAAAATGAGTCACAAAGCTTTGTCGGATAGCTGGAGCTTAAACCATGAACCCACAAGGTCATAAAATAATATGGGAAAAATGTTTATAAACATCTATTCAGGACAAAACTTGTCTTTAAAACAAAATTATTGATGCAACCGAATTTCCAAAACACTAATGATACCCTCAAAATCGACATGGAAAGGCTGTAATTTTCACAGAAAGCTTCAAAAAATGAATAGATATAATTATTTTCATCTCAGTAGCTCTTTTATTTTAATATTGGACCATAAAATAATGTGAAATAAAACAATTTTTAAAAAGCCAGGTTTGGTTTAGCTTTCTGTTAGAGATCACAGGCTTGCAGAGGGTAAGATGACTTGGAAGTTACCTGTGCTATAGCATAATTCATCTACTATAAATAAAAATGTTTAGATCCAAAATTCTGGATGGATTTTCTTGTGCTCACGTGTTTTATGATAAATCTTTACAAAATGATACACACACATATCCTTTTTTCCTGTATATCATCTCAAAATTCAAGTTCCATTTTCTGTTTAGAGCTAGATTCTGATACCCTAATTCATAACAAATGATTATATATTTCATGGGTATCACTCCCACCTACAAACACCTGTGGTATTTAAAGCAAGACTGTACCGAGACAGATAGTGTAGGTGTTACATATTTGAACAGCAGTGGAAAAGGCAAGTGTAGGTGTTACATATTTGAACAGCAGTGGAAAAAGCACCAGGAAGTGTCTACCATCTTTCTACATGACAAGAAAGAGTAAGCAGCAGAATCAGAATAACACACAAATCCCCAACACAGAAATTTGATGCAAACAGTAAATACATTTCTACGGCTCCATGTATACATACTTGAAGGCAACAGAATGGATAGAAAAACATTTTGCTTTGTATAAAGCTGTCCAGAGAAAGCTGAATAACAGATTTTGTGAAATTAAGACTATTCCCTTACACCTCTGAAATCCGCCCTCCTAATCCTTGCTCAAGCCTGTCCTCGATCTCTCGAGTAGGAGAATTGATCCAAGTACCCCTGTAAGGAGGTGCTGGAATTCCTTGTAATCTGAAGTACAGCATGCTTTCCTGTTAAGAGGAAATACTATTACAAGAGTGTTGTGGGTGAACCCTGGTAGGCAGCTGAGCCCAACTCAGGTGCTCATTCACTCCCCTCACAATGGGATGGGGAGAGAGCTGGAAGGCCAAAAGTGAGAAAACTCATGGATTGAGATAAAGACAGTTCAACAGGTAACACAAAAGCTGTGCACACAAGCAAGGCAAAACAAGGAATTCATTCACTGCTTCCCGTCAGCAGGCAGGTGGTCAGCCATCTCCTGGAAAGCAGGAGCCTGTTGCCTCAGGGACTAATGGACATTGCTGATGCATCTGAAGCACCTAGTCCTGCTTTGCAAAATCATCGTCAATGAGTTCCTGATTAGTGACTGACCAAGCTGTAACTTAGGCAATGAACATTTTATGGATAAAAATTGACGTATCTTCAAAGCTGCTGAGGACGTCGTAAGGATGGTACATCAGTATGTTGGGTACCACCAGCAGTTACCTGTTTTGTGCCAGATGGACCCTTCGAGACTGAAATATGTCCAAATGATAATGAATTGGAGGCAGCAGGTTTCATTCACCCCAAGAAGACAAAGATGTAACTGGTGGGAAGGATGAGGGTTATTTTAATGAAATAATTCTTTCTTGCCTTCTCTGCTAGAGAGAACTTGTCTGGAAGCTTGGGAAGCAGATTAAGTAAAAGTTAAAGGCTCTCCTCAGTTTTTGATTGTGCTTAATTATTGAATGGCTTTTTTGTAGGCTTTGGAACTCTCTTCAGAGACAGAGTTATCTGCTGAAAATCCGGTAAAAATTCACAGTGCTGCAGTCTCAGCACTCAACTATTGTAAACATTTTACACTTCATTATTGGTGAGGCTGGTCCACTGAGTTAGAGTTGGTTCCAAAGACAACAACATGATTACATACTTCTGTGTCAGGACAGTTAAATTCATCCTGGTTCTTGTACTTCACATTTGTCACCTATTCAGTTCAAATTGGTATTTTTGATTGTAAGAACTGTGGAATGTTTTGGCTAGACCCTTTTTGTGTCTCCACTTGATGCTCCTGTATCAACAGCTGAACATCCATGACATGAAGTCCATGCTTAATGAACTCCCTGTTTCAGAAACAGAGGTCCCTTGAGACCCAAAAAATTTCATTTTACCATACTTCTAAAGAATATCCAACATGATTTTTCCAACTTGCCACCTCTTTCATTTTATAGCCTATTTGATTTTTTCTTATTTCTTTGCAATTTTAATGACTTTAGAGAGTGGTGATGTACAAATAATGTTATTTCACTTTTGTTCTTCAATATCTTAAATACAATTACACTATTAAGAGGGAGAGATATTAGTTCCAGTCTGTAGATAGGTGTGGCTATTTTATATTACTGTTCAGACTCTGAAGGTGAGACTTTAATGACAAATTCTTTTGAAAAGAAAAAAATATCCTGTAAAGGCAACAGTGTTTTCAAGAGTAGCATATCTTTCTCCATTAAATTATGTCAAGTCTTATCTCAAGTATATTTCTGAGTTTGCCACTTTCCACTCTTGTTCTAGTGTCACTGAATTAACCTTTTATACACAGTGTTATCTCAAAATCAAACAGTTGTTAAGTCCTTGAATGGAAAGCTCTAAAGATGGCATATGTCTTCAGGGAATTACTTGTCTTAATGAAGTTGTCTTCCTTTTTTTTCTTTTAAAGAAAGGGAAAAGTACATTGTAAGATTGCCAATCTTCAGCATAGTTGGGAACCCTGGTATTGTTACATTGCTGAAACCAAGTGCACAGCTATCATGGAAAATAAGTTGTTCTTTCATTAGCAGTAGTGTCATGTTTATGACTGAGCTGATGTTCACCAATACTTTGAGTTAGCTTAACAGCTACAGTCTTGTTTTTACATCTTTGCCTCGTGACAGGGTATAAAAATGAAGAATTAGTCCCTGAAGTTGTGCTTGTGCCCTCCAGCATACCCTCTGCAGCTACTAGCTACTACACCAACTGACATAGGCAATGGCTATCTAAATAATTTAATAATTTAAAAGAAAATGTTCTACTTATGTTACAATGTCAAAATGTGCCCATTACTACATAATCTCTTGGTCTTTAATGCAGTCATCCTCATATCACTTTGGCAAATTGGGTACTATTAGGAAGGCCTTATAAAGGGATAGGCAATGGTTTACTGGCAGGACTATACTTGATATCAATGAAATTGTTTATTGCTAAAATTAACTAAAAAATGAAAAAAATAACTCCATCCCATAGGGTAACTTAAGGCATATAAAGGACTTACTTGTCAAGACAGTTTGAAGAGACACAGATCAGTCACTTTTTTGGTTTTTATTTCTATTTGAAGGTTGGATAGCCAGAAACTTGTCGCCAGAACTGACAGCTTTGGACTTGCATCAGTTTGCTTTCTACCACTTTTTCATTCCTATTTCCCTTCTGCCCCGTAATGGAACTTCGACATGAATGATCATAGGGGAATTTAGCATGGGGTAACCACAAGAACAGAACCTCATCACTCAGTGTCACAAAATCTAAAATCTATCTGCTTAGCAGGATTGGAATAGCATGTGGATAGTGATTTCTGCTCTCAGATTTCTATCCTTGGACACTCTCATATTTTACACTCATGCCTGCCAAGGCCACAGATGCTCCAGTCCAGTTCAGATGGTCACCTCGGACCCAAGGACACTCACCCTTGCCACCTGACTTGCCCAAGTCCTGGCTGGTGATCCAGGTTCTTGGGCTGTGGCCTCAGCACAGTGGTTGGGTGGTACCATACGGAGTTCACCTGGGTTGACTCTTGTTTTCACTATTTATTGCTTTCTGAATCAGATTGTTAGCAAAAGCCACCGATGGCCTTGCTCATTACATAGCCCTGAGACAACTTTGTGTTCCTCCTTATCTCAAAGCCAGATAGTGACCAGTCACTATTAAAACACAATGGTTTTGTGCAGAAGGAAAGAAGCCTGCAACAACAAATTCAGAAGGATTTAGGGTAATATTAGCTAAGCCTTGTTAATCTGAAGCATTCTTTATAGCACTTACCATGTATTCTGCCATCATAGTATGCTCTAAACATAGAATTTGCCACATATGATGGTGTAATTTTTCAGTAACATGGCAAATGCTATTAATCTTGTGCTACTAATGCTATTAATGTTATTAATGTCTTGTGCAGTAATGTAGTGTCATGATGCACATTCATATGGAACCAAGAGGCTATTTCACTATACAATTACGTATACCAGTATGTGAAACTTTAGCATTATGTCAGTATTTGGGAGCACTAACTAGCATATGAACAGATGATACTGCTGATATGCCTCTCTGAGATCAGTCCACACTGGTTTAGCAGCTCATTGGTAGTACTTCCATTCTTTAATTCCTCATGGATTTTATTTCTTAGACAGAGGTAAGACATTACATGATTATATCTGTTAGTACATTTTCTGGTGTTGCCTGTGTTTGTAAGGACATGAACAGTGCCTTGAAGTTTGCATACCATTTGTTTTTCCCAAATACAGGTATCGTGTTTTATGTGTTATGAATCTAATTTCAAAGTCATGCCCTGAAAAATGTCTGCAGTTGCCCAAAAAGGTGGATAATTTTTTCGTGAGATTATATAGTTCAAGACTGAAATAACAATTTTCTGGGGAACAGAAAATAAGTAAATTCTAAGCATTTCTTAATCTTGGCATTTCCAGATAAATGTGATTGTAGGGTAGTAAAGACACAAGTTCAGAATAAACTCTCTTTAAAGGGGCATCTCAATGCACAAGCGTGCTGTTGATGCTACATTATGATTGCATATTGGCAGCATAGTATTAAAAGACTATCAAAAGGTCTCAAAAGTGCTACCATGTCTCCTGGTGAATACACGTCTTTCAATTTTGGACCTGTTTCAAAGAAATGTGTAGCAAACTGATCACAATATTGACTGCTATGGCTAATGCAAAGGGGATGACAGACACAGCAACAACAGCCTTTTGTCCCTCATTTTGTCATCCTTGAATTCCCACAGTGAATTCATCAGCACTTGTCATATCTTCTTCTTGACCTGCGCACCTTCATTCCAGTATTTAGTTCGTCTTCAAAAGCACACAACTCACCTCTTAAAGCTGAAGGTTACTTTTGAAAAAAATCAATTTATATATTGAGATCCTGAGTTCATGGTAAAGGCTGGTCACAAGAAAATGAAGAATCCAATTTTAATACCCAAGTTGGCTGAAGTATGATCCACATTCCTGAGAAATTGTATCATTGAGTATCAACTTGCAGTCCAAAGAAAAATCTGTAACACTGCAACAGGGAAAGGTCTGTACTCACCTTTGTGCATACCATAGAAATACTGGCATGCAAGCCCAAGCTGCAGCTGATCTTGAGGTATAAGTCTGGAGCAGGGTCAGACCATGGTATCTTCCACAGTTCCCTGCTCAATACCCTTAGTCCCAGGGTCTGCACTCAACTGAGAGGCTACAAGCAGTGGCTGCTTTCCAGCTTATGTTGTTTCAGGCAATGATTTTCGCAGCTGACTTTCTTCTGCTTCCAGCTGAAATGGTGTAAGGGAATTGAAACAGAGTGTAAAAGACACTAATCCCAAATATTCTGCCTTATTTTAATACTATGGTTCATTGAAAGAGACAGAATGCTTGATTTAGTCTAAGCCTCCCTACGACTCATTTCTGTCGATACAAACCCGCCCCCCAAATCCAAAATATTTTTTCATTATTTAGAAGTGTGATGGAATGCGCATTGTAATTATCAATTTATTTGTTACAGCACTTGTCTAGCTGAGTTGGAAAACTGTTTTTAGTTACAAAGACAGGAGCAGTGCTAGCCTGTAATGTTCACGGAACAATCTGGTGTATAAAAGTTAGCACTGTCAACATTTTGCTACAAGAAACACACAAATCAAAACCGTGGGCTTCCAAAAGATAACAAAGGCACTTAACTGTTTCAGGGTAGTTGTTGCAAATCTGTGTGGTCATTTTTGATATAGAACTAAAAACTATATTGAAATGAAATATGGTACTGAAGCATTAGTTTCTTAAAATGGAAGATTAAAAGCATATTCTTCCTGTCATAAAATATTTCTGCTCTCTTGCGGAATGCAGCACTACTGAGTATGCACTTTCAAAATCTGAATGTCATGAATGCAGACTGAGCTGATGCTTTTGACAGGATAAAAGTGTTTCAGCCCATTTAAAATTGGTTAGTGTGTGTATACGAGTGCAGAGGTACAAACCTGTAGCTTAGGATACAAGAAGAAAGTTTCTCTAAAGGGAGAATTTCTTAAGTTCAAAGATTTGTCCAGCCGGCTTAGCCAAGAACAGCTTTCGGTTCCTCGTCACTGTGTACCATGTTTTATTCAAGTCACGCTTGCACAGAACTTTCACAGTATTCCCTTGTTGTCTGGGATAATTTACTTTCAGCTTGATCTTGAATAACTGGCCAGAGCTTGTTTTGTTCATCTGTAAAACAGAAGGCATTAGATCAGTGCTAAAAGTGCTTAAGGAATGCAAACACTGTGGAAATATACATACATGAGAGGATTAGTACTTTAAGCTGCTGAAGCAACCCACATGAGCTTCTGAAGTTTTTTGAGCAAGGGTAGGTTCTGCTTACTTCCTAGGCAATCCCCAGATGCATACAAATAAGACAGGGTTAAACTATATTTCAGAATATATGATAATTCACTGTCTCGTAGTGAAGGGGAGATTCCGAGGGTCACTGCTCAGCAGCTGTGATTTGTGACTGAGGAATGGTCTGGGTGGGGCCAAGGCCAGGTAGGACAGGACGAGAGGCAATGGCCTCTAGTTGCGTCAGGGGAGGTTTAGATTAGATATTAGGAAAAATTTCTTTACTGAAAGAGTGGTCAGGCATTGGAATAGGCTGCCCAGGGAGGTGGTTGAGTCCCCATCCCTGGAGGTGTTTAAAAAATATGTAAATGTGGCACTTCGGGATATGGTTTAGTAGGCATGGTGTTGTTGGGTGGATGGTTAGACTTAATCTTAGACGTCTTTTCCAATCTATGTTTCTATGATAGATTTTCTTAAAATGACATTTCTATGGATGAAAATTAACTCCCCAGATTTTCAGGAGTTCTGAGAATTAAAATAAATAGTGTTACATGAGAATTCAAGAAGCTTCCCGTTAACTCCTATCATCTTGTCTGGTGATTCTAGAAATATAATTTTTTACAAAGATTCAGTCAGGAATTCATACAAAAGGACATAGACTACTTCTCTAATTCATTATGTTATCCATGTTTTTCTTCTATTGAGAAGAAATAACAATCTAAATATCTCCTGGGCCTTTATGCCCCAATATTCTTGTAACACAAAATACAGTAAAGCATGTTAAACTTCCCAGTATAAAGAAGCCAATGGTGATGTTGTATGTTGAGGAATAAAAAATTAATAGAACTGTGATTATTTTCTACAAATACACTATGATGAAACAGAGCATGTTAATCTAATCTGAAAATATGAATACCAATGCCTCTGGCTCTAAAAAAAATGATAAATATTTTAATTATATAAAATGAATTTTTTACTAAATAGAATGTTGATTATAACACTCAGTAATTTGCAGTATTTTTTGACTAGCATATACAATTAGTCCGGAGAAAATTATCACAGGTTTCTTTTCCTTTTTTTTCATATGAGTAAATGGCTGTTAAAAGAATATATTTTAATCTTGTCTAAATAGTTTTTTATGGTGCCTTAAATCCTGATGTATTAAAAGCTGAAGCCTTATGTATTAAAAAGTACTCACCATTTTTCAGAAACAATGCATCAATACATGTGATATCTGAAGTAACTTCAACTTGTTTAGATTATTACTATTTAGAATAAAAACATGCATTCAAATCACCACTGCATCCTTCAGAGCTATCAAAGATTATGGTTCTATGTACGGTTTCACTAACCATGATTGTAAAACCTTGTGAATTACCTCTAGCTCTAACTGATTTTGTACATAGCCTGTGGATGCATCCTGATATACTGAGGTAAATATGAGGAAAATGGGGATAAGAAAGAGACCATGTGTTTTTTACAGTCCTACACACTTTCTACACAAACAAAAAAAAATCTTCAGTCTTACATTGATGTCATATCAAGAAAGGCAGGGATTCTAAACAGAGTTTTATTATTGCTCATTAGTAAGATTTTTGATCAAAATAGTAGTTTGCTTAGTGGGTATAACAGTTTATGAAGTTAGTAAATGCTGCACTTCTTAGGTTTTTGTTTTCTGTCTGAATTTTCCCCTTAGGCATATCATTTGTTTAGCAATAGGCTAACAACATTTACTACCTGTTTGTGGGGGAATAAATACATTCTTTGCTAAGTAAACCCGGAAGCAAAATTCCAGAAGGTTTGTCAACTTATAGTATAATTATTATAGTGACAAAAGCATTAATTCTGAGGTCATTAAAAATATTGTTATATTTGTTGTAACAGTTCTATAGCTTCTTATGTTTCACTCTGCTTAGCTACTATACATCTATTCAGATTAGCTGTTACCTTCAGAGCTATTAAAAGAAAATGTTGGTCAGAAGTTTTGTCTCTTTTCTGTCATGTCCCTTGGTGAAAAGTTGATCTCGTCATGAGCAGGTCCCATTATTATTAGATTATATCGCATATTTGAAGTGAAAGATTTTGACATAATGAAGTGATGGCCTTGAAGATGATGTGATCATAACTGTAGTGAGAATACGAATAACAAATGCAGAGGTTAGTTAACTAACTGGCCCAGGGTTAAGGGTTTGTAATGCTAACCTACGATCAGAAAATCTACGGAAGTGTTGGTGTTCAATAGATTTTTTTACCTGAAATATTAAAGTAAAAACAGAGGAAAATCTACTGCTGTAAATCAAGTCCATTCTTTGATTTGCAAATCTTACTTTGTATTAGTAAGCCTGAAAATTATAAATACACATGAGCATGAGATTTTAGGTTTATGTGCCATGGGATACAGACAAATACAACTACACTGACTGTCTAAAATGTAAAGTAAAATATCTGGCTGAATATTCCTATAAATAAGTGGTATGTTGCCATTGATGATGTCAATGACCACGTACGATGGTTGAGCCACTAATTTATTCACACATGCCTGCCAGGTCAGTAACTATATCTTCCCCTGCAGACTCTGTTTGTTCAGTGTTTGTGCTTTGTCAATTGTTTAGAATATAAGACATCTGGGACAGTCTCTGTCCTTGTGTTATTTCTTTTTGCTATATCCAGTACAGTGGGATTCTAATCCCTGACAGAAAACACCAGGCACTATGCAATGGATATAATTTTTGTTGTGTTCCTGCCTTATCTCATCTGCTTTATTTATTTTCTACTACTTTTGCTGATTTTTTTAGTTTATTTAAAGATTTGCGGGGTTGGTATTTTTCTAATTACTTTCTTTACTATGATGTGTTAATTTTTTAAGCTCTCATCTGAGTGTATAGATATGCATTTATGATGACTAGGTCAGCTTGTCTGACCTTTAAATTAAGACAGGCCCTAGAATACTACCCAGTTACACCATACTGAGACTACTAAATTGTGTTGAACTTCTGGATACATGATATGCCAATATATAGAATCTTCAAGTGACAGAAAATTCAATATCTCTATTGGTATATTTTTCTAGAGACAAAATACTGTCGGAGTTAAGAAATTCTGCCAGGTTTCTTATTTGAATGTTTCTGGCTTTTATACGTGGCGCATTAATGTCTTAGGATAAGAGTCCCCTAATAGTTATTATTTTTTCCCACATGGAGATGCTTATACACCTTAACCAAATGAATTCTCAGCCTTCTCTTCAATAAATTACAATAAAAAATATGGAAATATGTTGTTCTTAGGCTATATTTTTCCCTGTTTTCTTCATTTTGGGGAGATTTTTTTCTTCATCTTTCATGCTTCTCCCAGATATTTTGGTTCATTGTACTGCTACGCTCTATTAAGGTCTGAATGTCATTCATTTACACATTTATTTTGAGTTTAATTTCTTTCTATATTTTTCAAATATATGTCTGAGGTTTTTTCTGTAATTATATTTTTCTACATTTCCACCTTTAGTGAGGATTTAGCATTCAGAAATGAATTGAGTAAAGCTATACATCTTACTTAAATGATCCATTTGGTGGAATGCCTGCCCAATTCATCTGTGGCTTGTCCCCTGGAGACCGTTCACAATTTTGAATATTTTCTTCAGCATTTTTCGTCTCTTAACTCAGGGACAACTGACCTTAGAGAAACTTTCCCACTAACTCCACTTAACTGATCAGTTTTGTCCTCTTTATTGCAAACTTTTTTCCCACTCTCTATTGTCTTTCTTATACTTGATATTTTATGTTGAGAACAGTGTTATTATTGTGAAAACACTGATAGACAAACTGTTTCTTTTCAAAATGTGCTACATTCTTGCCCCAGTGTAGTCAATTAAAATTGTCCGGATTTGATTTTGCCTCTGTGGCTTCATATTAATTTCATCCACTGCTTTCACTATGGTCCCTTAAATATCTGCAAGGCAAGAACAAAAGACAAAGTGGGAGGGAAAAAATAGATATTTTTGAAGTGAGGGGTCTGGGTGAAACTACATGAGGTCCACTTATCATTTAGACTAAAAGGATACTTTATTTTCCTGTACTGGTACACAATTGGCCTTAAAGTGTGTTTATTTTATGGTTCCTTTATACTGACAGGGTTGTGAAACAAGGATTTAACCTAGATGAGAGCACAGATCTAAGCAAAAACTGTTTGAGCTTTTCCTTATTGAAAATAATGACAAATATATAAAGTAAGATCAAGAGCAATTATCAGTCCACAGAAACAATATGAAAATATTCTCTTATTTTTTTTTTATTTTTACTTTGACCCAAAAGTCAGAGTCAAATGTAATTCCTAAAAAGAAAGTATTTTATATTCTTTGCAAACTGAATGATAATAATAAAAGTGCATAGTGGAAAGGCTATTTAAACACAAATTAAAGGTCTGATTTTTAAACAAAACTGAATAAAAATTTCAAATTAAAAACATATGAAAACATAATAATATTTTATACTTAATTATTTAAAGACTATGGAAATGCATAATCCACTGAAGTTAACAAAAAAATTCATCATGATGTTGAGATGTTTCATTCAATACTTGTATGGGTTTTTGAGAAGAACTTGTCAAATTATTTCTGCGGTAACAATGTTAGTAACAATGTTATTTCATCTTTTGTGCACAAATGCATTGATAGGCATGCATTGAACCTATGCAGCAAAACAGTCAGATTTGAATTCCTATGAGTAAAAGAAGAGGAGAGGAGAAGCAAAGAAAAAGAATAAAAAAAACCAGATAAGAAAAATAAAAACAAAATGGAAACTATTTCAGAAAGAGACAGTTTATTGGAGAAGAAGTGGGAGAAAAAAAAATGACTGAAAACTCAAAATACAGAGCATAGTTTTTTATTTACACAAAATGGAGCCTAGAGAGAGTTGATTCAGCTTTAATGCATTAACAGCCACAAAATGCCTCACTGGAAACATTGTAATTACATACTCCTCTTTAGAAGAAAAACATCCTTGGAGTTACTTGAAGAGACGCAAATGACCCTGAATTTCTGCCCATAGCAATTGTATAGTTGTGATAAAAATACATCTACGACTACTTAAATTTTTCTAAAAATGTATTATGAGAACTTTGTTCTGACAAGTATTCACATTTTGAACTTGTTATCTAGAATTTCACTAAAATCAAAATATTATGAAATGGAAAGCAACTGAAAAATTTCAAGATGGAAGATCTAGCTAAGTTTCTTCTTTTTTGTGTACTGGAATCAAGATATTTGAAATCAGACTTTATTCCCAGACCCACATCTTTTGCAATCAGAATTGACAACCAAATTAAAGGAACAGACATGTCTGTGATATCATTACAGACTTATTTGCGCCTTCGCATTTTTTACTTTCAATTCTTCCGAACAAATGTGATTGCATAATTTGAAGCAGGTGAAATATAAACTCTTTTCAGATATTTTAGGAATGAAATTCCAAATTAGACTGTGAATTCAGCTACAGGCAAATAATTTTTCTGATAGCAGCAGTGAAACTTTTGAGAAAGATTTTATTTTAAGAAGGTTATAAGAAATCAGAAAAGAAGTATTAGTCTTTTCAGACTAACTACTTCACAAAATCTATTCTGACAGTTTGCATGCCTTAGATTCTAATATTTCAAAGTTTATTTTAGAATCTGATTTTGAGTTTGAGGTGCTCTGAGTGCAGCTGATTCTCATCATCTTGGCCATGACACTTCTGCAAGACAAAAAATGTGGTATGAGTTAAGCTGCCCCTATTAAAACAAAAATGAAACTTTTTTCATGATGGATTTGTAAGTAATGGTCCCAGACTATGACTGATTGCTTTGGAAACAGTTGTTCCACAAATGTTCCTCCAATGGTGAATGTTTGAGGTATGAAACAGAAGACTTAATCAGTTAGGTTAGGTAGCTACAGCAATTTTAGGCACTACTGCAAACTTAGGAAAATAAGTTGGAAAAAGTGTACAAATTTTTGTCTCCAAACCTCTTTTTGCCTTTAAAATACAGATTTTTCTAATGATAGAAAGCATTCTGTAAATCATATCACATATATATACTCTGCTTTCTGTGTGATTGACAACATACTTTTTTCTGCCCAGAAGAGCAGGTAAGTGGCAAGAAGGAAATGACAAAGAGCGAATGGCAAAAAAGTTCAGGGAAGAAACAGCCAAAGAGTTCCTGACGATGACAGAAATTAGAAGGAATATACTGAACAGGTATCCTGTGAAAAACTAGTATAGCCTAACAGCTAATATAAAAGGTGAAAAACCATTAAATGCTACTGTCATGTTAGGATTTATTCATTAAATCAATCACAAAGGATCAACAGATAAAATTTTCAATTACAGAGGATGAACTGAGCTAAGAGTAATAAACATTATAAAATATGCATAACCTTCACTATTGATTGGTTGAAATTTAGAGTCAAGATTTTCAAATATTGAAGTAATAGAAAAATTACTATTCACTCAATATTTAGCTTAGATAAGCATATGCAATTTTAAATTCTGATTCTAGTTTCTGGTAAAAATCTTGATTTAAACCAGATATCTCTCTCTTTCTAATTACAAAATAATCCAGAGACTAAAATGACTATGACTTCATGTAGACACTGTCATAACTATGATAGTACACTCACGTAAACACCCACGGTATTGTATTTCACACAGGAACATTTGCAAGATGATGCACTAGTTGATTAACATGATGAAGTTAATTTTAATTGAATGAATATTAAGGAGCGAGGTGAGATAAAGAATGTGATTAACATAGGACAATCATGCAAACCAACACAGTCTCATACTTTCAATCCTTCTCAAGTGTTACCTCTTGATTACTAAATAGCTTGTTTAGTTGTGCCTTATTCTCCCTTAAGAACTTTATTTTGAAAAAAAGATATGCCAAACTCTTGGAAAAAGATGAGGTTAGCAGTTTGAAATACTGAAAAGCAGTTCAGAACCGTGTGCTTCATACAAATTAATCCATTCCCTAGCAATAATCTAGCAGCCAATAAAAATTCTCCCTTAATCCAAATAATTTTATAATGCACTTTAAATCATTGAAGTCCAAGTGCCTTATACTATTTAAATGAAAAGTAACAAGGAAATTTAATCTTGAGATTATTAAGTATTTATAGCAGCAGCTAGGGGGTATCACCTAGCAACAACATGGCGCAAAGAGTGAATCTAATAAACTGCGGCTCATCCTTTCTGTCATCAATGATCAAATAATCAAGACAGGAAAAGCAGAAGTAGTGATGACATTGAGAGAATCTAAGGATAAAGCACAGGAGCATTTTAGGAGACAAAGAGTGTGTTTAGATGACGGAATATAGTCTGTACAATAATTAGGATAAGACAAAGCTGGACTTCAGCCATAGTAAGCTGAATGGAAAGAAAAGATTGAACTAAGGGGGGGGAGGAAAACTGGAAGAAGGAGATAAACGATTAAACATGGCAGAGATAGGGATTCAGGAAAAGTAAATAAAATAATATGCTGTCCAGGCATTTTTCCTGGGAAACCTGCTAAAAGAGAAGGGTAGAGAGATTAAAATTTTATCAGATAGTTTAAGAGATTATAGTAGTTGTACCTTAAAACATAAAAGCTACTTTGCAGGGCCTCATGCAATTCAGCTGGATGCTGTTGAATCGGAATCGATATGAGGAAGGCACTGAGGTTTGGTTTGAATTTATCACGCTGTAGAAAGGAGAAAAATTCAGACCAAGATTTGTAATAAGTAAAAAAATGAAAACTTTGCACCAGGGTTTGCAGCAGATAAAAAATGCATTAGAAGTGTATGTAATTACAGTTAAGCACCTGTCATCATTTTGGAAAGGTGATATTTACTCAGGCTTACACTATACAGAGACATCTCTGCTTTTTTATTTCTGAGTCTGTGGTGCTGAATTCCACACACAGGTTTACTGAAAACAGGGGGATCTTTCTGTCTGAGAGTATTTCATATTCCACACTAAAGATATCTACAGGACTTCAATTGATCAAATAATGGTAAAAGCACATAGTCATAATCACAGGAAACTGTATATGTTTCATAGCTCTCCGAAGCACTGAGTTTCTTCTTTGTTATGTTCAGCACAACCCAGCTGAATGAATGACAGACAGTAACTCTGGCTAACAATAACCTGAATCATTGGTCCCTGAAAAAATGTTTCTGAAACTTCTATATTGTTAGGCTTGTCCTAAAATGCTTGCTGTGACAGGTAGAGCTCCTTGTTACTGTCAATGCCATTTTTTGTGCTGGCTGGACAGAGGTCACTGGAAAGCCTTGTGGAGAACTCTTCTCTCCCTGTAGTCAAGGAATAAGTCAATATAAAAGATAAATAATAAAATAAAGGCATACTTAGGTGGAAAGGAAGTGCCATCTTGTCTTTAATCATACTGTCCTCAGCACAAGCATTTAACCTAATTATTTAAAACACAGTCAGTTTATTTTAACTAATGTATCAGTCAGAAACAGTAAATGATCCTTTCAAGGCTCAATAGTTTTCTCATATTTACCCAAGTTAATTATACTTAAGATTGTAAGAAGAAAATATATATCATACATTATACAGGGAATAGTTTATTAATGTTATAACTTAGAAGTAAAATAACAGCTGTTCATGATGAATTACATTCTTCCTTAAAGCAGAGACTTATTCTAAATTATTTTGTTGGAATAATAGGAACCGTAAACAAATGTTTTGCATAGGATAAAAGTACATTAAAACATTATTAAACACTTAGGATTTGAGCTAGTCATATATAGATGTCTAATACCATTTGATGGTATGAAAACTCTCTGGTCCCCAAGCCCAACCTTGAAAGTGTATAAGTTTCCTACAGGCATTGTAATATTTGTCACCCCATACAGATACCTTGTTTAGCCTAGAGTATCTCAAAAAATGTGTTGATAAATGAGTTAAGCCTCAGTTTCAGTAGATTCAAAATTCCTATTTAATCCTCAAAACTGAGACCAAAAATTTTTTAGAAGCTAACTTGCCATATAGAAATGGAACACAATATTACTTAGAGCAGAAGTTATCTTTAATTATTAAAAAAAAAGACTATTATTGCCCTGCACAGTAGCAAACTTCCTCTCTGCAGGAGGGCACTTCAATGAAAGAATTAAATAACTAAAAGAATTCTACACATCTATAGTGATAACTGAGAAGCCTAAATCTGAAGTAATGGTTCAGTCTCCCTCATCATTCTCTTAGCTGCTGTGTAGATCTATTAGGAACTTCAGCCTTTGATTTTAAAGATCTGTTGGTTTTATAGCTCTTCTCCTGTGCAGACCCAGAAGTGCTTTAGTCTGTTTAGGTTATTATCTTACTTTCTTAAAAATGCAGAATGAAAACTTTTCTTCTGCAAAAATAGCTTATTAGAAGAAAAAGCCCATACATACCAACAAGATCTGGACCCACCACAAAATGCTTCCAAAGCTACGCACAACTGGAGGGTCTTATCATTTACAGAAGATAGCTTTATAAGGTACAGATGATCAAGAAGAAAATGAATTCAATTCCCTTCTCATCTGGAGTGAGGTAAAACCCGTAATTCTGATTTCTATGAGAATTTCTGGTAGACTCTAGAATGGACATGCAGACAGAAAAAAGCATTCAGAACCTCTGAAGCTGGCACAGGAGACAGGAAGCTGGGCTTGTTACATGGGCCAGAGTCTAGGTACAAATAAAACAAAAGGAATACCAAATCACGTCTCAGAATATCTGTGATCATACTGATCATGCAAGATTAGACCAGGCAGAAAGTACTTAAGCTTAGAACACTCTGTGGCTAGGAGGGCTCATTGCCATCTTCTGTTCTCTGTTAAAGAGAAAGCTGTTGGTGCAAAATGGGATATTGTTCAAATATGTAACAGTAGTAACTCTGTGTCACCTAAATCCTATACAAATAGCACATGTCAGACTGCTCAGACATAGGTTCAGTTTCTAAAAACTGATTTTGAACCAATCTTACTAATTTGACATGTAATTTTGAGATATTATACAAGGCAGTAATATGTATTTTTCTGCCTCTTCTCTCCCCTCCCCTTTCCCTGCTATTAGTAGAGTGAAAAATTTGTAGTGAATATCAGAAAATCAAAGAGAGAGGTAGTAGCATGTAAAATTCTATGATGCAAATTACAAACCTAATCACTGATATGAATCTGAAACAACTATGTTGCTTCTTTTGTGTGAATGTTTCAACATCTAACAGCCAGTTATAAGACCTAAAGCTAACGGGTCTTGTATGTAAAATCTCTGGGACTTGGATATTTAAGGTTTTCTGAGGAAACAAAAAAGCACCATACGATTCATAAAACCTAAGCAGCTGATATGGAGGAAAAAGACAACAGTATAAATTATGCATAATTTGCATCAATGTCCACTTTATAACAATCGAAAAGGAGTCTGTGCTGCTTATTTTAGGAGAATATCCGCTGCATTACAATTGTCTTTCACTTAAGTTCTAGATTAATAATTCAATACCATAGTTGATAAAACTAACTCAGGATAAGCTCATGAATACCTTTCTAAAAGACAGTAATATTCTTCTAAACTGGCTCTTGCGTTTGGGGAGAAATGCCTCCCCCCTCCCCCCTCAACAAACTAACTGTAAAGAACTCAGTCAAGTTTCAAGGTCACAGCTGATTTTTACACTGGATGTATATTTTTCTTTTCTTTTGAATATTCGCTCTGGTTTGCTCTCATACTCCCTTTCATTCTTCTTCTTCCATTATCTGCAATGGAACAGTTTATTGTGTTCATTTTAGCACAGTATGAGTTCATATTATTTTAGAATTTATTGCACTGCCATCTTTGTATTATAAATTATTAAAAATGTATCTTTTTATTAACGTTATCGGATTATAGTAAGGAACCCCAGAAACATTCATGATTATGAGATCTAGAAAATACGACAGAAGCAAATAATACTTCAACACTAACATTGGTCCATAATACCATCTTTTGGTTTATTCCCCAAAGAAGAAAGTCAAAAGTGCCGTGCATTTATGATGGTCCTTTCTTAATGTCACTGTTTGCCAAACTGGCTGATCAACACCCAGATTAGGCACTTACCCAGAGTGATCACATTTGTAGAAAGGAGATGCTTAAAATTGTGATAAACTGAATAGGGAACCACCAAAACAGTAAAGAAAACCCCAGAAGGACAGACCACTGCTTAAATTTTCCTCTTCAAAACTTGAATTCTGTATGCTTTGTGAAAAGACTGAACCTGTATCTCCCAAAGGAATACACTAAGTTATAAATCTTATATAAGTAAAATTTATGAAATAAATTTGCTCTCAAATTTATTTCATCTTAGGTTTTACAGTTGGACATACTGAAAAACTGGACATATTTTGTTTGAACCCCTTCAAATACAGAGATTGAAATCACATTTTTTAGACTCTGCAGAAATATTCTGAAGCTACCAGGTAGACACAGGAATCGTGATAAGTGTAAAGAAGGTGCTATATTTTTAGAAGCCCTATGCTGAGATATTCTCAGATGAGACCCTGTCAATGGATGACAAGCAGAAAAATGTCTTTATTATGAGTTGTGATGGTCCTCAGGGCAAATTAGATCCTAAACACTAGAAAGTATATATAGGGGGGGATTTTTAAAGGAACTAAGAACCTTCAGTGTCGAAGTTAGGGCCACTGCAGTGTGTAGGTCTTTCTGAGGTCAGATGGCACACAAGGGATATGAGTCGATTCTGCATTTGGATATCTAATCCTTCTGCTATACCACCACACATGAGTAAGTAATTAGATGGATCTGGTCTAGTTAACAATAGAGGATCAATACCCCAAACATGTGCAGAAGCTACAAAGATTTCCTAGAAGTCCTCCATAATTTTTCGTTCCTTGAAAGGAAAAATCAAAGTTTATCCATACTTTAAGGTTTCTGCTTATGCTCATCCTGAACTTTATGTATGCAATGGCAGTGAAGAGCATGGAAGAATTCAAAATTTAACTTCCTATGAAGTCCTGACAATAAGCCTCTGCTAGAGATAGTGCACGGAAAGGAGTGAGTTGATCTGTTATTCATATTAAAATATGCCAGATAGCCTGTTAGCATATTGCAACAGTGTTAGTGTGGCCACAGTTAAACTGATCTCCAGATTAGGAATTAAAAGAGGCATTTTTCCTCACATCTTGCTGACAGGGACTTATATTTTATTAATATTGGATATTTTGCATGTACTTTCTTCTGTAGTAGGAGAGATTAACTGTTTGCTTGATTTATCTGGTTGTCTTTCTTACAAAATTCCTGCTAAAACACAGACTTAGGATACCAGGAATGCTACTTATCTCTCCTGTTGTTTTCTGATGGCAAATTAGAATTCTGAGCTGGTGCTTATAATTGTGGGATCTAAGTTTGCTACAGAGCATACGGTAGTGGCTGGTACGTGAGGGCATGTGGACTGGAAGTTACAGACAAAATTCAAAACTAAAATGCCTTATGAGGCCTATAGTTGAGAAGAAATGGACTCAGATGATCTAAAAGATCCCTACCAGGCAAACATTTCTGAACTGCACTTTCTGGCCATTTCTGAATCCTTCCTAGGAATCCAAAGACACAGAAAAAAGAGAAAGAAAAAAAATTAAAAATATGTGCAATAAGGAAGTCACAGCCTTAAAACAATTTTTTCAGCTCTGTTTTCAAAGGGAGTAGCTTTTCCATCACTGGAAGAACAAAGGACTTGCCAACACTTCCACTTTCCTTCTCTACATATGCTACTGTAATAAACACTTTCCAATGAGCAATAACTTCTTAAAAATAACAATAAAATTTAATGAAAGTATCATGCTTTGCAGCAAAATTCCAGAGGCAGTGCAGAAATGTATACGAGAACTTAATGTCAGATTTTGAAGTGGAGCAGACTGTTAAAAGAAATTTCAGTATGTTGAAAAAAATGGCATTTTTTGACCCGAGATAATTAGAATGGTATGCCAAAAAACCCCAGTATTAATGAGAGAGTATTTCATGCCAAATTAACTGTGTCTCCTTTTCTAACCATTTCAGATTCTGAAGGAGGAGTGTTTTGTTGATTAGTCTATAAAAGAAACTTATGACAAATCTCAAATTGGAATGTGTTTTGCATTTGAAACTGGTTTCTGAAATGAGGAGGTAGTGGGGAAAGAATGGACAGACATTTTTTGGCAGATAGCAGAATTTAGTGTCTCAGATTATAAAAGGAATTTTACTTAGAACTCACAAGGCTGTTTAAACTGATCTTCTTTCCAAAGAATATCATAAAGGCATAGAATCACAGAATAGCTTGGGTTGGAAGGGACCTTGAAAAGTTATCTAGCCCAACCCCTCTGCAAAGAACAGGGACATCTTCAACTAGATCCGGTCGATCAGAGCCCCATCCGACCTGACCTTGAATATTTCCAGGGATGGGGCATCCACCACCTCTCAAGGCAACCTGTTCCAGTGTTTCCCCAACCTCACTGTAAAAAATTTCTTCCTTATGTCTGATCTAAATCTACCCTCTTTTAGTTTAAAACAATTATTCCTTGTCCTGTCACAAGAGACCCTGCTAAATAGGTTGACCTTATGTTTCTCATAAGGCCCCTCCAAGCACTGAAAGGCCACAATAAGTTCTCCCTGGACGCTGATCATCTCCAGGCTGATCAATCTCAACTCAACCTTTCATCATATTTTTCCTTTCCCCACTCCAACAGGTACATGTCTTTTCTGTGCTGGGGCTCCAGAGCTGGATGCAGTACTGCAGACTGTGTCTCACCAGAGCGGAGTAGGGGGGTAGAATGATGTCTCCCGACCTGCTGGCCATGCTTCTTTTGATGTAGCCCAGGATACAACTGTGAGCACACACTGCTGGCTCTTGTCCAGCTTTTCATCCACCAGTTCCCCTAAGTCCTTCTCGACAGGGCTGCTCTCAATCCCTCCACCTCCCAGCCTGTATTGATATCGGGGGT